>Ga0315276_10003369_pt1 | contig 14656 bp, 15 predicted proteins | sample YL17G05_0_MG_FD_204542 | JGI IMG/M metagenome (GOLD analysis project Ga0315276, IMG submission 204542) | Sediment microbial communities from Yellowstone Lake, YNP, Wyoming, USA - YL17G05_0 | ecosystem: Environmental > Aquatic > Freshwater > Lake > Sediment | place: USA: Wyoming | collected...
CGGCGGGTGGTACAGTGGCTACGACCTGCTCCCGGTCGCGGCGCAAGACGTCATCAGCTCAGCGGAATACGCGATCAAGCAGCTCGCCTGCCCAATCGTCATGTCCGGCCTCGAACAGCTGCAGAACGCTGGTCGCGAGCAGATGATCGACCTGTTGGAAGGTCGCGTCAGTGTGGCGGAATCCACGATGGCCAACCTGCTGGCGGGCGGCGTGTACTCGGACGGTACTGGTTCCGGCGGTAAGGAGCTGACCGGCCTGAACGCTGCGGTGCCGACGGCGCCTACCACTGGTACGTATGGCGGTATTGACCGCGCCGCGTGGGCATTCTGGCAAAGCCAACTGTTCTCGTCGGCCTCGCTGGCTACCCCGGCAGCGATGTCCCCGGTGAACATCCAGGAAGCGTGTAACTCGATGTGGGTCAAGCTAGTTCGTGGTTCGGACCGTCCCGACCTGATCGTGTTCGACAACTTCTTCTGGGCCTTCTACGTCGCCAGCCTCCAAGCTCTCCAGCGCTTCACGCAGGCGGAAACCGGCAAGCTCGGCTTCCCCAGTCTGAAGTACATGGACGCAGACGTCGTGTTGGACGGCGGCATCGGCGGCTTCTGCCCGGCCAAGACTGGCTTCTTCCTCAACACGAAGTACATCTTCCTGCGCCCGCACTCGGCGAGGAACATGACGTCGTTGAGCCCGAATCGCCGGTACTCGGTCAACCAGGACGCGGAGGTTCAAATCTTGGCGTGGGCGGGCAACCTGACGATGTCTGGCTCGCAGTTCCAGGGTCGCATGGTCTCGACGTAACAGCTTCATAGTAGTGGTGTCCCAGGGCCATCCGGCCCTGGGCTTTATGAGTACAAGGAGATTCAAATGACGTATGCTCTTATTACCGACTTCATCGGCACTCCCCCGATTGCAAACTGGGGCGCCGCTGACCTGGTCCCCGTGACCACTCCGGTCACTCCCCCGAGAATCTCACCCGGCACTATCGTACAGGCGAACGACCCCTTCTGGGGCGGCGGCGAGTTCATCTACCTTCAGATGCCGGCTTCCACGGCTGCGAAGGTGGGGACCATTCTCGCCTACGACACGGCTACGGCCTTCCTGTCGTCGCTCGTACCCAATACGACCCTGCTCGGCAAGGCGCTGGCGATCCTCGTCAATCCGCTGGTCTCATCCGCCGTACCGCAATTCGGGTGGGCCCAGATCTCTGGCTACGGTCCCGTGTGGAGCAGTGCCTCCGTCGCGGCCAATACCGCTATCGGCATCGTCGCGGCGGGTCAAGGAGGGGCGCTTGCGGCGGGTAAGCAGATCATCGGTATGCGCGTCACCGCGCCGGCCACTGGTACGACCGTCATCAAGACGTGTGGTGTAAGTAATGGCTCTCCGATCCTGGCTACGCCCAACAGTGACGGGCTGATTCCTGGTATGCTGCTTTCCGGTACGGGCATCCCGGCTACGACGTTCATCAATTCCATCGGCGTCGACGGCAAGTCTCTCGTCATGAGCAATAACGCTACCGCGAGCAACTTCACGGCCATCACCGCGGCTTACGCCACGGCGACGGACTTCTTCAACCTGTGTGTATACAATCGGCCAGTCGCGCAAGGTCCGATTACGTAATAGCAACCCGGAATCGGTCTGCCCCGAAAGGGGCAGGCCTTTCCAAGAGGAAGAACATGTCTGAACTAGATACCACCGATTGGTCCAAGATAACTGACGGAGTTACGGAAGATCAACCCCGTTACGCCATGGACAGCAAGCTTCACGTTCAGTTCTATCTGAGACCCGTGCTAATGACTCGGGAATCGGAAGATGCCGGGCGACCCATTTTCCAGGACGTGGTACACGTCCGTATTCTGGTGCCTGGTGATAAGCTCTCGATCATCGACCGTGTCGCCTCCGACGACGACAAGGGCCGCTTCGCCGCCCATTATGATAAATTCAAGGCCGGTCGTGGTACCGAAGTGATCGGCACGCGCCTGGAAGCCGTCCCCTTCATGACCCGTTCGAAGGTGGAGGAGTACAAGTTCTTCGGTATCCACACTGTCGAGCAGTTGGCCGGGGCTAGCGACGAGGTTGGACAGAAATTCCCTGGATTCCAAGGCGACAAGCAGAAGTGTCAGAAGTTCCTGGAAGCAACTACGGGCACGGATGCCCGTGTTGCGGCCCTAGAGAAGATGGTAGCCGACCTCAAGGCTGTGGCCGAAGCCAAGGAAGAAGCGCTGTCGGTACTGACGTCCAAGCCGGGGATTCCTAAGCAGCAAGGCGTTGTTAAACAATAGGGGTACATGTTATGCCCATGACGAATTTTCCCTTCCAGACTAATGGATTTACTGGAAGTGTAGGAGTTACTAATTCAAGTCAACAGGCATCAGTCCCGCCTCCTGGGTATGCTACGTCCCCAGTAGAGGCACGTATGGTCAATATTGGCACTATTCCGTGCTTCGTCCGGTTTGACGGAGTGACAGCTACCGTTAATAATGGTATGCCCATGCTACCGGGGGTGGTGGAGATATTTGAACTATCCCCCAATGCTGTAATAAACGTCATCGCGACGACATCTGGGGCATCTACTCTATACATCACTCTGGGAACGGGGACGTAGCCATGGCTGTCAGGGGCGCGTCTCAGAGTAACGTATTCACGGTGGGTATATCACTCCCGACCACGGATGCGTCGGGTACTCCAGGTAATGCTACAATCAACACTCCGCGTGGTCGCTTCGCTTTTGCGGCCTCGTCAAGTCAAGTTACTATCACTAATAGCCTGGTTACGGCAACCTCCACGGTTCTAGCTGTATTGACTACTCACGACGCTGCTGTAAGCTCAGTAGAAGCTGTGGTAGTCGCGGCTGGCTCATTTGTAGTACACCTTAACACGGTAGCGACGGGTGTTACCAACTGCGATTTCGTAGTATTCAACTAAACCCCTTGCGCTTCCTGGCGACGCCAGTAGCGGCTGAAATGAATAGCGTGAGGACATATGGCCGCAGCTCCCGGTACTACCCTACTTGAGATAGTCAATACCGTAGCTCGTTCTGTGGGTCATCCTCAGACTACCACGGTAGCCGCTTCGTCTGACGAAGCGATCCTTCGCCTACAGTACTACGCCAATCTGTGCGGTACAGAATTGTCGTACATGTACAATTGGCAGATAATGTCCAAGACGGCCACCCTCTCAATCGAGGCTGATACCATAGGTCAGGTAGAGAAGGCATTCGATCTTCCCGCAGATTTTAAGACAATGACGGACGATACCCATTGGAATCGTTCTACGTTGTTGCCTGCAGTAGGTCCGGTTAACGCTCAAGATTGGCAATGGCTAGTCGTTCGCAACGCTCAGATCACTACGCGCTTCATGTGGCGTATCCGCGACGGTCAGTTATGGGTGAAGTCTCCCCCACCGCCGGGGTCGCCCCAGACTCTTAGTTTTGAGTATTTATCCAAATACTGGGCCAACGACGTAAATGTAAGTGGAAATCCCCTGGATCCTCCGACACCAGTGTTGGATATGCAGAGGGATAACTCCTATCACGTATATTCCGCTCAATTGATGATTCTTTATACTCGTGCTAAGTGGTTCGAGAATGAGGGATACGATTCCGGCTCGGCCATGGCAGATTTCATGAAAGCCTTTCAGTGGGAATCTGGTACAGATAAGGGAGCCACGACGTTGAGTATCGTACCGGGCAGAGGGTATCCATACATCAACGCAGCTAACAATATTCCGAGTACAGGATACGGTAGCCCATACTAATGGTATCGCCAACTAAAATTAGGTCTGAGAAAGTACGCAAGGCTGTGCAGAGGCGTGCTCGTTATCAGTCCCCATCTGGTGGATTGAATATACTGGCCTCTACTATTGATTTCCCCGTTACGGATGCGTATACGTTGGACAACGTAATTGCCAAACCTAACGGATGCGAAATTCGTAGGGGGTACCAAGAATGGATACCCCTTGCTAATAAATTCTCGGTTCCTGTTAGAACCATATTGCCGTATTTTGGGGAGAATCTAACAAATTCAGAGTTATTTGCAGCACCCGCTGAAGATCCCAGTAATCTATACAAGATTACTACCCAAGGGGCCGCTCCGACTCTGAGCCTTACCCCCTCCACTAGTTCACGCGTTCCTGGGGAGTGGTATTATACCAATTTCGTGACCATAGGCGGCAACTTCCTACTCGCCGTCAGCTTGGGGGCCGGGTATTACTCATTCGCTTCTCCTGCTGGAGTAGATACATGGACTGAACGAATCAATGGGGCCGGGGTAGGACAAATACAGTGGCCTGTGGGGGATACCCATACTACTAAGGACATCGCATTCATCTGGATATGGAAGAACCGAGTCTGGTTCTTGGTTAGGGATTCGGCTACAGCTTATTATTTACCAATAAGTCAAATATCTGGGTTACTATCGGCGTTTGACTTTGGTCAACAATTAAATGCGGGTGGCGCTCTACTTTGGGCGACTAACTGGACCTACGATTCTGGCGCAGGTATGGACGATGCCCTGGTACTAGCGTCTACGGAAGGCCAGATGTTAGTGTACGAGGGTACAGATCCAGATTCAGCAGCGGCATTTAGACTAAAAGGGAGGTGGGAGCCTGGTAGATCCCCTGACGGGCGTAGATCGTTTGCAGATCACGGGGGTGATGTTCTATTTATCAGTGAGTACGGTTTAGTTAGTGTAGCTGATTTGGTAGCAGGTAGACTACACGCTGGCGGCCTTACTGGTGGAATGGCTGCTAAGGTTAACCCCTTGCTAGCTGAACTTGTACACGTTAGTTCAGAACAATTATATTGGCATCTTACGGTATACCCGCACGAAGAGATGCTGTATTTAGGGACCCCTGTAATTACGAGTAGTGGAAATAATCTGCATTTTAGCATGAATTCGCTAATCAATACATGGAATACTTTTTCCGGTATGGATACGCTATGCTCAACTACTTTTAATAGAAAATTCATTTTTGGGTCTAGCAACGGAATGGTGTATCAGGGGTTTACTGGGTATAGGGATAATGTAAGTGCGGATGGTACAAGTCCAGGAGATCAGATTATAGGTCGTATACAAGGAGCTTTTATGGACCTTGGTGACGATAACAGTAATAAGCGCGTGTTACGCATAAAGGTGTATGGATTTTCTGATTTATCCCCGTCCTTTTTTGCTAAATTTCAGCCAGAGTATAACCTATCCTCGCCCATATCAGCCCCCATAACAACTCAAGTTATTGGTGGTAAGTGGGACGTTGCTAAGTGGGACGTTAATTCTTGGTCCCTAGGCCCCGGAGATGGATCGTTCCATCAATGGTTCGGAGTTACTGGATTCGGCAAGAAGATGTCTCTTCAATTAGCTATTAGTGGCTCAGGTAAAACGCTGTACACCGACCACGAAATTATATTTGAGACCGGGATTGGTCTATGAGTACGGATTTAGTCAAAGCCCATAGAGCCCAAGTTTTGCAGTTTCAGGAGGTCGTCGCTCAGATGCCTCAGGAAACTAATCGACCGCTAGATCACTTCTTTGCTCATCGCGTATACGTGAGGAGATTATGTACCCCAGCGGGAACGATTTCAATTGGAAAGATCCACCGCTTCTCCCAGGTCAATGCCCTTCTTGCGGGAAGAGTATCCATCAAGACCCCGCAGGGTGTGATTACGCGATGTGCCCCAGACGTGTGGGTAAGCGCAGCGGGCACGAAGAACGTGAGCTTCTTTCACGAGGACACGATCTGGATTAGCGCCCACGGTACGGACGAGACTGACATGGACAGGCTTGAAGAAGAACAGATTTGCTCTACGTTTGATGAATTTGATAAAATGGAGGTAACATGACCTGGGCAATGGTGGCGTCCGCAGGAATAGGACTCATTGGTGGATTCATTGGTAAGAAGCAGGGCGACAAGAACTCCGCTAATTCAGCCCAGATGCTGAAGGATCAGCAGAAATGGCAGGAGGAGCGGTACAGAGAATCCCTCAGGGATAACCGCCCCGATCAGATTAGCGACTTCGGCAGTCTTCAATGGACTACCGATCCTGTCACGGGTAGGATGACGCAGACGAACAAGCTCGCCGCACCTGAGGCTGCTCGTCTGGAGGATTATCGTCAGATTGCAGCGGACCGTATGGCTGCTGCAAAGGGTGGGTCTAAGATTGATTGGAACGCTCTGGGTTTTGGAAAGATGGCCAATGCGGTTCAAGGGACGCCGGGCGATACGGGTAGGGTGGACGATACAGGAGTAGGGTTGGATTTCAAACGTGGGGTGAGACCACAATCGGCCTACCCTTCAGCAGGAGGTAGCATGATGCAGACCGGTCAACCCATAGCGCCCGGATACCAGCCTGGTCAACAATTTGATCGACCACCCACACTCACACCGCCTCCACCGTCCACACCTACAACTCCGGGACAAGATCCGGCGTTGCTGGCTCAAGCTGATGCACTGCGGAGGCAGCAAGAGATTCAACAATTGAATAATGCTTCAAACGGGGGTATGTGATGCCTGGATCACTCGGCGGTTCATTGATGGCCCCTCAACAAATGACCGGGGCACCTCAGCAAGCGCCTGGACTAGGCGTAGCCCAGGGAGCGCCGGCAAATCAAGCGGGGATGTCTCCCGCTGCTACGGGTTTTCAACCCGCGAGCGGTGGTACAAGTAATGGCTTCCAGCCTCAGACGAATCAAGCTGGCGGAAACATAGGCCACGAAGGTGGAAATATGCCCCAGGGTATGATGGGCCAAGCTAACGCCCCGGCCTTTCAAGGTGGACCTGCGACTAATCCCGGTGCTCCCGGAGGTGCAGCATCTAATACACCAGGCGCTCCCGCCGCATCAGGACAACCAACCCTAAGTAATCAAATGACGGGCGGATTCAATACCAATTATGTTACCCCTGGTACGTCAGCGGTGCACAGTATTCAAGGTGGCCCCGCTTACGACCAGAACGTAACTGACGATTACTATCATCAACAGACTCGTAATCTTGACCCGCAGTGGCAGCAGCGGCAGTCAAATCAAGAGGCTCAATTGGCCAATATGGGGCTGAGCCGAGGGTCTGCGGCATGGCAACGTGAGTCTGATAATCTCAATCGTAATCGCACTGACGCATATCAAACAGCGCAGAGCGATGCTATCCAGCGTGGTGGGGCGGAGTCAACTCGGCTCCAGAATGCTGCAATTGCCCGAGGTAATTTTGCTAACCAAGCAGGGCAGCAAGATTATCAGAATCAGATTACTTCGCAAGCTGCTCAGAATGCGGGCAATACAGCTCAACAAAATGCGGCTCAGGGCTGGGAAGGTTTCAATACTGCGCGTTACGGGGCGGATCAAGGATTACGGGGCGCTCAAGCCAACGCTTCGGCATCTAGGGCTAATGCGGCAGCTTCGGCGGCGGCTAGTCGCTACGCTACAGAATCTAATAGCCAGATTCAGAATCGGCAGCTATCTGGTACTGAGCGGGGGCAGGACTTTTCGCAGGCTTTACAAATGCAGCAAGCGCCCTATAATTTACAGAATCTGCAAATGGGTGGAATGTATACGCAGGGGTCGCCTACCTATAGCAACTTCCAGGGCGGTCAGATGCCTGGCGCTGATAACTCAAACTACGCCGGTCAGATTAATCAGGCGGGCAATCAGGGCACCAATAACCTTGTAACTGGAATTAGCAATGCAGCGGGTAGGATACCCTGGGGTAGCCTCGGGGGTAATTACGTGGGCGGTCCGCAGCAACTAGGTGGGAATAACTACTAATGGCCTCCCTTGATGACTATAGCCTTGACCCTCTTCAAATTGAAGAGGACGACCTCAATCGGCGTTACGCTGCGGCGGTAGCTACGCGGTTGCGCGCGAGTCAACCCAGAGAGGCCTGGGACATAGCCGGGGCAGGCATTGCCGGCTTTGAGGGAGGTAGGGCTGCTCTTACAATGGATCAGGATGCCCCCGCTCGTCGCGCCTTGGGCGAGAAGTTTCAGTCATCGTTAGCAGACGCTTTGCGCGGGGCGCCACCAGAAATTGCGGCCTTGGTATCGAACCCCGGTACGCGCAAGGAGGGGCTGGCGCTACTTCAAAAGCACCACGAAATGAGGCAGTCCGACGAGGAATTGACCAAGTTTATGCCGGGCCAGAAATTTGGCGGAGCATTACCCACTACTGTCTCAGCCCTCGGCGGTGGAGATACACCTAGTCCCAGCCCCAGCGTTGGAGGTATCAATAGGGAAACAGCCACTCGTATGCTTGGCAGTTCAGACAAGAGTATACGCGAACGGGCCAAGGATATTCTCGGTCAACTGAACGAATATGAAAAGCCGCGAGACCCAACGCATACAACTCGTATTGGCCCTAGTGGTCAATCTGAAACAATACCTGGATCCATCAACAATCTGAGGGCTTCCATCGAAGCTGGTGCGCATGGTCGCGATAAGATGATTGAAGTGATGGACCCTAATAATCCAGGATATAGGATACAGGTTCCTGAACAAGAATGGTTGCGGAATAACCGTAAAGACAGCGTAACCCCGCTTGTTAATGGACCGCCCCCTCCCCCCGTAGCGGCCCCGTCGCCTATGCCTGCTAGCGGCCCGATTTCGCCTGCTAGCGGTCAAAATTCGCCGCCTAGCGGGGCGTTACCCCTATCGACGGGCCGTGCCCAATTCAACGCCCAAGCCGCAGCCGGGGGCTATCCTGAAGGAAAGGTTCCCCCACCGGTACAGGGTCAACGTAATGCTCTGGCGTTAGCCGTCTGGACCAAGGAACTCCAAGATGAAATGCCGAAGGCCCAGGCGGGTGACCCCATTGCTCAGCGCAACGTAGCAGCGCTTCAGCAGCAAATCGCTCAGGCTACAGGTCAGCGCGTCGCTCCTCAGGCTGGTCCCGCTCCTCAGGCTGGTACCGCTCCAGCTCCTCAGGCTGGTCCTGCTCCGGTCCCTGCTGGTAAACCTCAGGGTCCGCAGGATTTCTTGGATCCGCAGCAACGGATCGTCCCCGCTGGTAATAACCCGCAGCTTCAAGACCAGTACAAGACGCAGGTCACTAACCAGCAAATGCAGATGACGAAGCTCGCGGAGTCGAATCAAACAGCTCCGGAAGTGATGTTTAAACTTGATCAACTAGACAAGTTGATTGAAGCCCCTACGTCTCATGGGGTAGTTAAGCGGGGCATTAATTGGCTTGGTCAGAACGTAGGGAGCGCCCTTCCTGGTGCAAGTCAAGTAGCTAATCCTGAGTATGTGAATACGAGAGATTTGCAGGGTAAGTTGTCTGGTTTAGCTATCCCTCTGGCAAAGCTTCTCGGAGTCAACCCTACCGAAGCAGATTTCCAACATACTTTGGAGCAATTTCCAGGAGTAGACGAGGACGCAGCTACTCGTAGGCAGAAATTTGAAGGTATCAAGGAGATTGCTCGAAACCGTTTGGAGTATATTACCTTTGCTCAGCAAGCGGTTAATCAAGGTTATCCGGTCACTAATACGCAGGACGCCTTTCTTAAATGGAAGGCGTACCAGAAGTCTCAGCAGGCACCTGGAAACCCTACCCAGGCCGGAGGTAGCCAGTCGGCTGCTCCGGCTAGTGCTTTGCCGTCGGCGGTCAGCGCTGCTCAAGCCAACCCCGCTGCTTATCCGCAGGGTCAAGATATGCCTGGTCGGGGCGGTAACGGCCCAGTTATGGGCTTCCTCAGCGATCCGCAGTCTTGGCAGGGTATGAATCAGAATGCGGGAAATATTGCTCGTCAATTTACCGAACCAGGACAATCGGCTATTGGCCCCGCCGCCGTGGATAGCGCAGTTAATTTTGCTCGTGGAGCAGGCGGACTTCTGAACATTGGAGGTCAAGGAAACCGGGATCGCGGGGCGGCTGCGGAAGCTCAGCAACAAGAGCGGATGAAAACAGATGAGAACTACCGCATAGCTCGACCTTTTACAGACATAACGGCAGTTCCGACTTCGTATGTAGCGGGAGCCACTATTCCCAAGATTATGGCAGCGGCGACTCTTCAGGGGGCTACTCAGCTTAAGCCTACTCAGCAGGAGCAATTTTCGGCTGCTGGTCAGAGCGCCTTGCTAGGATTTGGCTTAGGTCTGGTTTCTAAGCTCATACCAAGCGGGGAAATTAGCAAGGTTCTTGAGCGCGATTTGAAGAGGTTCCCAGAACTGAATCCTGGCGGTGCTCAAATTAATCCCGATACATTGGAATCTAGGTTTGCCGCAGCCTTCGGGGTCAATAGAGCGGGCGACTCGGCTGCTCAGAAAGCCCTAAGTAATGAGCTTCGGGATGCTACGGGTATACCCCGAGACTCAGCTATCGACTATGTGTCGTTGGCCAAGGCTAGGCAGGACGCCGTAGATGCTCTGGACATTGTATTCAGCCCGAAGTTTAACGGCATGCCCATTAGAGCCGTTCGGGTAGGTACTAATGAGCAGGCCGCTCTGAAACAAGCGTGGGACAAAGCGGTAGGGGTGGGTAGAGACTCTACCATGGCTACGCAAGATGTAAACCAGATGCTTGGTAAGTCGCCGGCAATGGAGCGTATTATTAACGCTATTGGCGATAACACGAAACCTTTGATGATTAACCCCCGCGATCTAGCAGAGGCTTGGCAAGAGATAGGGAAAAACTCCACTCACGGATACGCTGCTATCCAAGTACGAGAGATCATTCAACAGGCTGCCGAGAAGGCTCTGGGACCAGGGTCGGTTCAGAAATGGGCCGAAATCAGGAAACAACTGGGGGCTATCGAGGATCTCAAGCGTATCTACTCGCAAGCAGGTGGGGCTAAGGGGGAGAACGCAGGAGACGTGGCCATAGCTAAGATTCAAGCTCAGTCGGGCAAGGGACCGGAATCTTCAGTTGGGGGAATAACCGACAACGCTTCCGAAGCCATTGATACTCTCGACCTCAAGAATCCCCGTAATCAGTTTAGAGGTGAGTCTGTTACAGCCTGGGGAGCGGCGAGGGATGCGGCTAGAGCTGTGGGAGGCCCAATACTACGCGGTCTTGATACCCCACAACGCATATTTAATAAATGGAATCCCGGCACTGGGCCTAGGAAGGTAGTTGAGGCTCTGCGTCGCCCGCAATCGTACACCAGTCCTTTGGAACGGCAGGAGAATAACAATGCCCCGTAACGGATCAGGAGTATACACCCTACCGGCCCTCAATCCGGTAGTTACCAATACAATTATCACTTCGACGTGGGGTAACAACACCCTAACCGACATTGCCGCGGCCCTTACGAAGTCAGTCGCCACCGATGGGGTAAGTGCGATCAGCGCTAACCTCCCCATGACTGGGTTTAGGCACACGTCCGTAGGTGCAGCGGCATCGTTTGATAACTACGCCCGAGCCGATCAGGTACAAGAATCTACATTTCAGATACTAACTGGAGTAGCCAGTTCGGGCGCCGTCAATACAGCGTATACGGCTAACTTGCTTCTGGGTCAACCTGCGTCGAGAGCATTCGCGCTCAATCAGTTCATTATATTGGTGCCCAATACTGACGCCATAGGTTCCCCCACTCTAAATGTTAATGGGTCCGGTCCCGTAACCATTGCGGCTCTAGGTGGTGGATCTGTAGCTGGATTTTTCCGGCTTAATTCTCCTGTAACTCTAACATGGAACGGGGTTACTTGGGTAGTAGTCGGATCGGGCGCTGCAGTAATACCCTATAACTACATAATCAACGGTGGGTGTGCGGCAAGGCAACGGCCACAAGCAACGCTATCTACATCCCTTCAGTACGGTATTGTGGATAGGTTTAAAGTAGGTGTTCTTTTAGGTACAGTTTCTGCGGGGACTATAATTGTTTCCGCATCGGCTCCCATTGGGCGTACAGGTTTCGCGGTATTTCTTTCAGGAGTAACTATGGCCGGTACTCCATCTATTATGATGGATACCTACATTGAAAGATTAGATGCCGTAAACTTGAAGAATGCCGTAGCTTCATTTAGCGGGTTAGTGTACCAAACTGCAGTAGCCTCAGCAACGTATACGATTTCAATAGATAAGGCTAATACTGTAGATAATTTTGCTGCTGTAACTAACATAGCTACTTCTGCTGGATTACCCGTACTTCAAAATACATCTACGCAGATCAGGTTGGAAAACGTAGCAATGGGGGATTGCTCGAACGGTGTGAGGATTCGTCTCACTATCTCGGGCCTTGGAGTTACTGTAACAACCAAAGACTTCTACTATACTGAGCTACAGCTCACTGAGGGTCCGTCGTCTACGCCATTCACTCGTACCCCTCTTTCTGCGGAATACCCCAAATGCTTGAGGTATTTTCAAAAGAGCTTTCAGTACGAAGTACAACCTGTGCAAAATGCAGGACTTAGCGGCTCCCTTATTTACAGTGTGACTAGGGCTGGAGCTAACGCTTTTGAGTTGGCCACTAGTCAGAACGTCACTATGAGGACGCAGCCTGTGATTACTTTCTACAATCCAGCAGCCGCCAATTCTAATTGGCGTAATATTACTGGGGGTGCGGACTCAGGGGCTTCTTCACAAATAACCCCAGGCGGATGCGGTCCTGTAGCATTTGTAAATGCTCAGGTAGCGGGCGATGCTCTGGGTAACCGTATTGCTGTACACTATACTCTTGACGCGGACTTCTGATGGCTCTTGCCCGCAAGATTCTCGCCCAGGTTGCGCTAGGTAACGCCCTGGCGGACGTTTACGTGCCCCCCATCGGGGCGGGTAATGTAGTCGCGGGTACTACTGCCCTCTGGATTTGTAACACGGACGTAGTTAGTCACCTATTCACCCTTCGAGTGGGGGTAGGTACGCTTACTGCGGCTAATTCCCTGTTTGAATCTTGCCTAATACAGGCAAATACCACGTACATACTTAACGACGCTCAGTGGGGGCTGACTCTAAAGAGTGGCCAGAAGCTCCAAGGTCTTGCCGACGTGGCGGCTAAGGTGACGGTCACTCTGTTTGGCGAGGAAGCTATTTGATGTACATATTTCCCCCATCCGCAGAGAATCCAAGTATCAGCTCCTACGGGATTATCAATAAACCTAGGAATCTGATTCTAGATGGAGGATTTCAGGTCTGGGACGAAAGTAGGTCCATGCCTATAGTTGCGTTGACCGGGTATACCGGGGCAACTATGTGGAGCTATATTACCAACGCTGCAAATCAATATACCATCTCCAGACAACCAGGTATTACTACGAATGCCCGCTATTCCATGCGATTACAACGTGACGCGGGCAGTACGAATGTAAACGGGGTATATCTGTTGTTCGATATGGAGACTGAGAATTCGATTCCGCTGGCTGGAAAGGAATTGACGTTATCTTGTACCGTTAGGGCTGGGGCAAATATGTCCAACCCTATTGTATTACTTCGTCTGTTGTCAGGTACGGGTACCGACCAGTCTATACGTACTGGATACACTGGCCAAACTAATTTTGGTCAGGTAGTACCTTCAGTCTCTACAACTCCCGCTCGCATAATGGTAAGGGGACTCGTACCAGCGAATGCCACTCAGGTGGGGGTACAACTAGTTGGGGGAGTCTTAGGTACTGCGGGAGCGGCGGATTATTGGGAAATAGAGAATATTCAATTGGAACTCGGACCAGCTCCGTCGAATTTTCAAGTAGCCAATTTTGGAGACTTGCGTAACAAAATAAACCGATACTATTACAAGACGTTCCCCTACGATACAGCCCCCGCTCAGGGTGCGGCTGTTGCAGGATCGCTTAGAATTGTGCAGTATGTAGTCGCCGGTGCTGCTCAAAATGGTCCCTGTTTTCTTTTCCCCGGTGGTCGTATGAGAGTGGCCCCCGTAGCTACCATGTTTAACCCCAACGCTGTAAATGCTCAGGTACGTAACGCCACTATAGGTGTTGACTGCACGGCATCGTTATTTGGCTCAATCAGTGAAGTAGGTGCCAATCCCCTATTCACCACTGCGGTAGGGTCGGCTGTTAATAACATAAATACAGTTGCTTTTACGTTGGACGCAAGGTTATGAGTTTATATCAACTACTCCCCTCGTCGGGTGTTTTCCGCACGAGCGATTTCGCGTGTATACCAGATGACCCAAGGAATAGAGATTGGCAAGACTATCTTCTCTGGGTTAGTATGGGCAATGTGCCCGACCCCGTAGATCCTGTGCACGCTACTACGGAAGCTGCTGCGCTAGCAAACCGCACAGATCGGGATGCCGTTAAAGCTGTCGCACTAATCGCCCTACTCTCCAGTAAGACTCCGGCTCAGGTAGATGCCTATGTTGTCGCTAATCTGACCGATCTTGCTTCCGCAAAGATCATCATACGATCCCTAGCTCAAGTAGTTGGGGTACTGGCGAGGGACTTGTAAATGGATGATAAAGATGAGCCCAGGTCGTGGCACTCAATATCCGTGTCATGGGGGCAATTCGTTATCGCCCTGTCGTTAGCTGCGGGCGGATTTATTGCGTGGTTATTCGCAGATCGCATCTTAGTCGATCACCGCATAACCGTGCTCGAACAAGGGTACGCCTTTTTAATGAAAATTGAAGAACGGGAGGCAATGGAATACACCGCCATGCGTTCCGCGTTAGACGGTAGGCTGATGGATATTCAGCGACAACTTGTAATTCTTACGCTTGAGCTTACTAAGCATGAGGCGTCAGCGCCAGCTAAACCGGGGACCAAATGACTCCCGCCATACT
>Ga0315276_10003371_pt1 | contig 14649 bp, 11 predicted proteins | sample YL17G05_0_MG_FD_204542 | JGI IMG/M metagenome (GOLD analysis project Ga0315276, IMG submission 204542) | Sediment microbial communities from Yellowstone Lake, YNP, Wyoming, USA - YL17G05_0 | ecosystem: Environmental > Aquatic > Freshwater > Lake > Sediment | place: USA: Wyoming | collected...
GCGGTCCTTGATCGGATCGAACAGCACGTCGGCAAGCTTCTCGCCGTCGGAGTCCCCGAAGATGGCCAACTCCAGCACATCCGATCCGGCCCGGCGCGGCCGAAGCTGAACGCGCAGGCGCTCGCCAAGCTTGTAGTGCTCGCTCCACAGCGCCAGCCAGTCCTCGAGCAGCTTCTTGGGCACTTCTGTCTGCACCAGATGCTGAACCTGAGTCGATCCCTTGCCCATCGACTTGGTGGTTGCGGTGCGCCCCGACGACGCCGCCAGTGCGGCATCGCTACGCGGACCGCCGACGAGGGTCTGCGGGGTGCGGTAGGGGGATTCGACCAGTCGCATCTTGCGCTGCAGGCGCGCCAAGGCGAGCATGCCGTCCTGGCGCAGAGCGGTGGCGAACTCCTCGGCCGCCACACCGTCGACCTGATGCCCGCCGTAGGTCATGAAGTTGAAGACGAAGCCCATCTTGCCGAGTTCCTCGGGGAAGGCCCGCATCTCGTCGTCGGTCATGCCGGTGGTGTCCCAGTTGAACGACGGCGACAGGTTGTAGGCCATCATCGCCTCCGGGTACACCGCGTGAATCGCCTCGGCGAACTCGCGGGCCTCGGCCAAGTCGGCAGTCTTGGTTTCCATCCACAGCAGATCCGCAAACGGTGCCGCGGCAAGCGATTTCGCGATCGCGTAGGGGATACCGCCGCGAACCTGGTAGTAACCCTCCGGAGTCCGGGCTCGCTCGCAGTCCCACGCCGCGTCCACCCCGATTTCGGCGGCCTTGCGCTGGGCGGCGTACAGCGACGCGGTCCTGGCGAAGTCTGCCCACTCGGCCGGCTTCATCGATAGCGCTTCGCCCTCGCTCTCTTTGAAACGGAGCAGTTCGCCGACGGCATTGCCGTACGTCTCCAGGCCGGCGTCGTCCTGCCAGGCGTCGACGAACTGCGACTCGACCCGGTCGAACAACACATCCAGTGATCCCTGACGGCTGTTGGTCCACGTGGCTGCCGCGTCGTCGATCAGTGGCGTGATACCCCGCTTCTTGAGCCAGGTATCGGCCGCCGCGTACTCGCCCTCAGGCAGGGCGTAGAGCAGGTGTCCGTTGAGTTCGGTGACCCCCTGGGTGTGGAAGCGACGCAACATCGCCAGGAAGCACGCCTTGTACGGCGGGATATCGAGGTTGGTGACGCCGAGCAGGAACGGCTGATCCCGCTCGTCGGAACGGCCGTCGATCAGGTTGGCCGCCTCGGCGTCGGTGCGCGCCACGATGATCCCGGGCACGCCCATGATGTCGAGTTGGAACCGCGCGGTGTTGAGACGCTTGATCTGCTCATCGGACGGCACCAGCACCTTGCCGCCCTGATGACCGCACTTCTTGGTGCCGGGCCGCTGGTCCTCGATGTGGTACCCGGTCACGCCGGCTTCGACGAATCGCCGGATCAGGTTTCGCACGTGCGGATCGCCGCCGTGGCCGGTGTCGGCGTCGGCGATGATGAACGGGCGGTAGTCCACGGCGGGCGTGGCGGCACGCTGCTCGTCAGTCATCTGCAACCGCAGGTAATGCTGATTGCGATCCGCGGTCAGCAACGCACGGACCAGGCCGGCGGCCTCGTCGGGCACCTGGCTCAGTGGGTAGCTCGCCAGATCGGGCCCGGGATCCTCGGTGACCGAACCCTTCGCCGAGGTCGCCCAGCCGCCGAGGTAGATGCCCTCGATACCGCAACGCTTCATGGCCACTGCCTGGCCGGGTGTGTACGGCCCGAACGTGGTGATCGACCGGTGCTGTGCGAACAACTCGCGCAGGCGGGCGTGGAATGCCGCTGACGTTTCGCGTGCCACGGTGTAATCCACCGCAATGGTGCCCCGCTGCTCGACGACCTGGCGGGCGGTATAGAGCCGGGTGATACCGGTGAACCGGGGGCTCTCGAAGTACCGCTGGGTCGCGGCGACTTCCTCCTGGAAATCGGTGCCGGTGGCTGTGTCCGCCTCGATGATGGTCATGGCTGCTCCTATCGAGCCTGGCTGAGCTGGTTTCTGCGGGTGGGTTTTCACTCCCGCGCGCATTGATTATCCCGAGTGGTCGCACCGGACCCGGCAGCGGGTACGTTTTTATTGAAGTGAACTTCTACGACCGACAGCCACACAAGCTCGCCGGCCTGGTGTTGCTTGTTGTCATCGGCACGGTCGCGAGCCTGCTGTTCCTGCAATCCCGAGGCGCCTTTTCCGACACGATCCGTCTGATCGTGATGTCGGGGCGATCCGGACTTGTGCTCGATCCCGGCGCCAAAGCCACCCTCAACGGCGTACAGATCGGACGAGTCACAGCTATCGAAGCCGTGCAGGGCGACGGCCAGTCGGTGGCGCGCCTGGAGGTAGATGTCGGTGACCGCTACGTCCCAGTCATGCCGGCGAACGTCGGCGCGGATGTGGTGGCCTCCACGATTTTCGGCAACAAGATGTTGGCCTTCACCACCCCGCGGAATCCTTCGGCCGAGCGCATTTCCGACGGTGACGTGATCACCGCAACCACGGTCACCACCGAGTTCCAAACCCTCTTTGAAACCGTCTCCGGCATCGCCGAGAAGATCGATCCGGTGCAACTCAACCTCACCCTGTCAGCGGCCGCCGAGGCATTGACCGGGTTGGGGACATCCTTCGGGCGGTCGCTGACCGACGCGAATGCGATCCTCGCCGAACTCAACCCCAGACTTCCTCAACTGCGCGAGGGCGTTCGCAACCTGACCGAACTGGCTGACATCGTCACTCGCGCCGGCCCGGAACTGTTTGACGGTCTGGACAACGTGACGACAACGGCGCGCAGCCTTGACACCCAGCAGGGTGCTCTCGATGCCGCACTGCTGGCGACGATGGGTTTCGCCGGTACGGCGACGGACACCGTCACCCGTGGCGCACCACCGCTGATTCGGGCCACCAGTGACCTGCTCGCCACCTCAAGACTGCTCAACACCTACAGCCCGGAGATCTTCTGCACGATCCGCAACGTTGCCGAACTCGTACCGCTCGCCCTGTCGTCATTCGGAGGGAACGGTTACTCGCTAGCGACGAACTCACTGGTGTTGGGTGCCCCGAATCCGTACGTGTATCCGGAAAACCTGCCGCGGGTCAACGCCCGCGGCGGTCCCGGAGGGGCGCCCGGGTGCTGGCAACCGATCAACCGTGATTTCTGGCCGGCGCCGTATCTAGTTGCCGACACCGGGGCTTCCCTCGCGCCGTACAACCACTTCGAACTGGGTCAGCCGTTCGTTAGCGAGTACGTCTGGGGCCGTCAGATGGGCCAGAACACCATTAACCCATGACCTAGCCGGTCACCGGGTCGACGACCGGCTCAGCGACGGGTTCGGAGACGGCCTCGGGCACCAGTTCGACGGCGGGTTCGACGACCGGGTCGGCGAGGGGGTCGACGACCGGTTCGACGACCGGTTCGACGACCGGCTCAGCGACGGGGGCGACGACCGGTTCGACCACTGGTTCAGCTAAGGGTTCGACGACGGGGGCGACGACCGGTTCGACCACCGGTTCAGCTGAGGGTTCGACGACGGGTTCGACGACCGGTTCGACGACAGGTTCGACAACCGGCTCCGCGACAGGTTCGACAACCGCCTCGGCGACGGGTTCGGTCACCGGTGCAGCCACGGGTGCGGGGCTGTGCATTTCCTCGGCCTGCACCGGCAGGTACATGTGCCGGCTGAACTGCGACTGATACGCGCCGCCGCCGCCGACCCGCACGCCCGAGCCGCTCTCGCCGCTGGACACCGGGGTGCCGTCGGGCAGGGTTACAGCGGCGTGGCCGCCGTTCCAGCCGATCACGACCGACCCGGGTGCCGAGCCGTAGTGGAACCCTCGTGCCAGGAGGGCGGATTCAATATTCCCGGTGTTGAACCTGCTGCCGAAGGCAGGGCGGCCCGAGGCCACGTTGGCGACCCACGAGGCCAATCCGGAACAGTCCGTTCCGGCCGGCGTATCGCCACCGGGAATGTACGGCGTGCCGGATACTTGAGTGATTAGCGACAGCAATGCCGCGAGAGCAAACATTTGATAAACGCTAACAGAATGAATTGCGCGTTCCCAAGGCCAAGCTTCTGAATAGGCTGTGGTGTCGGTCACCTTTCCTGCAATAGTGTGTTATCGCACACCCCGGAATTTGCCGCCGAAACCGCTTGATATTTGGGCTAAAGCCACACTTCACAGCTATATTTGGAATGTCGATTGCGGATATTCGCAGTTATGCTCCGCTGATCCATTCGAGTACGTGAATCGTTAACTATTCTCCATCATTTCCGATTCACTCAGACTGGCTGACCCCGGAAGAAACCGCGCATCCGCTGCCCGAAAAATGAGAATCAGATCTGAATTCGGTAATGGAGTGATTCGAATACGACAATGCCGGCCGCAGGTGGCATCATCGTCGAGTATGCGAGTCCTGGTGCAACGCGTCACCTCGGCCTCGGTGTCGGTGAACGGAGAACTGGTGGGTGCGATCCGGCCCGTTGGTCAGGGACTGCTCGCCCTCGTCGGCGTGACCCATACCGACGACGCCGCCACCGCGGCGCGGATGGCCGCGAAACTCTCGGCACTGCGGATCCTCGACGATGAGCAATCTGCCGCCGACACCGGAGCGCCGTTCCTCGTGGTGAGTCAGTTCACCCTCTACGGCAACACCACCAAGGGCCGCCGGCCGACCTGGAACGCGGCGGCACCCGGGGCGCGCGCCGAACCACTGGTCAATGTGTTGGCCGAAACGTTGCGCGCACTGGGATCAGAGGTCCAGACCGGTGTCTTCGGCGCCCACATGCAGGTCGAGTCCGTCAACGATGGGCCGGTTACCGTGATGCTGGAGTTGTGACTTGCCGATATTTGCGCCGATTTGTTACCCGCCCGCGCCCAACCAACGACGTTGAGACGGCAGACTGAACACCTGATGGAAACACAGCTGATGGACAAGATCCTTCTCGTACCCGGCGCCTTCGTCACCTACGAAGACTTCGGTAGGCGATTCTTCGAGCAGGCTGTGACCGAGGAACGAGTGGCGGCGGCATTCGCTGAGATCGCCGGCGACGAGTTCGAAGTCGGCCCGATGGCCCAGGGGCCGGGCGGCCTGGCACGGGTGACCGCGAAGGTGAAGATTCAGCAGCCGATCGTGCGGCGCACCCTCGGCGACACCATCACCTTCGCGATCCGCATTCCGCTCATCATTGAACTCGTCATCGACCTGTGGTTGGACAAGCAGCGATTCGTCATCGACGGTGACATCGCGCTACGGGCCACCGCGCGTGCGGCCGAACCGCTGATGATCGTCATCGACGTGGCCAAACCCCGGCCGTCCGATATCGCCGTGCACGTGACGTCGAAATCGCTGCGGGGGGAGATACTTCGGATCCTGGCGGGCGTCGACGGCGAGATCAAACGATTCGTCGCGGCGTATGTGACCGAGGAGATCGACAGCCCGGCATCGCAGGAGGCCAAGCTCATCGACGTGTCCGAGCAATTGCGTTCCGCTTGGGACACCATCGCGGGCATCTAGCGGTCGGACTCCAGACGCTCGCCGCCCGTTGCCCGCGAGACCGCTCCGATCACCCGACCGGGGTCGTTACCCGACCGGGGTGGCGATGACGGTGACCACACCCGGAGCGCCCGGCGTGGGACGCCCGCCTGCGGTCGCACCGCCCGGCGTGTTGGCTGCCGAGACCACCGCGGGCAACTCGGGTTGGGCGGCAGAGGTGCAGTCGAGCATCAGCGACATCTTTCCGCCGCTGGTCACCTTCTGGCTGCTCACCAGGCACTGCGCCTGGGGGAAGTCGCTTCCCACCGATCCGCCGAACGACGCCGACACACCCTGCGCGCGCAGGATTGCTACCGCCTTCGCATAAATCTCACCGACCACGTTGTAGGTGGAGTTGGAGGACGGGTTGGCGTTGCCGGCTCCGCTGCCCACGGACACTGCGGCCGCACCGGCCACCGCGGCGACGCTGAGTGCGAGCACGAGTTTCCGCACGGCGAACCTCCCTGTCGTTCTCGAAGATAACGCAGCGTCGCTGCTTTGGCCTATCGCTGGCCTATCGCTGGCCTATCGCTGGTCTATCGCTGGGGCCGGACGGAAACGTTTCAGTACGCGTCCCGATGACGTTCCTGCTCCAGGACCGCCTCGAGGTCGCCGAGTCGTTTCATCGACGAAACCGCCCGCGACGTGCGCATATTTGCGGCCAGCAGGTCCTGGTGACGATCCACGAACTGCCAGTACCCGGCGGTGAACGGGCAGGCGTCGGGCCCGAGGCGTTTCTTCGGATCGAAGCGGCAGGACCGGCAGTGGTTGCTCATCTTGTTGATGTAGGCACCGCCCGAGGTGTAGGGCTTGGTGGCCAGCAGGCCGCCGTCGGCGTGCTGACTCATACCGATCACGTTGGTGGGCATCACCCAGGCGTAACCGTCGACGAACGAACTGGCGAACCATTCGGTGAGTTCGCGGGGTTGATAACCCCGCTGCAGGCCGTGGCTGCCGAGGATCATCAACCGTTGAATGTGATGGGCCCATCCCCGCGTCCGAACGCCGCCCAAAGCCTGGCTGAGGCACTCCGCGTCCACCGCATCAGCGTCGAGATCGCTCCACCAGTCCGGCAGCGGGGTGTGGGCGCCGAGGGAGTTGTTATCCAGATACTCAGGGCCGAAATGCCAGTACAACTGCCACATGTATTCGCGCCACCCCAGAATCTGCCGGATGAAGCCTTCGACGGCGGCCAGCGGGGCTGTTCCGTCCCGGTAAGCCCGCTCAGCAGCATGAACCGCGTCGAGTGGGTGCAGCACCCCCAGATTCAGCGGCACCGACAGCAGCGAATGCGCCATCGCCCAGTCTTCCCCCAACATGGCGTCCTCGTAGCGGCCGAACAGCGGCAGCCGTTCGGCGACGAAACGGCGCAGGGTTTCGTCGGCTTCTGCCGGTGTCACCGCGAACAGTCGGGGCCCGTCCACGCCGACAGTGGCGAGGCCGAGTGAATCCAGGTCGCGGCGCACCTGCGCGTCGATATCGTCTTCCACCGGCCACCAGGGCGGCGGCACGTCCAGCGTCGTCGCGCCCTTCGGCGGCGACTCCCGGTTGTCGGTGTCGAAGTTCCACCGGCCATCCACCGGTTGATCGCCGTCCATCAGCACCCCGAACCGGCGGCGCTGCTGGCGGTAGAAGTCCTCCAGTCGGAAGCGTTTCCGTTCGCCCGCCCACGCGCTGAACTCCGCGCGCCCCAGCGCGAAGGTGGGGGTGGGCAGCACGTCGGCCACCAGTCCGTCGCGGCGCAACCGCGCCACGAACCCCTCAGCGGCATGGGAGGTGGGTTCACACACCAGCACCGGCCTGCCGTAACTGCGCAATGCCTCGGTGTAGGTGTCGGCGCGGATCAGGGTGGCCCGGTCGCCCAGATCGGCTTCGGCGTGCCGCAGAGCAGACAGCACCAGGTGCAGCTTCTGGCGGTGCGACCGACGCCGGCCCAAGGCCGAGGTTGACTCGATCAGCAGTACGTCGCGGTGGGCGTGCTCACCGTCGTAGATCCGGGGACTGAGTTGGTCAGCGAACAACCACAGCGGGGTGTCGTCGGAGCTCATCGCGCCGATGCTACGTCGCTGGCCCCGACTCTAACTGCGCTAGTATCCGGCCGTGGCCAGAGTTCCCGGGTTTCGCGGTCCGCGCGGGCTGGGCTTCCAATCCAAGTTGCTGGTGATGCTGCTTGCGGTCAGCGTCCTGTCGGTGCTCGTCGCCGGTGCCATTGGCTACCTGTCGGGTACCTCGTCGCTGCGCGACGCCGAATTCCAGCGGCTGACCCAACTCCGCGAATCCCGTGCCCGCGAGATCATCGGCTTCTACCAGAGCATCATCGACACCGCCACGATCGTCACGCACAGTTCCTCCACGATCGACGCCGTCCGGGAGTTCACCCCGGCCTTCGCCGCACTACAGAAGACCCCGCTGCCGCCGGGCGCGGAAAAGGCCGTGGCCACCTACTACGCGGACGTGTTCGGGCCCGCGCTGGCCAAGGGCACCGGCGAGGAGGTCGACCCGGAGTTGTTCGCTCCGACGTCGAATGCCCAGACCTATCTGCAGAACGCCTACACGGTGCCCGCCAAGGGCGATTTCGATGCCGCCGCGAAAGTCACCTCGGCCGGCGACGACAGCGAATGGACCAAGGTCAACGAACGCCACCAAGAGTTCTTTGCCGACTTCGTCAGCCGGTTCGGTTTCGACGATGTGATGCTGCTCGACACCGATGGCAACGTCGTCTACACCGCCGTCAAAGGTGTCGATTTGGGCGCCAACCTCCGAGACGGTCCGTACGAGACGACCAAATTCGCCGAGGCCTACCGGGAGGCGATGCAGGCCAGCTCCGTCGACGAGGTGATCATCACGGATTTTGAGCACTACGCGCCCGCCTACGGCGTGCCCACACCCTGGGTGGTGACGCCGATCGGCGACGCCGATGGCATCTACGGGGCGTTGGCGCTCCAGCTTCGGCCTTCCAATATCAATGCTGTGATGACCGGAAACAAGGGGTGGGAGGCCGACGGTCTCGGTCAGACCGGGGAGACCTATCTGGCCGGGCCGGACAAGCTGATGCGCTCGATCTCCCGGGACCTGCTGAGTAACCCTGACGGCTTCGTCGCCGACGTAACCGCCAACGGCACGCCGGAAGCGGTTGCCCGCCGTGAAGTGGTGACCGGCGACAGTGTGCTGCTGCAACCGGTGGACACCGTCGCGGTCAACCGGGCGCTGGCGGGGGAGACCGGCGTCGACACGGCGCGAGACTACGTCGGTGCCGAGTCGCTGGTGGCCTACGCCCCGCTGAACATCCCCGGCGTGGACTGGGCGATCGTTGCCGCGATCCGCAAGTCTGAGGTGCTGGCCCCGGTCGACCGTTTCGCCCGCAACCTTGCCCTGTCCACCGCGGCGATTGTGCTGATCGTGAGCCTGCTGGCGCTGCTGTTCAGCCGCATTCTCACCCGACCGGTCACGGCACTGGCCGACGCGGTCCGCCGGGTCAGCGGTGGCGAACTCGGCGTCAGCGTGCCGGTGACCGCTCGCGACGAGTTCGGCGAGTTGGGGTCGGCGTTCAACGACATGAGCGCCAGCTTGCAGACCAAACAGCAACTCATCGACGAACAGCGCCGGGAGAACGACGAACTGCTGTCCTCCCTGATGCCCGAAACCGAGGCCCGCCGATACCGCGACGGCGAGGAAAATATCAGCACCGAGTACCGCGATGTCTCGGTCGTCTACGCCCAGTTGCTCGGGTTCGACGACTTCGCCCGCTCGCTGCCGGCCGGGGAGTCCGTCGCCACCCTCAACTCGCTAGTGGGGGCCTTCGACGGCGCGGCCGAACGACACGGCGTCGATCAGGTGCGCAGCATGCAGGACAACGGTCTGCTGGCGACCTGCGGACTGGTCGTGCCGAGGGTTGACCACGCCAGTCGCATCATCGCCTTCGCCAAGGAAGTCACCGAGATCCTGGACAGCTTCAACGACCAGAATGGCTCCGCGCTGACGGTGCGGATCGGCATCGACAGTGGTCCGGTGACCAGTGGCCTGGTGGGTCAGCGTTCCACGATCTACGCGCTCTGGGGTGAGGCGGTCGACCTTGCCCACCGGGTTCACTCGGCCACCGGCTCGGCGGGAATCTTCGTCAGCGACCGGGTCCGCGACGCCGTGTTGGGCATCTATCCGCTCTCCGAAGCTGGCACCGTCACCGGTGCGGCAGGACCGGAAAAGGTCTGGCGCCTCGACATCGGGTCGGCACAGCCGCTATGAACGCGCTCATCGCCCAGCCCTGGTTCTGGCCGGCGATACTGGTCATCGTCGGCCTGCCCATCGCGCTGCTGATCCTGCACGAGCTGCACAACACGCTAGTTCGTCGCAACAGTGCCTACGCCAAACCCGTTGGGCTGCTGCGCAACTGGGTTCTGCCCGCCTGCGCGGTATATCTACTCCTCGGACAGTTGGAGGCCGCCGACGCCGATCCGACCTGGTCGAAGGTCGCCGCGTCGGTATTCGGGTTCCTGGTCATGCTGCTGCTGCTCTCCGGGGTTAACGCGGCGCTCTTCGGTGAGGCCCGAACCGGTAGCTGGCGCGAGCGACTGCCCGGCATCTTCGTCGACCTGGGCCGGCTGGTCCTGATCGTCCTGGGTATCGGTCTACTGCTGTCCTGGGTGTGGGGCGCGAACATCGGCGGACTGGTCACTGCGGTCGGGGTCACCTCCATCGTGATCGGCCTTGCCGTGCAGAGCGCCGTGGGCCCGGTGATTTCCGGTCTGCTGCTGCTGTTCGAACAACCGTTTCGGATCGGTGACTGGCTGGACACCACGTTCGGCAAGGGCCGGGTAGCCGAGGTCAACTGGCGCGCCGTGCACATCGACACCGAGAACGGGCTGCGGATCATTCCCAACGCCGCACTGGCCGAGGACTCGTTCGTCAACCTCAGCCGAACCTCCGCGCCGTTCTTCAAGGCGATCGCCACCCTGACCTTCGCCGCCGACGACCCACCCGGTGAGGTCAGGGAAACCCTGCTCGCCGTCGTCGACGCACTGCCGGCCAAACTGGCTGGCATCCCGGCGTCGGTCACCGCCCTCGGCACCGGTGCCTACCGGGTGTCGGTGCCGATCGCCTCGCCGGCCGACGAGGCCGCGACGGCCGCCACCCTGCAGCATCGGACCTGGTACGCCGCCCAGCGTGCCGGACTGCACCTCGACAACGTGAAGTCCGGCAACCGGGAGAAACGCGACTTCATGGCCGAACACCTGGGGCCGGTGGTGGCCTCGCTGGGCGTGGACGAGAACGAACTCGCCACGATGCTCAGCGGCGCCCGGCTGCTGCCCTACGCGGGCGGCGAATTGATCCAGGCCGTCGACACCATCCCGACGTCCGTTGGCTTCATCATCGAGGGAACCGCCGAAATGTTCGTGACGGCCGACGATGGTCGGCGGATCTCGCTGGGGGAGCTTGGCGCCGGTGATCACTTCGGCGGCACCGCGCTGACCCGGCAGCGGATGATCATCGGGATGGTCGCGATCACCGACACGGTCGTCATCGGCGTCTCCCGGGACGCGATGAATACCGTTGCGCAGCAGGATAATCGGCTGGCACGCCAACTCGGCGATGTGATCGAATTGCGTCGACGCTCAGCCCGGGACGCGCTCGCCGAGGCCGCGGAGGGTGTGCGCTAGCCGCCGGATGGATCGGTGGCCGCGCGCAACGCTTCGGCTAGCGCCGCGGCCCGCCGGTTGGTGAAGACGTCTTCAAGGAATACCCGTTTCCCGTCGGGGCCGGCCAACGGCACTCGCCAGTTCGGGTACTCGTCGGTGGTTCCGGGCTGATTCTGGGTACGCCGCTCACCGACCGCATCGGCCAGTGAGAGCGCCAGCAGTCGCGACGGCGTGCGCCCCAGGTATCGGTACAGCGCGAGGATGATGTCCTCCTCGTCGGCCCCGTCGGGGCCGAGCAGGCCGACCCGGCGCAACTCGGCCATCCAGCCGGCCTGCTCGGCCTTGTCGGCGGCCAGTTCCTCGGACTTGGGGCGGGTGAGCAATCCCAGCGCGTGCCGCAACTTGACGTGCTCACCGGCCAGATAACCGGGAGTGGGAGGCAGATCGTGCGTGGTCACCGAAGACAGGCACAGCTCGCGCCAGTGTTCGGCCGGCAACGGCCCGCGACCGCCGAGGTCGTGTTCGAACCACAGGATCGAGGTGCCCAGCAGGCCACGCTCGCGCAGATAGTCGCGCACCCACGGTTCCACGGTGCCCAGATCCTCACCCACCACCACCGCGCCCGCCCGGTGCGCCTCGAGCGCGACGATGCCGATCATCGCGTCGTGGTTGTACCGCACATAGGTGCCGTGGGCCGGCGGGGCGTCCTTCGGGATCCACCACATCCGGAACAGTCCGATGATGTGGTCGATGCGCACTCCGCCGGCATGCCGCAGGATCGCGGCGATCAGCGACCGGAACGGCTGGTAGCCGAGTTGTTCGAGCCGGTCCGGTCGCCACGGCGGCTGTGACCAGTCCTGGCCCAGCTGGTTGAACTCATCGGGCGGTGCGCCGGCGGAAACCCCGAGCGCCAGAACGTCCTGCATCGACCAGGCGTCGGCTCCGCACGGATGCACTCCCACGGCCAGGTCGGCCATGATGCCCAGCGCCATCCCGGTTCGGACGGCCTGGGACTGGGCGGCCGCAAGTTGATCGTCGAGTTGCCACTGCAACCAGCGGTGGAAGTCGACCGCGCGGTGATGGCGTGCGGCGAACGCGCCGACCTCCGGACTGTCGGGGTGTTGCAGACCCGCCGGCCACGCTCGCCAGTCATCGCCGTACTTCTCGGCGAGCGCGCACCAGGTGGCGAAGTCATCGAGTGCGTCGCCCTCGCGGTCTCGGAAAGCCTCGAACGCCTGCTGGCGCCCAGCTGAGCGCGGAACCCGGTAAAGCAGTTGCAGTGCTTCGCGTTTGGCCGCCCACGCCGCATCCCGGTCGATGGTGTCGTCCTTGCGCGCCCGCTGCGCGCAGGCCCGCTGCAGTCGGCGTATCCGACCTCGTCCGGTCAGTGCGGCGAACTCGACAATGGCCTCGACCCGCAGATAAATCGGGCTGGCGAAGCGCCGGGAGGTGGGCAGGTAGGGGGAGGGCTCCATGGGCGCGGTGGGCGCGGCCGCATGCAGGGGGTTGACCAGGACGTAGTCGGCCCGGTGCCGGGATCCTGCCCACACCGCCAGATCCGCGAGATCGACCAGGTCGCCGACGCCCCAGGAACCTGCCGAGGTCACGCTGTAGAGCTGGGTGGCCAGGCCCCAGGCGCGCCGGCCGCCCATCCGCGTCGGCAGCCCCAGCCACGCCGGCGTGACGATCAGCGCGGTGTCGGACTCGCCGTTCCCGGACCGCAGGTACAGCCGGTGGTAGCCCAGCGGCAGATCGGCCGGCAACACGAATGTGGCCTCGCCGACGAGTCGGCCGTCCAGATCGAAAGGCGGGGTGAAGTTGTCGGCCTGTCGGATCCCGTGGCGGACGCCGCCGTCCTCCAACCGGACCCACACCTGCGCGGGGTCGCCATCGGTGACATGTACCCAAAACGCGGTCTCGGCACCGGAGCGGGCGACGACCGTCGGCGGTAACGCTCGCGCCCAGTGCCGCCGGTGATGCTCGGAAAGTGCTGCCGCACAAGCTTCTTCGGTGTCTGCGCGCACTCCCAGCGCCGCCAGTGCCGCGATGACGGTGGCGTCGTCGACCGCGATCAGGTTGCCGACCCAGTCGTGATAGTCGACCGCTACGCCCATCCGGTGTGCGAGGGTGGCCAGCCGGGGATCGGTCATGGCTGCCATCTTGCTTGGTGGGCGAGGCCTCAGCGCACCGAACCGGTCAACTCGATGGTCAGCACCCCACCGATGATGAGTGCGATTCCGGCCGCCATTAACGGCGTGAGCGGTTCGCCGAACAACACCCGGGCGGCGACGGCGACCAGGGCCACGCCGCACGCCGACCACACGCCGTAGGCGATCCCCACCGGCATGCCCAGCCGCAGGGTGAGCCACAGCAGAACGAACGAGATCAGGTAGCCGAGGATCACCGGGGCGATCCAGGCTCGTTTACGTAACCCGTCGGATGCCCGCAGCGACAGGGTCGCACACACCTCGACGCCGATCGCCCCGGCCAGTGCAAGCCACATCACGATGCGACGTCCTCGGTTGTTCGGGGATGTGAACCGAATTCGACCATCAGCACCCCGCCGATGATCAGCGCGATTCCGGCGATGATCGGCGCGGTGAGTTTCTCGCCGAAGATCGCCACCGCGATCCCGGCGGTCAGGGCGGTGCCCAGGGCGCCCCAGATCCCGTAGGCCACCGCGATCGGCATACCGGCTCGCATCACCTTCGCGAGCAGGTAGAACGCCGTGACGTATCCGATGACAACCATGCCCAGCCATCCCAGGTGGTCCTGGGAGGCTCGCAGGGACAGGGTGCCGGCGACCTCCGCGATGATCGCGCCCAGCAGCAACGCCCATTTGTGCATGTCCGCACGATATCGGCGGCACCGCACCGGCGGGGCGGCCTGTTAGGCCTGAGGCCAGGGTCTGATCGTCATCGAGTGGGCCGCGGGCCGTGGCACCATGGATCAGTGCGCATCGTTTTCGACCGTGACGTCGACTCGCGACTGATCGAACGGGCGCTGGCGCCGGCCGTTTTCGGATCGATGTGGCTGGACCCCGCAATCGTTGGGCCGCGCACCGACTATCCGAGACTGCCCGGCGCGACGACCTGCGACCTGCTCGTGGTCGGCGGCGGATACACCGGGCTGTGGACCGCCCTGCATGCCGCCGAACGCGATCCCGGCGCAACGATCGTGCTGCTCGAGGCCGAACGGATCGGTTGGGCGGCCTCGGGGCGCAATGGCGGCTTTGTCGAAGCCAGCCTCACCCACGGCGCCGCGAACGGGAAGTCGCGCTGGCCAGCCGAATTCGATCAACTCGAACGCCTGGGCCTGGACAACCTCAACGGTATGCAGGCCGACATCGGGAAATACGGCATGAAGGTCGACTGGCAGCGAACCGGCATGCTCAACGTGGCCACCGAAGCACATCAGGTGCCCTGGTTGCGGGAGGCGGCCGCCGCCGGTGAGGGCCGGTTCCTCGACCAG
>Ga0315276_10003373_pt1 | contig 14647 bp, 8 predicted proteins | sample YL17G05_0_MG_FD_204542 | JGI IMG/M metagenome (GOLD analysis project Ga0315276, IMG submission 204542) | Sediment microbial communities from Yellowstone Lake, YNP, Wyoming, USA - YL17G05_0 | ecosystem: Environmental > Aquatic > Freshwater > Lake > Sediment | place: USA: Wyoming | collected...
TACCGGCTCGCCAAGGCTCTATTTGAGTGGCTACCATCGTGTCCGATAAGATCTCCAGATAGCGTCGCGTCGTCGATGGTGCGAGCTGAGAGTCTCGAGACAAGCCGTCGATATTGAGAATTTGAGTCGTTATGGTAGCAATCTGCGTGAGAAATCGGGAATACTGATCGACGCCCCTAGTCACCGCCTCGGCCAATATCTCCTGCTGCAAGTAACCACCGACATAATCGACTAACTCCGCAAATGGATCTGGAGATAGCCAAACATGCGGTAGACAGCCATAACTAAGGGCGCGCGCAAGATCAAACTCTTTGCCCAGCTCCCTGTGAATCAATGGGTGCATGTAGATCGAACGAGTGCGGCCTCCCATCAGTTTAGTATAGGAACGTCGCAGTTTACGTGCGCTGCTACCGGTCAAAAGGAATCGTTTTTTTTGTTCTTCGATCATTAAATGGATTTCATCCATTAATTGAGGAAGCTTTTGAATCTCATCGATGACTATGAGTTTGTCTTCTGGCCGTAGGGACTCACGAAGACTCGATAATCTGCGGCTTAGTTGCAAAAACGTCGATTGATCGAGCAGGTTAAAAACTCTGTCAACGGCAAGCTCTTCGCGTACGAGCGAGGATTTGCCGGTTTGCCGCGGTCCAAGTAGGAGGACACTCTTGCTCGCGAGTGCTTTTTCGATTTTTTTCGTAATGAATCTAGTATAGTACATGATCATCCGAATAGTGGTGGATTTTATTGAAAATACCACCGCTATGCAGAGGGGGCAAGTTCTATTCTGAATGCGTTCAGGACAACTCTCAGCTCATCGCCGAGTGAGGGTCGGAGCCGTTTGGTTTGACATAATAATCTAGCCTAGAAAAGTCACGCTTCGCCAGGCATTGACGCAAATAGCTCGCGGTCGGCGCAGCGCCGCTTTATAGTCGGGAGATCTCAAACCTCCCCCCTTTGCAGGTATCCCGTATGCATGTTCTTATGCTCGCACTTCAGCTCGCCTTGGGTGGTCCTGTGGCGCATGGCCAAGACTCGGCAAAGCAACTTGAGTCCCTCTTTGCACAAGAGTGGGACTTAACCATGCGGGAAATCCCGGAGGCAGCGACCAGGGTAGGCTACCCAGGTCAGAACATGCGCTTCACCGATCATTCTCCGACGGCAGTCAACGCTCGTTTCGAACATCTCAAGGTCTATTTGGGTCAACTCAAAGCCATCGACCGAGACGCCCTGCCGCCGCCCAGTCAGATCAGCTACGATCTAGCGCTACGCGAAACCGAGGAAGCCCTCGAAGGCCGGAAGTTTCCAGCCCAATATTTGGCGATCTCCCAACTAGACGGCGTGCAGCAAGATATCGCCCAGTTGCTGTCCGTACAGCCGGCGACCAAAGCCGCCGACTACCGCGATATTCTCGGACGCCTCAAAGCCTTGCCCCAGCTGATCGACCAAACCATCGCCTTGCTGACCGAGGGTCTGCGCCAAGGTGTCACACCACCGCGCATCACCTTGCGCGATGTCTCAGCCCAAATTCTAGCTCAGGTGGTTACTGATCCTCTGCAAAGCACCATGTTGAAACCCTTTCTACACTTCCCGAGCACGATCCCGCCGGCCGAGCAAAAGTCCTTAAAAGACGAAGCAGTCGCCCTTTATAGCTCAGGCGTGGCACCAGCATTCACAAAGTTAAACACATTTTTTACGACGACCTATTTACCCAAAACGCGCACCACCATCAGCGCGGCTGACCTTCCCAACGGCAAGGAATGGTATGCCTACAATGTCCGCGTCAACACCACCACCACGCTATCGCCCGAAGCCATCCACGCCATCGGCCTTAAGGAGGTCTCACGCCTGCGCCAGGAGATGGAGGCTGTGATTAAGGAGGTAAAGTTCAAGGGCGACTTCGCCGCTTTTGGCAAGTACCTCCGCAGCGACCCACAGTTCTTTTACACCAAAAAGGACCAGTTGCTTGCGGGCTACCGCGATATCGCCAAGCGTATCGATCCGCAGCTACCACGGATCTTTGGCAAGCTCCCGCGACTCACCTACGGCATCCTTCCGGTCCCGCTCGACTCTGAGAAATCACAGGTATCTGGTTACTACCATAGCGGCTCCATCACCACTGGCAGAGCAGGCCATTTCTTCGCCAACACCTATGATCTAAAGACACGCCCCAAATGGGACATGGAAGCCCTCGTCTTGCACGAAGCCGTACCAGGCCATCACCTGCAGATTGCCCTGGCACAAGAGCAAGAGGATCTACCTCAGTTCCGTAAACACGGCGGCTACAACGCCTTTAGCGAAGGCTGGGGTCTCTATGCCGAATCGCTCGGTTCTGAACTCGGTATGTACGCAGATCCATACTCCCGCTACGGCCAACTGACTTACGAAACCTGGCGCGCCGTGCGCCTAGTCGTGGATACTGGCATGCATGCTTTAGGCTGGACCCGGCAGCAGGCCATCGATTATTTCCGCGCCAATACCGCCAAGAGCGACCACGATATCGTCGTGGAGGTGGATCGCTACATCGTCTGGCCTGGTCAGGCGCTGGCCTACAAGATAGGCCAACTGAAGATCCGTGAGCTGCGCACCTACGCTGAGACCAAGCTGGGAGAGGGCTTTGACGAGCGTGCCTTCCACGACGAAATCTTAGCCAGCGGCTCAGTCCCCTTGGACTTCCTGGAAAGGCATATCAAGTCGTGGGTTGAGGCGCAGGGCAAAGTGCAACGCGGTGCGTAGAATGGACTCACATTCCATCTGCAACCAGTGAAATTCTCCGTTCGCATGGTTTAGGCAGCCTCATCAGATTGCTGTGCCCGAAATCACGATAAGCACGACACGTCAATCGACACCAACTCTGCAGTGATCACCGCAGACCCTGAGCTGGATCCGCTCTTTCAAGACCATGACGCCCTCGCTCTGGCTACCACCAGCTCCATGAACGGGCGGATCCAGATCCGGGTGGGCGACCTGTACGCTTTTGCAGCTGTAGCTTTCGGCAGCGGCATCAGTATGCTAGAAATCAAGGAGCAATGCCGACTTGGTGTGACATTGCGTACTGAACTCACTTCGCAATAGGTGCAGGCCGAGGACTTTATGTCGCAAGTAGGGCAGGCAGATGTTGAACGCTTGATGCTCCCTCCGGTTGCGCCGATCCGGGTCGTCGGCATTGGTGCTTCGGCCGGCGGCCTAGAGGCGATCACCCAACTGCTCAGAAGACTCCCAAACGATACCGGTGCCGCCTTTGTGATCGTGCAGCACCTCGATCCGAATCAACCGAGCCATCTCGTGGAGATCCTCGCTCGGCTTACCCCCATGAAGGTCGATGAGGTCACGCACGGCGACTTCTTGCAACCTAACCATGTGTATGTGGTACCCGGGCATCATATCGTCACGCTTGACGGCGGAAAGATGCGCGTGCACAAACGCGATGTTGTCCGCTCCGTGCCTTTTTATCCTATCGATCAATTCTTTGCCGCCCTCGCGGCGGATCAGTTCGACAAATCGATTGGTGTCGTGCTGTCCGGGACCGGTGAGGATGGGGCCACGGGAATCGCGGCGATTCGCAATGCCGGTGGCCTTGCTATGGCTCAAGACCCGACGACTGCCAAGTATGACTCCATGCCAGTTGCCGCGGCCAAGGCTGGTGCCGATTTTGTCCTGTCACCTGAGTCCATTGCGGACGAACTGGTGCTTCAGGCCAAACCGGGCCGCGACGTCTGGACCTCGCAGTCCCAGCCGACCGAGGGAGCAGCTGTTCCAGCGTTGCCACCAGACCAGCTGACGGCAGTCATCGATTGGCTGCGCGGAGCAAGAGGTGCCGATTTTTCGTCGTACAAGCGGGCAACCATCGCGCGGCGGATCGCGCGCCGCATGGGCTATCTGCAGATTGAGCGTCCCGATACCTATGTGACTTATCTCGCCGGACATCCGGCTGAAGTGGATCGGCTCTATGAGGACATTCTCATCAAAGTGACGAGCTTCTTTCGGGAACCGGAGGCCTTTGAGGTCTTGCAGCGGGATATTTTCCCGCAAATCCTAAGTCGAAAGGCGCCCGGTGCGCCTATCCGCATTTGGGTACCGGGTTGCGCGACGGGTGAAGAGGCCTATTCGCTGGCGATCTGTCTGGCCGAAACGATGGAGGCCAATCGAGGCACCTCGCCTGCGCGCCCTGTGCAGATCTTCGCTACTGACATCAGTGGGACCGCCATTGCTCAAGCGCGGGCGGGCCTGTTCAATGTGGATATCAAGGCATCCGTCAGTAGCGCGCGGCTGGAGCGCTTTTTTGTCGAAGTCGACGGTCGGTTTCAAATTGATCGAGGCCTACGCGATCAGTGCGTTTTCGCGCGCCATGATGTGACCAAGGATCCACCATTTTCGTGCCTAGATCTCGTCAGCTGCCGCAACCTCCTGATCTATTTTAACCAGACTTTGCAGCGCCGGGTTCTGGCAACGTTCCATTTCGCCCTGGATCCCAATGGCTTCCTGCTGCTCGGCGACGCCGAGACGGTAGGGACATCGAGCGATCTGTTCGCACCTGCTGGCACGGGGAGCAAGATCTTCACACGTCGTACGGTAAGTGCGGTGATCCCTGACTTCACACAGGAGTTTATGGCGGGGCGGACGGCTTTGGAGCGTCCACTCAAACCCTTGGCCGCTCCCACTCCGATGCAATTGCTATCTGGTGATATTGGCCGGGCACTGTGTGAGGGTTGGCAGGTCAATGGCGTTGTAGTTAATGAAGCCATGGAGATTTTGCAGTTTCTGGGCGACACGTCGCCCTACTTAGCCCATCCCAGCGGCGAGATGGCCTCATTCAGCATCTTCAGCATGGCGCCTGCGTATCTGCGTGTAAGTCTGCGCCTGATGGTCCATGAAGCAATGACAACGGGCAAGGCAGTCCGACGGAGTGGTCTGAGCGCTGGGCCGCCGGTCCAGGATACGAGCACAGTCGCAGTTGACGTTATGCCGTTTAACAGCTCGGCCACCGGGCAGCAGCACTTCTTGGTGATCTTTGAACTAGAGCCGCTAGTACCAATCATCGTCGGTGAGGGTCCAGACCATCCCTTGCAGGAGCAAGATCGCTGCGTTGCGTTGTTGTCCCAGGAGTTGGCCGAGACCAAGTCTTATTTGAACATGTTGGTTGAGGGTGAACAGGCGGCGAACGAGGAGCTCAAATCAGCCAGTGAGGAGCTCCTTTCCAGCAACGAGGAGCTCCAAAGCACTAATCAGGAATTGCAGACCGCGCGCGAGGAAACTCAGGCGATCAATGAAGAACTGCGGACCGTCAATGATGAGCTCAAACGCCGGCATCAGGATTTGAACCAGGCCCATAGTGATTTGATCAACACCCTGGCCAGTTCGCAAGTCGCCCTTGTCATGGTTTCTGACCAACTCGTCTGCCGCCGATTGACGTCTGCCGCCGAACGAATCCTTGGACTGGTGGGCATTGAAGCAACCGGTCAGCCAATTGAGCGGTTGATGGCGCGGTTTTCCCATTGCCACCTTGATAGTATCCTTCGTGATGTCATCACTACTCTGGAATCGCGTGAGCTTGCGGTTCAAGATAGTGGCGGTCATTGGTATGAGCTGCGCCTGCGTCCGTACGTGAATGTCGACAAGAAGGTCGATGGAGCGGTCATCGTATTAAGCGATATTGAGGAGGGTAGGCAGCAGCTGCGGCGCGTGGAAGATGCTGGCGAAGCGGCTCGTCTGGCGAGGGATGAGGCGTTGCGCGCCAACCGTGCCAAGAGTGACTTCCTCGCGAACATGAGCCATGAGCTCCGGACGCCGTTGACCACCATTCTAGGATATGCAGAGTTACTCGCCGAAGACCCGAACCTGCGGGACGACCAGGTCATCAGCCTGGGCAAGATCCAGCGCAGCGTTCACTACGTAACACAACTGGTTGACGACGTTCTCGACCTGGCCAAAATTGAGGCGAGCAAGCTCCAGGTCACCTTAGTGCCGGTGTACTGGCTGCCGGTGCTGGGCGACATTCTGGCGCCGCTGCGTCAGCAGGCCCTCGACAAGGGTCTGAGGTTCGATCTGACGTTTTCTGGCGCCGTCCCCGAGTGCATCTCGACCGACCCGTTGCGGTTCAGGCAAATCCTGACCAATGTCATTGCCAACGCGGTGAAGTTCACGGACAAGGGAACGGTAAACGCTCTGTTCAAAATTTCTGAGGAAGGCCAGTTGATCTGCACGGTCAGCGACACCGGGTGCGGACTCTCGGAAGCACAGGCTCTACGCATCTTCCAGCAATTCGGCCAGGGCGATACCAGCTTAACGCGCCAATACGGCGGCTCGGGTCTGGGGCTGTGTTTGGCCCGTCGCCTCGCGCGAGCTCTTGGTGGCGACGTCGTGCTGACTAGCAGTACGCCCGGTATCGGTAGCGTGTTTACTGCTGCCATCAATCCCGGTCCCATCACCAACGTGCGTATGCTCACCGGCGTCACCGAAAAGGACTTGAACCAACAGGCTATCCTCGAGGCTTCAAAGGTGGCTAAAGATGAAAAAGTCCTGGCCGGGGTGCGCATCCTGGTAGTCGAGGACAATGCCGACAACCGACTGCTGATGACTGCTATTCTCCAAGGCTACGGGGCAGAGATCGCGCAGTCAGAGGACGGTGCTTTAGCGCAACAGCAGGTGCTTGCGGCGGACTACGATATCGTGCTTATGGATATCCAGATGCCCAACTGCGACGGCTACGAGGCGCTGAAAGGCATGCGTGGCAGTGGCTACCGTGGGCCGGTGGTGGCCTTTACGGCCCATGCGATGGGGGGCGAGCGGGAGACCTGTATCAAAGCCGGGTTTGATGATTTTGCGACCAAGCCGATGCCGCGGCAAAAGCTCCTGGATTTTGTGTTGAGGAATTTAAGGCCGAAGTCAGCCCAAAGTCGCCAGCTTGCAAAGGAGGATAAGAGGATAGTGTGACACTAAACCTGTTAATTTCCGATGATGCCTCACTGCGGGCCGCTGGACGTGGCCCGGTGGAGATGGTTGAGATAAAAGGAGTTGGTCACCCCGACAGCATCTGCGACGCGCTCGCAGATGCAGTGGGTCAGCAACTTTCGCGATATTATCAGGCAAATTTTGGACGCATGCTCCACTACAATGTCGACAAGGCGCTGCTTCGCGGCGGCGTCTCATCGCCTCGTTTCGGCGCTGGCGAGATCTTGGAGCCAATCGATCTTTACTTGGCAGGGCGAGCTGTGCGGAGTTTCGCTGGCAAGACGATCCCTATCGGCGCGATGGTCCAGGCCACCTGCACGGAGTGGTTGACGAAATCGATTCATGCTCTCAACCCGAACAAGCATGTGCGAATCCACGATTTGATTCGGCCAGGCTCTGGAGACCTGCGTGACCTATTCGAGCGCGGCCATGCAGCCCCGCGTGCGAACGACACGTCCTTCGGCACTGGCTATGCTCCCCTGAGCTTACTGGAACGCAGCGTGCTAGCAGCCGAGGCCTTTTTGGCGAAGGGTCTGTCTCGAGATCAATACCCGGAAGTTGGCGAGGACACCAAGATCATGGGTCTGCGCTGCGGCGAACGGTTGGAAATGACCGTCGCCTGCGCCTTCATCGGTCAATACCTAACATCGATCGACGACTACCTTGCCGCCAAGGAGGCTTTACGTAAGGCTCTGGTGTCCCATCTTAAAGAGGTGACCGGACGTGATATCGCTGTTGTCGTGAATGTCGGCGACGACCCGCAAAGCGGCAGTGTGTTTCTGACGGTAACCGGCACATCCGCAGAACATGGCGACGATGGCGAAGTGGGCCGAGGCAATCGGGTGAATGGCATGATTACACCTTACCGACCGATGAGCTTGGAGGCTCATGCCGGGAAGAACCCTCGCACTCATGTCGGGAGAATTTACAACTTCGTAGCCCAGAGAATCGCGGCGGCAGTCGTCGCTGAAGTGGCCGAAGCCGCCGCGGCCGAATGCTATCTGGTTGGTAAAATTGGGGCACAGATTACAGACCCTTGGGCCGTTGACCTGAGGGTTGAGGCGAAGGTTGGGTTGCTGTCAAAAAGCGCTAGATCGCTCATGCAAGCCATTGTCGAACGGGAGCTCGGGTTCTAATGTGCAACAGCCACCCGAGCTGCCTGGTGCGTTGCAGGTGGAGGCCTGGATTAACAAACCGTGCCGCTCAATTGATGCTTCAGTAAGTTATACCACGCCTTTTGTCTCAAGCGCATTGACACATTCTTCAATGATATGCATCATGTTTATAAACATTATTCACATAAAGTGGTTCCGCCCCTATGGCCCTTATAAGCACTAAGACCTGGAAGGCGATCGCCGCCTGCTGCCTGAGCCTCGGCTGCACGAGGCACTTGGTCGCCAATGAGATCAAACTGGTGGGTTTTGAAGAGAACGTTCAAAAGGGCAAGTCAAGCGGCGAGATCGAAGGTGACGACTGCGTCTTTCAGATCTTGGGCTACAGGCTTGGTCACTCGCCAAATGTCGGCCGCGCGATTCACAATGCCCGCCTCGAGCGCAGGAGCGAAATCGGCGACGTGGGCGGCGGCAAAGGTGGTGGCGAAGGGCTGCGCTACATCAACAACCTCCATATTGAGCCAGACGGCTTTGATGTCGGCGTCTTCGGCAAAAATTGTCTAGTCGTGAAAGGCACGGGCTACAAATGAATTTACGTGCATGTTGGCTAATAGTTGCAATAAGCTGGAGTATGAGTCAATGCTGCTCGACTCAACCCCTGTTTCAGACACCCGCCGTGTCCATGACGCTAAGCGATGCCCTTGCGCTAAAGAATGGCGCTTCGGTCAACGCCAAGTGGTGCAGGGGCGACCCGGTATTAACCGGGGCCAAGGACGTGGTCGGGATGATGGATCAAGTCATCATGAAGGCGCAGCAGCAAGCTAAGGCGGACGCCATTACCGATGCCCGATTCTTCATCAACTGCGACTGCCTCACCATCAAGGGCAAAGCCGCTTTTAGCGCCAATCACGGGGCTAAGGGCAAACAGAAACAAGCGATTTTAAATCCTTCAACAAGCGACAGCTTCGCCCTTCTCAACGACGATGATGCATCTCTATAGCCTCGTCGCGGTGCTGGCATCGACCTCGGCGAATGATGGCAGGTGCCGAGCAGATCGGCCCGATGACAGCCAGATTGCAGGGCAATCAAGCCCCCTCCGAGGCTGCCATCAAGCGGCTCGGACACCCCATGGGACAATGGAGCCAACGGCTTGTAGCCCGGTCAAGCCGCTCTTGTCCGTGAGCATAAGCGGGTACCGGCCGGTTCCACGTCAGTGTGCCTGATTTTTTTAGCGCAGGAACCTAAGCCGCTACGGTGGCGGTCACCTAGCCGGGTAGCTCGCGTCATGGGACGGTGAGGTTAGGTACCCAGAGGGACGCTATCGGGATGATAGTGACCATCCTCAAAGTCGAACTCCCCTGCTGATAGCGCGGCGGTACCCGGGCGGGAGGTTCATAATCAATATTCTCGTGCTTGAGATAGCGACGGACTTGGACTGGATCGATGATGGCGCTGATCTTTCGTAGGGCTCAACCATTGCCAAAACAACCAGGTCGCCGGCGGCGCAGATCATGCAGAAACTCATCATTCAGAGCAACTCTCGCCGCCATAGGGCCACAAGAAATTCGGCCCAAGGCATAATATCAATTCCAGACAGTTGCCTGGCCGTTGGATCCGTCGACACGACCATGAAGCGGCGAATCTTGCCCTCTTCACGGAGAGCTTTAAGACCTTTGAGATCGCGCTCGACCACCAGCGATGAGGCTTTGACCTCAATAGCCAATTCGGTACCAACGACAAAATCCACTTCCATGCGGCTTGTCGAACGCCAGTAGCACAGCTCGTGTGGTAGGCGGTTGACAGAGAGAAACGCCCTTATTTCTAGGGCAATTAACTGTTCAAGGGATTTACCAAAACTCTCACTCTTCGCCACGACTGGCAAGCGGTGGGCCAGGTAATTGGTGATGCCCACGTCGAACAGATAGAACTTGCTGCGCGTAATTGCCTTGCGCTTGGCCGTGCTGGTAAACGGCGGGACTTTGAAACCGATCAGAGTGTCTTCGAGCACTTCGATATAGTTGCGAAATGTTGTAGCTTTCACCTGGCAGTCGCTCGCAAAGTTTTCGATCGCAAGTTCGTCACCTGAATGCAAAGCCATGATGTCAAGAAACCGAGAGAATGCATCAAGCTGCCTGGTGACCGCCTCGTCCTTGATCTCCTCCTTCAGATAGAGCGAAACGTAATCGTCCAGCTCTGACGATAGATAGGCGCTGTCGCTATCGTAATGGCGGGGAATCCCACCGTGATTGAGGTAGCGGAGCAGGTCAAATTGCGGAATTTCCTGACTGACCAGAGGAAATAGCTCGAGGCGGGTAGCTCGCCCCCCTAAAAGGTTAGCCTGGCTGCGCTTGAGTTTGCGAGCGCTCGATCCAGTTAACAGAAATCGCGCGCCCTTGTCTTCTATCGTGCGCTGCACCTCATCCAACAGATCGGGAATTTTCTGGACCTCGTCGATGACGATTAACTCGTGAGAGCCCGTACATTCTTCGTAAATGACTCCGGGCCTAGAGGTCAGGCGCTTGAGGAGCGAACGGTCGAGCAGGTTATAAACACGGGTTGGTTTTAAAGTATGAGTGTAGAGGTAGGTCTTACCAGATGAGCGCGGACCAAAGAGGAAGGCGCTCTTACGCGCCAGGGTCTCGGCTAGGTTCAACAGGCGAGTATAGGGCATGGTAACAGTCCTCTACAACACGGAGATATTTCATCATAGTCCTCAACTATGATGAGGACCATGATGCTATTTCTCAATAATAACTTGCAAGATAATGATTATATTGGGCAATATCTTTCTTGGCAGCGCATCGCAGCAAAGTATCACTAATGGTCATTTCAATACCAGCTTTGGATATTAGCCTCATTCGTTATATGTTCCCGCCGGAACTCGATAGCGAGGTTCTGAATTTTCGTCGGCGCGAGTCTTTAGATCCGCGCTCTACTGGCAGTGACCATAATGATGGTGCACATGGTACCCGCAGTCATACTCACTATTAATTAAAACTTACTTGTTTAGCTTTGGCACCGTAACCAGGTGCGATGGTTAGGGGGCGTGCAGCAGGCTGCGAATAGCCTCAGTTAAGCGCTCTGAGCGACACGGTTTAGTAAGGTGCAATTGGAACCCCGCGTTCAGCGCCCTCTCGCGCTCCGCCGGATGGCCAAAAGCCGTCAGTGCGATGGCGGGAATACGCCCAATGGGCGCTGGTAAATCGCGGATTCTGCGGATCAGGGAGCAGCCATCTTCTTGCGGCATTCCGATGTCGCTGATGACGATATCTGGCGCCCAGCTAGCCACCCTTGCCAAGGCATCCCGTGCTGACGATGCCACGTGGACCTCACCACCTTGAGTCGTCAAGCAGGTTTTCATGAAAGCGCGTTCATCGGGGGAATCATCAACAAAGAGGATTTTGACCCCATCAAGTATCGCCGGCGGCTTTGTCGGCGCTGTGCTGCTAGTGACGACTCTAACTTCACCGCCGGACCATGCGGTAGCGCTTTGCTTAGCCTCTTCGGCTGTGACGATAGGCAATGTGACAGTAAACACAGAGCCATGGTTCTTGCCGGCGCTTTGGGCCGTAACGCTACCACCGTGCGCTTCCACCAGATGCTGCACGAGTGACATTCCCAGCCCGAGGCCACCGTAGGTCCTCGTGGTGGAGCTATCGGCCTGGCGAAAGCGGTCAAACACCCACGGTAGGAACTCCGGTTCGATACCGACGCCATTATCGGTCACTGAGACAACGACGGCAGTGTTTTGGCGTGCCAAGCATACGTCGATCTTGCCCCCATTCGGGGTGAATTTTATGGCATTGCCGATGATATTCCACAGCACTTGCTGGAGGCGCCGAGCCTCTCCCAGTACGAAGCATGGTTCTACTGGTGCCGTTAGCTGCAGCGAAATATTTTTTCCAGCGGCTGCCAGGCGCACGGTATCCACCGCACTAGAGACCACTTTCCTAAGGTCAACTTGCTCCCTTTCCAGCACGAGTTTACCCGTGATCACCCGTGATGTATCAAGGAGATCTTCTATGAGCTGTAACTCGCAGCGGGCATTGCGTTCAATCGTGCGAAAGGCTTCCTGTCGGCTCGCCTCGTCGAGATGCCCGCCATTGATTAATTCAATCCAACCCATAATCGGTACCAGGGGCGTGCGCAGTTCGTGCGACAGCGTGATTAAGAATTCGTCTTTGATCCGGGTGAGGCGCTCGGCTTCCAGGCGCGAAGCGCGCTCGTCAGCTTCACTCTGGCGCAACACTTCGTTAGCAGTAGCCAACATCGCCGTGCGCTCAGCGACTCGACTCTCGAGCTCCGAGTTGGCTAGGCGCAATGCTGCCTCGCCCCTTTTGCGCTCTAAGCTAGCGGCGACGAGGCTGCGCAGACGGGCTAAGAGCTCGCGAGGATGAAACGGCTTAAATAGGTAGTCATCAGCACCCGCTTCCCAGCCCTTCAGCAAGGCCTCTCGATGAATGAGGGCCGTTAGCAACACGACGGGAAGCGATGCGGTTGTTGGGTTGGACTTTATGGCACGGCATAAGCTTAAACCATCGCGTTTTGGCATCATCACGTCTGAGAGGACCAGATCGGGCGCCTCGGCTTGAATAGCAGCCAAGGCCTCGTCGCCATCCTGCGCCCAGTACACCTGATAGTCGTGCCGGAGTAGCGAATAGATATAGCCGGCCAGCTCCACATTATCTTCGACGACCAAAATCCGGGGTCCCTGATTGGTGTCGCGGCTCTGGGCCAGCACGGCCTTTAAGTTGACTCGCGTTGCCTCGTCGGACTTTTCAGGAACGCCGGGGCCTGGCCGCGCGGCAATAGGCGCCAAATCCATCTGTGCATTCACGCGTCGCAGAGGCAAATCTACCGTAAAAATTGAGCCTTTTCCTTGCTGACTAACAACACTGACGTCGCCCCCCAATAGATGGGCGAACTCCCGCACAAGCGCCAATCCTAGCCCAGTTCCCTCAAAGCGCCGCGTCGAGGTGCTTTCGATCTGGCGAAATTTTTGGAAAAGGAGCGGCAGATCCGCCTTGTGTATGCCAATTCCGGTATCCTCGACTGCGAGCGAAAAATGCGTGCTGGCATAGGCCAGCGTGATGCTGATCTGACCACCTCGGGGGGTAAACTTGATGGCATTCGCAAGGAGATTGAAGACGATGCGTTCATAGAGGTATCTGTCGACGTCTAGAATGATTTTTGGCTCAGTCGTAGTAAAAGCAAAACGAAGGCCAGATACTTGCATGTTGGGCTGAAAATCACCAGCGAGCGCTTTTGTCAGGGCAACAATGTCGGTCGGCTCGGGATGGATCAGGTATTTTTCGGCATCGAGCTTCGCAAAATCCAGAAGGCCGTTCACCATCTGTAGCAGTCGTACAGCATTGCTCTGTACGGTCGTTAAAATAGGTTGCAAGCCCCCATCCACCGGCCCGAGGGCGCCGGCAAGCAGCGCTTCCAGCGGGGACAAGATCAGGGTGAGAGGTGTGCGTAGCTCATGCGACACCGTCGCAAAGAAGTCAGATTTATAGCGCTCGGCTGTGATTAGCTTTTGGTTTGCCGCAGCCAGTTCTTGCATATGCAAAGCAGCAACTTCCTCTGCATGCTTTTGGCTATCGATGTCCGTGCAGCTACCGAACCACCGCGCTATGTTACCGGTTTCATCACGTAAGGGTAGCGCCCTGCCAAGGACCCATCCATAGGTGCCGTCGGAGCGTCGCAGCCGATACTCTATTTCATAGGCCTCGCCACTTAGGGTCGCTGTTTGCCAACGTGCCAGGGTGCGCTGGCGGTCGTCGGGATGAAAGGCATCGAGCCAGCCAAAGCCGTAACTGTCTTCTAGGGAACGCCCGGTGTACTCGACCCATTTACTATTAAAATAAATGTGCGATCCATCAGGCAAGGTCGACCATAGCATTTGTGGCAGCGCCGCCGTCAGATCGTTATGCTGCTGTTGCGCTGAGTGCAGGGATTTGAGCAGGTGATCAGCCACCTTGAGCGCGGATTGTGCGATGCACTGCAGCTCCTGCGCCGCACCGGCATCCTTGGTGGCGGTGGTCGCCGCAGCGGCCGCAAGGCGCTGGCCTAAATCCCGCAGCAACGCGGGGGCATGAGCGCTGGTAATATCAGAATTTATCGGCACAGGCACCACCTCCAACCAAATGGATTGTGGATCAAACGCTTAATCATCGACCTAAGCACACCTGAGCCAAGAACCTTGGCGGAATTCATTATAGTTATGACGATGGTGATGTAAATGAAAATATTGGTGAATTTATCCTTATTTTAGGCTTTGGCAATAGTTCCGACGAGCAGTCCCTGCTTTGTCAAAACGAGCAATTCCTTGCGGCGACAGTTTTCAAAGCAGAGTACAGGTGAGGCAAGATAGGCTTTTAGCCATTAGACGCCGGGTTTTAGCTCCCTTAGAGGCGCTCTCTGACGATGAAAATGCTTATAATATGGCTAAGACTTGGAATCTGTACGAAAACACCTTCAGTATACCTAGTTCCTGAGTCATTGAGTGTTCTCTCGGAGCGATTTTCCCAACCATTCAGTTGTCGTAAAGGTAGCGGCTGATGCAGTGATGATTAACTAAACGG
>Ga0315276_10003376_pt1 | contig 14642 bp, 13 predicted proteins | sample YL17G05_0_MG_FD_204542 | JGI IMG/M metagenome (GOLD analysis project Ga0315276, IMG submission 204542) | Sediment microbial communities from Yellowstone Lake, YNP, Wyoming, USA - YL17G05_0 | ecosystem: Environmental > Aquatic > Freshwater > Lake > Sediment | place: USA: Wyoming | collected...
CAAGATGGATGGGCGATTTGTATTGTTCGGGACGGACAGTTTCTGGCAGGGGGTGGATGTTGCGGGGGAGGCGTTGTCGAATGTGATAATCGTGCGATTGCCCTTCGCGGTGCCGGATACGCCTTTATTAGCGGGGCGATTAGATAAAATCAAAGAAGAAGGCGGCAATCCGTTTGCGGAGTACCAGTTGCCTTTGGCGATAATAAAGTTCAAGCAGGGCTTTGGCCGACTGATTCGGACAAAGACGGATACAGGCATTGTAGTTATCCTGGATTCCCGCATATTGAGCAAGTCCTACGGCAGGAATTTCCTGGCGGCGATACCGAAGTGCGGGGTGGAAATAGTCGCTCGCCGCTCGTGACTTGGCTCACGTGACCTATCGTTCGCATCAATATCTTAATTTTCAGTCGCAATTACCATGTCTTTTAGGCGGTTTTTCTTGACATTACAGGACTTATGGCCTATTATGTATTCATCGAATCGCCGGGGGGCGAAACGATGAGAGAATGATAATTTAGAAGAAGGAGAAGAGGAATGAGAAGCAGGATTTTGAGAGACGGCCTAATCGCTCTGTTAATGATTGCTGTGCAGGTTTTTCAATCCACCAGTATTGCAAAACAGGCAAGTTTTCAGGGGCTCGGAGATTTGCAGGGTGACGGTTTCTACAGCATAGCTTATGGTGTGTCCGGGGACGGCTCAACGGCAGTCGGATACAGCCATGCGCAGAACAATGATAGTGCTTTCAGCTGGCGTAACGGCACAATGACTAATTTAGGCACAATTGAAAATAATTGGCGCAGCAGCAGCACTGCTAACGCAGTATCCGCAAATGGTTCGGTTGTAGTGGGAGTTTGTGGAAAGTACAACGTCGGCAACGAAGCGTTCCGATGGGAAAATGGAATAATGGTCGGATTGGGTAAGATTTCGGGGGCCGATTACAGTGAAGCCCATGGTGTTTCAGCTAACGGTAATGTAGTAGTAGGATATAGCTCGTGGCAAAGCACTTCTCGAGAGGAAGCATTTCGCTGGGAAAACGGGTCGATGATTGGACTGGGAGGTTTACTCAGCAGTGATATCAGGAGCCATGCTTACAATGTATCAGCCGATGGTTCAGTAGTGGTGGGAACCAGCAAAGCGGCGTCAGGAAAAAATGAGGCATTCAAATGGGAAAATGGAATAATGACGAGTTTAGGAGTTCTTCCTTCCGGTTCGACAAGCTGTGCATATGCAATATCATCTGATAAATCAGTAATTGTAGGAGAGGCATATACAAACGGGATCGAACATGCTTTTCTCTGGCAAAGCGGCGTAATGAGCGATTTGGGTGTTATTCCGGGAGGGTATTCCGGGAGCAGCGCATACGATGTTTCAGCGGATGGTTCGATTGTTGTAGGGTACAGCCGCAAGAGCAATGTGTATAGCGCAATGATTTGGGACGAGGTTTATGGAATGCGGGACCTTAAATCGGTTCTTGTGAATGACTACAGGCTTAATTTGAGCGGATGGGCACTAACGCAAGCCCAGGGTATATCTGATGATGGGCGGACAATCGTTGGTTACGGCATAAATCCGCAGGGTTATACAGAAGGATGGATTGCGACGGTTCCTGAACCGGGGACTATTTTGCTGCTGGGGCTGGGGACGGCAATACTGAGAAAGAAAAAGTTAAATTGTAAAAGTTAAAAAATCAAAGCGAATCACCGTTGAGCGAATCAATGAGAGAATGAGAGTATTGAAGAAGGAGAAGAGTAATGAGAAGCTTCAAAAAAAGCAAAGGCTTTAAACGCTTAATAGTTTCACTTTATATTTTTAGTTTATTGAGTTTGGAGGCCAGAGGCGCAGGTGTTTTATACAAAATGATAGACCTTGGAACAATCGGGGGCGATTTTAGTCGGCCCCAATATATTAGCAATGCAGGACAGGTGGTCGGATGGGGCAAGAATACCGCTGGAACGTACAGGGCAGGATTTTTTGATGCTACAGGGGGTTTTCATAATATCGAACTTGGAACACTGGGAGGTTCTACGAGTACGGCTTATGGTATTAACAATCAGGGTGTAATTGTCGGATGGGCAGACAATGTTTATGGTTATAGACGGGCCACAATTTTTGACAGGACCGGAAGCGGGAAAAATAAAGATCTTGGGACATTGGGATGGAATTCGAGCCAGGCTTATTCAATAAATAATAACGGGCAGATTGTTGGATTTGCTGAAAGTCCATACGGAAATAGGGCAGCCATTTTTGACCCAACCGGTTCCGGCAAGAACAAAGCAATAAGTTCGAATTTTAGTGCAGCAAATTGTATCAGTGACACAGGTTACATAGTTGGATTTGAAAATGATAGCGTATCGGGAAAAGGCCGAGCAGCTTTGTTCGATACAACCGGCGGCAATCAAACCATTAATCTTGACAAGTCAGGTTTCGGGCGGAGCGAGGCTTATTCAGTCAATGATTATTGTCAGATTGTGGGATATTCCGGGATAACTGGTGGACAATACCATGCTACGCTCTTTGATTCGACTGGTAATGGAAGTAATGTAGATTTGGGCACACTTGGAGGGACTTTGAGCGAAGCTTTGTCGATTAACGATGCTGGACAGATAGTTGGCTGGGCATCAATCAGTTCTGGTGGAATGAGAGCTGCGCTCTTTGATGCGACCGGAGGAGGGAATAATATAAATCTCAACGATCGCATTGAGAACAGGGGCGATTGGGATTTTAGCATAGCATTTTCGATTAATAATGATGGGTGGATTGTTGGCCAGGGCTTATATAACGGGGTGGGACACGCAGTTCTCCTTGAACCGATTCCCGAGCCGGGGATGATTGCGCTGCTGGGGCTGGGAGCGGCGTTGCTGAGAAGTAAAAAGGCAAAAGGAAAAAAGTAAATCTGGTGGGTCAGTATTTTCCGTAAGTCCGGGCGGTTTCGACCATAGCGAGGAGGTTTTGGTCTGGGGTGTCGCGGCCACACTGGTCGCCTGTTGAGAGAATGAACCGGCCACCTTCGGCGGCATCGTCAATCGCTTTTTTGCTCGCGGCGATTACGTCGAGGGGTGTGCCGAATAGCATCGTTTCGGTTGTGTGGAGGTTTCCTTTGAGAGTGAGTTTGTCACCATAGAGCTTCTTGATTTCTGCGAGGAGGCAATCGCCCATAGGCGGGATTTCGAGCGGGTCGATGACGGTGAGTGCGGTTTCTTCAGCCATAATTTTAATCAGGGCTTTTTCGGGGCCGCAGGAATGGATATGGGTCGGGATACCCGCCTTTGCGGCAAGCTCAATAGCGCGTTTGACGGCGGGATAGGCAAGCTGGCGGAATATATCGACGGTCTGAAAGACAAGTGTCCCCGAGCCGCCTACGCAGAGGAAGTCGGGCAGGACGGGCCCGCCTCGACTCGCAGGTTGCGAGTCGGGCGAGGTCTCGACGTCGGCTCTGCCGACGGCGGACATTTTCATAATGCTGGCGAATCTGCGTTCGACGCGTTCGATGAATGTATCGCGCCAATAGTCGTGGAGTTCGGGATGGTCGTAGTAATCGTAGATATCCTGTTCGCAGGAAAGGATTGCTGAGCTTGCGAGGAATACGCCGACGAGACCCTGGTTGCCCATAAGCTGCTTTACACGCGCGAGGCCCGCGGGGCCATTATCCACTGGTTTAACATTTTCGAGCGGCTCGAAGCGAGTTGGTATATCGGGCAGGCCGATTTTTGAAGGGGGAATCCATTCGGTGGGCGAATCCGCGACGTAATAGACGCAAACGCGAGGTTCCCAGACGCGTTTGCGATTTTCGATGCGAGAACGCTGGATGACGATGCGTTCGGAGTTTTTGAAGACAATGAAACGCTGCCATTCGCTATTGGGGACGATTTGCTTTTGCTGTTCGGGTGTCGCGGGTAATCTTTGCCAGGGGAGGCAATCCTGCTCATCGGGGAAGGAAAGCCAGAAATAGCCATCCATAAGGGAGTCGATGTCGAAGCGTTTCGCGGCGTCGATATAGGCCTGCCAGATTGGCGGGTCGTTGTAGAGGTAGAGGTCCCAGAAGGGTTTGCCGGTGAGGCGGGCGGGAATCATATTGGAAAAATCGGGAGAGACGGGGACGCAATCGGGGATGTCGCCTTTAAGAACAGTCGTCAATCGTTCGCGCGGAGTCATAGAATTACTATATCAAAAATCAGCCACGGAGGACAAAACCATTTCTGATTTATGATTGATGATTTAGGGATGCGGATTGCGGGTAAGTAAAAAGGCCGTGAGAAATGGCGCAGCCAAACCCACGGCCGAATGCTTAATGTTACGTTAGAAACTAAGCTTTTCGTTTTCGCAGAAACAGGCCGCCGAGGCCGCAGAGATATTTTTAGCCACAGAGGACACAGAACTCACAGAGAATTAAAAGTTTTTTAGACACTGATTAACACAGGATTAACACGGATTTTAAAACTTTTGTTTTCTCTTTCGTAAAACTAAGCCGCCGAGGGTGAGAAGGAATAACGTGGCGGGTTCGGGAATGATTACAGTGACCTGGGTTGGCAGGATTGCAGTGCCAAGGGAGGCATCTTCGAGAACAATACCGCCTCGAATCAAATTAAGTGAGATGTTTGCTGTTGTTGTCTCGATACCAGCGCCATTTAACTGCAACAAGAGAATATCTCCTGACGCAGGGATGGGATCGAAGTGGCCGTCGAGAAAAACAGCGTAATCACGGAAATTTACAGAGCCATCGGGGTAAAGATCACCAAACGGTCCGCCTCCAGTCAGCCAATCTTGGCTGAACAAAGTCAAATCCATGAGATCTATTATGCCATCTTGGTCAAAGTCGGCGTCGGAATTGGTCGCGAGATAAGGGTTGAGCATTGCTGCCATTTCGATTGTCATACCAGAAGTGTCTAAGCCGCCCAGTGCAGCGGGGTCATACTTAGGGGTCACAGGCAGGTAATAAGGGTTTTCCCAATTGGGATTTTGCGGGTTTATGTAATCTCTGAAGTTTCCGGGATAGTAGTGGAACCGCTGGGTTAGCGGTGTAACGTTGCTGAAAGTGGCGCCGTTACTCAGTTGTATGTTCAAAGCGAAAGCAACAGGCGCAAGTGCTCCGGTTGTCTGATAACCGATTCGCAGTTTACCGCCGCCGGCATCCGTCGCAGTTATTGTTACATCTCCATAGGTGGTACCAATGAGGGCGAACACCAAGAGCGTAAGCAAAGAAATGCTTCTCATCTCTCTTCTCCTTCTTCTTTAGCCGATTTGGCCCCTCGCCAGTCGGCATTGATTGATATTACCGGATGGATATTCGGAATGTCAAGAAAAAAGCGGATTTTTAACCACCCTGCTTCGTTGTTCAACTACGCAGGACAGGCAGATTGCACCCAGCTTCGTTAAGAACTTCGCCGTGGCAAGTGGACTAAAACTCGCCCAACGGCGAGGTCTCGCTAAGAACGGACTCGTCGCGGGCACGATTTTCCGCATAAAAAACAGGGGGTATGGGGACTTAATGATTTATGATTTCTGATTTTCGATTGCCGATTTTGGGATGCGGAAGGTGAATTTAGCGGGCAGCGTATGGCGTTTAGGGGACATTTGAAACAGCATTAAAGTCCTTGTTTATAAGCACTTACAACAACGTGCCCTAAATTTTTGCGTGTTTTTAAAGCTCTTTTTTGGTCATTTTTGGGGCTGTTTTTTGAGCGTTTTTCAATCACGATTATTGCCGTAAGTATTTGCCGAACAACAAGTTAAATTCTGGACTCAAACAGTCGTATGAAACGTTTGTATCATACAAACGTTTCATACAGTTGTTCGCCGAAAGCGCGCAAGTGTTTTTTGACCAATCCCGGAATTTTTAAAATTTTTTTTATTCCTTGTCTCACAAGGACTTAAGTGCATTTCGGCTCATCTCGAAAATCGGAATTTTCGTCAAAAGCGCGCAAGTTCGCGCCATAGGGTAGAGGGACGCGAAGACCGTGACTCGTCGGCCGTGACTCGTGTCTCGTGAATGACAGGCGGCAGTAAAAAGGCAGAAGTGAGAAGTTAGAAGACAGAAGACATAAAACAGGAGACAGAAGATGAGTTTTGAACTTTCGATATTCAATCGGGATGGTGTCGTTGAGGGTCTGGATGCGGAATATCTGGAGTGGTTGGTGGAGGAGCGGGCGGCGGAGGTACAGACGCATTTCGGCAAGATGTGGGAGTATTACACTAACCCAATAATGGATTTGCATCGGACGGGTACTCATACAATCGAGCATAAGGCGGGTGAAAACGGCAAGTGCTATGTTCAGGCGCAGGAGTATGGATTGCCCGCGAGGATAACGGGGTTGGTGCGGTGCGCTGAGGCGGGGATGTTCGGGGGGAGGCCCGTCGGGGACATACGTCGCAAGGAGGTGGTGATTGAGAATGATATCGCGTGGCGGGTGAACGCCGCGGTGGATTTTTTGTTTGGTAAACCAATAAGCGTGGTATCCCGGTCGCCTGATGGCACGAAACGAGCAGAAATCGAAGGGATAATAAAGGCGGTTTTTTCGGCCAACGGCGGGATCGGGTTTTTGCAGGATATGGCGGTGCTCGGGGGCGTTTATGGGTTCGTCGATTGTATGGTCAGGCCTGGCCGGGAAATCTACGAGCGCATTTCGGACACTCCTTCAAACCTCACATACGAGGTTGTGCTTGAATTGGCACGCGCAATCGGATTGGAGCTGATAGAGGCGCCTCGGGCACTGCCTGTTCTTGATGAGAACGATTATCGAAAAGTGGTTTACTATGTTCAGCATTTTCAGCAGGCGAGGAATCAACTGACGGGCGGCGGAGTATTGCAGCGGCTGTTTGGGCAAGAGGGGGACAGGCGCAGAGTGGTGAGCGTGACGGAGATAACATCGGCGGATGCGTGGCAGAGGTATGAGGACGAGGAGCTTATTGCGGAAGGCCGGTTGCCCTGGGGATTTTTGCCGGTGGTGCATATCCAGAATTTGGCGCAGCCATTTTACTATGAGGGACAAAGCGACGTTGAGCCATTGATGCCGATACAGGACGAGCTGAACACGCGATTGAGTGACAGGGCGAGCAGGATAACGATGCAATCGTTCAAGATGTACCTGGGCAAGGGGATAGAGGGCTTCGCGGAGAAGCCAGTGTCGCCGGGGGTGATGTGGCATACGGATAACCCGGACGCGGCGATAGAGGAGTTTGGCGGCGATGAGGACCATCCGAGCGAGGGTGCGCACATAGCGGAGATGAGGGAGGCGATGGACAAAATCAGCGGGGTGACGCCTTTGGTTGCGGGTGTGATTCGCAGCAAGTTAGGCACCCTGACGAGCGCGGTCGCGTTGAAGCTGACGCTGATGGGGATGCTGTCGAAGACGGACCGCAAGAGATTTACGTACGGCGAGGGGTTGAAGAATATAGCGGTGATGGTTCTTGAGATTTTGGACAAGGCGAACATCTACAGGACCAGCGAGCGGGACAGAGAGGTGGAGGTAATTTTTCCGAACCCGCTGCCTGAGAATGTGATGGAGAAGCTGGAGGAGGCGAAGGCGAAGAAAGAGATTGGTGTTCCGGCTGAGCAGGTGCTCAGGGAATTGGGATATGAAACGGATAACAGATGACGGAGGACAGAGAACGGAGAACAGAAGGCGGACGAAGAAAAGTTTTAAGTTTTGAGTTAAGGAGAGAAGCAAAGATGGACGCGATAGAGTCGCAAGAGGGTTTGTCAGAAGACAAAGTGGAACAGGAAGACCTGAACGATGCAAGGTTGGTTCCAATCGGTGAGTCGATACGGCATCGCAAGCGGGCACAGAGTGCCGAGAGGCGAGTCGAGGAGCTTGCGGGAGAACTGGCTGAGGCGAGGGCTGAAGCGACGAGGTTGGCTGATGAGGTGAAAGCGACGCGGGGGGAGCAGGAGTTGACGAAGCGATTAGCCGCGGCCGGCGCGAGGGATTTGGAGGCAGCGGTGTTAATAGCCAAGGCGCGATTAGCCGGGACAGATAAGGCGGATTTGAATGGCGTTGTGGAGCAGTTGAAGAAGGAGAAGCAGTATCTGTTCGGCGAGACATCAATCGGCGGGGTAAACCCCGCCCTAAGGACGTCGCCGGCGAAAGAACAGAGAAGCGGAGCCGGAGCGCTTGAGCGGGCGGCTAAGAGGGCCGCGGGGACAGGCAGCAGGAGTGATTTGCAGGAGTATATGAGAAAAAGGAGAAGTGTTGTTTAGCAGATAGCAGGGATTTAGTTTTGAGTTCTTAGTTTTGAGTTTTGAGTTGAATAAGGTTGTGGATTCCTGCTTTCGCAGGAATGACAAAGAAAAGCTGGAATGACAAAAGAAGCGGGAATGACAAGAAAGAATAGGAGGACTAACAAATGGCATTTACGGGAAAAGCGACGTATTCGGCGGGGGCGAGTTTGCCGGAGTTAGCGGAAGACGTGGCGGATTTAGTCGGGATAGTATCGCCTTATGAAACGCCTTTACTGGACGCATTAGGCGACCCGTTGAGGGAGGCGACGAGCACGCATCACGAGTGGCTTGAGGATGAGCTGCTGCCGAACAAGGACGCGGTGAATGACAGCACGTTTACCGATCCGGACGTGGACTCACAGTTTGTGGTGGATAACGGGAGCAGGTTCAGAGTCGGCGACCAGATACAAATTGAGGCAAGTCGAGAGCTGATGCTTGTGACCGGAGTAAACACAAACACGTTAACGGTTGCCCGCGGGTATGCCGGGACTACAGCGGAGAATCTTGCGGACAATCAGGTAATTAATATCCTGGGTAACGCGGCATTGGAAGGCGACGACAAACCGGGTGCAAGATTTACCAGTCGCAGCAGGCGAGGCAACTACACGCAGATATTCACGGCGACGGTTGAGGTCAGCGGAACGGACGTGGCGGCAAGTCATCTTGGTCTGGCGGACGAGATGGATTATCAGAAGCAGGAGCGGTTGCGTGAGCTAGTCAGGGACGTGGAGAACACTGTCATCAACGGAGGTCAGCCGACGAGCAGTCCGCAGGGCGGGGACGCGATAAGGCGCACGATGAAGGGAGTTGTGCAGCATCTTGCGACGAACGTGTTCCGAACAGGCGACAGCGGTTTCCCGACGGGAGCGGACCTTGATGAAGCGAAGCTTAACTATGTGCTGAGGAAAATATGGGCCAGCAGCAGCGGGAATATCGACCTGATAGTTGTGGGCGGGTTTCAGAAGAGGCGGATAAACAGTTTTGTGTCGAGCAGCAGGAGTTACGCGGCAGGGGACACGAAGTTTACCGACCTGGTGAACGTGTACGAGAGCGATTTCGGCGTTTGCCGGATAGTGACGACACGGTGGCTACCGCAGGATACGGTTCTGCTTTTGGATTCGTCACGGATAGCGGTATTGCCTTTGGCGGGGCGTAGTTTTCACTTCAAGCCATTGGCCAGCGCTGGTGATTATGAGTGCGGCGAACTGATAGGCGAGTACACGGTGGAACTGAAGAACGAGGCGGCACACGGGATTATTCGGGGACTTAGCGTTAGTTAGTATTTGGCGGATATCGGGTAGTCCCGATAAATCGGGACTACCCGGGTCCGGCTTGAAGGGAGTGAAATATGGTCAGGTTATGCAATGATATTGATATTTTGAAGATTGAGCCGGCGTTGTTCGGGGAGCTTCATCCGGCAAATCAGGTTCTGGCGGCGGGGACGGGAGGCGAACTTGCGGGGACGACGTTCGAGGCGAGCGGGGCTAATTTTGTATCTGCTGGAGTTGAGGCGGGCGATTGTGTTTACCTGAGGTCGGCGGACGGGGTGCTCGACGGGGCATACGAGATTGCGGCGGTGGATTCAGCGACTCAACTTTGCGTGTCGGTTTTGCGAGGAGATTCGGAGTCGGACCCGATATCGCCTGGGGGCGGCAGTGACATCACGCATCGGATAAGCACATTCAAACCACAGATAACGGAGGTGAGCTTGCGGCTGGTGGAGTATCTGTGGATTAAGCCGGGACAAACAATCGGAGATGTTTCTGCGGACGCGATTCTAGATTCGGATGAGGTTCATCAGTTGTGCGCGATGGGGACGATAGCAGCGGCATACAGAATGTTAGCGAGCGGTGCAGGCGGAGAGAATTTGAAGGAGAAATGGCAGCATTACGAGCAGTTGTTTGGGAAGTGGATGGAGCGATGTCGGGTCGCCATAGACAAGGACGGCGACGGCGTGGCGGACAGCGTGCGGTTCGGCGGATGCGGGTGGCTGATACGAGATTGATAACTGATTATTTTGGGCTTTCGTATGATTAATTTGGATGGGATTAATTTGTTCGGCGAGGGAGAGTCGCAAATTGAGGTTGGCAGTTTTGGCCGAGAGAGCATTGAGAGGTCGGCGGCGGGATTAGATGGCGTGATTAGTATCGACCTTGGTGAGCGGGGCAGGAAGATTCGGCAAAAGGGCGAGATTCGGGCGAGAAGCAAGGCGGACCTGGACAGCAAAGTTGGAGCGATATCGGCTTTTATAGATGGGGACACGCATACGCTGGTTGGTTCGCAGGGGGAGAGGTTTGAAAACATTCGGGTTGATTCGGTTAGCGTAAAGAACGAACGGGAGAGCGGAAGCGGAGTTGTTGGGGATTACGAAGTGGTTTATACGCAGTTGATGGTGTGATGATGGGACTTATTAGCAGCGGGATAAATGGTGTGAGGGTTTTTGAACTGCCGATGGGGGTGGGGTCGAACGGCGGGGTTGTTGAGGGGCCGAGGGTTTGTTTGGTGAGATGGCGCTCGGCCTGGAGTAACAAGATTCATCAGGTGTATGTCAACGGGCGGTTGGCGGGGACGACGGTTGGCTGCGGGCAGAGGGAAATGGTGGTGCAGACACCGAGTTGTTATGAGCAGGCGGCGATGGTGGAGGTGTTTGCGGTTGAGGCGAGTGAGGCGGATGTTAATTTTAGTGATGAGCTGGAGCGAGGCGATGGGGACAGCGGGAGGGTGAGATTGAGTTTGCTGCGGAGTCAGCGTTTGCCGGCGGGAGCGAGGTTTGAGGTTTATTTTGACAATGGGACCGGGGTGGTTGACTACGAGCATCTAATCGGCGGAGGACAAGTTTGGGGTTGCTGGCAGGATAAGGCAGGGTTTGGATTAGCCAGGTTCGGGGAAGGTGATTTTGGTTATGAGTGGGCAGGCGGAGTCGGGTTTGGTATAGGCGGTTTTGGGCTGGGTGAGTTCGGAGTTGACGCGGATGTTATCGAATGGGTGAGTCCGGCTTTGGACGCGGGAGCGTATCGGTTCGGGGTGAAGGTTATTGATGAGAGGGGCAATGAGAGTGCGGCGAGCGAGACGGGAGAGGTAGTGGTGATACCGGCGGCGAGGCCTGCGATAGGATTGGATGTGCTGTCGTTTGAAGAAACGACGAATGCACTTATGCTTGAGGTTGAAGACGAAAAGTAAAGGAGCGGAATTATGGCAGAGGTTTATCCGAGTGACAATGAGTTGTTGAATTTACAGGCGGACGACGAGACGGGTGTTGAGTACGTAGCGACGGGGCAGTCGCCTTATTATCTGCAGTTTCGCAGGATGTTGTATCGGCTGTTGCAGGCGACGAGGCGGGCGAATGATTTGCGGGTGTATGACGAGGGCGGGCTGGATATAGGGGTGAAGGCGGGGAAGTTCCAGGCGGGGACGCAGGAGGTGAATTACGCGGGGTCGTCGGGCAATACTTTGGCAGATGACAAGGCGAGCATCTACGTTTACCTGACGAACGCAGGGGTTCTGGTAACGAACGGATACAGCGGTTTTCCTGATATGGCGACCACGCCACACGTTCGATTGGCAATAGTAACAACTTCGGGCGGGGATATAACGGCGATTGAGGATTGCAGGGTTTTGATGAGAGCAGGGTAGAGAAAAGAATCTAATATTTCAGATGTGAGATTTGAGATTTGAGATTAGGAATTAAGAGGAGCGTAGAATGATTTACATAAATGATTCGAGCAGGGTATGGCACGTTGCGAAGGTGGGCAACGACGGCAACAGCGGGCACGCGGGGCAGTACCCGGTGAATCTGGCGAATGACGCGAAGCTGACAATTGGGGCGGCGGTAAGCGCGGCGGCGAGCGGGGATACGATTATTATCTGGCCGGGGACATACAGCGAAACGATTGACGCGTCATCGACAGGCGCAAACAAGGCTCTTGCCATCATCGGCACACACAGACAATTGTGCAAAATTACCTATCCCAGTGGTTATAACGCGACTTTGAAGATAGGCAGCAATACCGTCGTAAGGAATCTGACGATTGAGGCCGCAAATCCAAATAAAGCGGTGGAAAGCGGCTCAGCAAGCACTAATCTGGTCTTTGAGAACTGCGACATCATCGGGACATACGACGGGCTGTATATCTACGGGGCGACGAGGGTGACTGTTAAGGATTGCCGTCTGAAGGGGACGTATGACGGCGGGAACATGGGAGAGTGTTACGACGTTCTGTGCGAGCGGGTAATTTTTGAGACCGACGGCGCTTATTCCGGTTCGGGTGATTACCGGGGGATTCACGTCGGCAAGGGGCGGTTCGTATTCAGGGACTGCGTATTTACAGGGACACAACCATCGAGAGCCGGCAGCTGCGGCGGACTGGATTTGAATAGCGGGACAAGCGCGATACCGACGCTGGTCGTGTGCGAGAATTGTATTATGACAGCGAGCGGTTCCTCTACGAACGGCTACATATTTGGCGTGAGGGTTCAGAATTACGGCAGATTGGTTTTGAAGAACTGCTCGATATTCACGACCGCCGGCGCGGGGACGGCGACGGACATAAGGCAGACCGGCTCAGGGCAGGTAATCGTCAACGCCTGTGCCTATAACCCGTCAACTGTTACCGGGACCATCACCAACCAGGACTCGAACTGGGCGTCGGCGATGGCTGTGGCTTTATTCACGAATGGCGCCGCGAACAAGCTGAAAATCGACGCCGTGGGGAGAGTGGACGCGGGGAGCGTAGAGGGGATTAATGCCGAATCGCTGCAGAAGGTGGCGAAGATGCTGCTGAACAAAGCGGTGCAGGACAAGCTGACGGGGGCGATTCGGTATTACGACGATGACGGGCAGACGGTGATACTGACGCATACGCCTGACGAGGGCGAGTCGAGTTTGACGAGGGCGGTGAGCTGATGAGGCGGGCGTGGATGAGAGAATCGTTGTTCGCGGGGCAGACGGCGAACGGTTTTAAGCTGGGGACAGTAACGACACTGGGCTGGTTCTGGATGAGGGTCGGCGGATGTCGGATAGCGTATCGCGGCGGGAGCATGAATGGGGTTGATTTTGAGAATGTATTAGCCGTGGTGGAGCCGGACGCGAATGAGATAAGTTTGCCGAGTTACTTATCGAATGAAGCGGGAGAGGTTTATTTTTACGTTGTACGGTGCGCGAACGGTTGCGGAGATATTGAGCGGACATTGCGAGCGGCGGTGAAGGTCGCGATTGATAATGACGGCAAATTGGGCAAGACGAGGCCGAATGAAATTGTCGGGCTAAGAGCGAAACAGGGACAGGATGGGAAGGTTGAGATTGTCTGGCATTACTGTCCGATGGAACAGGCCCTTCGACTAAGCTCAGGGCGGGAAAGTGCGCCTGCGGAGATGAAGATTTATGGGGACAACGGGACGGGTGAAATTGATTATCAAAATCCGGTCGCGGTAGTGAAGTATAAGGGGCGGAGGGTTTACAGGCACAAGATTGATAGGTCTGCGGATGGGCGGTATCGGTTCGCGGTGAGGGCGGCGGACGGCGAGGGAAATGAAAACGGTTCGACGAAGATAGTTGAGATTGAAACGTCAGGAAGAAGCGTTGAGGCGATTGGGATAGTTGGTGTTATATGACGAACAGGGTGGATATATATCAGCCAGAACGGAAGGAATTGACGATACCAGCGGGCGGAGCATTTGTATTTATCGAGGGAAGGTTGTGTTCCTGTCTTGAGGTTGTGGAGATAGTACAGGGCAGCAGTGAGTTTGGTTCGGCAAGGATGAGATGGCATACAAACGGAGAGCAGATTGAAGATAAGGTCGAAATAGGCAAGCCGATTACTATCAAATGGCTTTATAACAGTCTTTATCCGGCGGGCGGGGCGGAAGGGATTGTGATATTCGCGGGGCAGGTGGAGAGATTCGAGAAGACGCTTGAGGACGCGGAGGTAATGGCAAGAGACTTCAGCGCGGTGATGGAGAGGATAACAGTATTTGGTCGTCAGGCGATAGATATCGATGAGCGCATTGTTTTTGTTGAGGGGATGGGGACAGTTTTTAATGAGGATGGTCAGGCGAACGCCAGCAATGAACCAGTTGAGCATAATGGAAACACGGTGAGATTGTTCGCGGCGAATCCCGGTGCGGCTGGGGCGAGATTTTGGAATTGTGCAGATGTGATTGAGTATTTGCTTTGCGAGTATTTGCCCGCGGGTCAGTTGTCGCTGCCTGAGAAGGAACGGCTGACGGCGTTGGCGGGCGATGAGTCGGTGCGTGAGCTGGATGTGACGGGAAAGAGTTTGCTTGAGGCGATTGGGTTGTGTTGTGAGCAGGCGGGGCTGGGATTTAAGTTCGTGCCGAGGTTGGGCGAGAGCGGGCCGAGCCAGGGAATAGTATTTTACAGGAAGGGGACAGGCCCCTCGACTGCGCTTGGGACAGGTAGAAGCGTTGA
>Ga0315276_10003377_pt1 | contig 14639 bp, 10 predicted proteins | sample YL17G05_0_MG_FD_204542 | JGI IMG/M metagenome (GOLD analysis project Ga0315276, IMG submission 204542) | Sediment microbial communities from Yellowstone Lake, YNP, Wyoming, USA - YL17G05_0 | ecosystem: Environmental > Aquatic > Freshwater > Lake > Sediment | place: USA: Wyoming | collected...
GGCGTCCCAGGTGCGTGTCAGCGTGTCCCCGAGGACGACGAGGTGACGGTGAGCGCGAACGGACACGTACCCGGGAACGGCAGGCGGCTGGGCGTCCTCCTGGCGATCTTCGAGTTCCCCATGCTCAACGTCGGCCTGCGCGAGGTGATCGACGCCGAGCCGGACATGGAGGTGATCGGCGAGGTCCCCGACCGCGAGTCGATGCGCGAGCACGTCCTGGGCTCGCCGGCCGACGTGGTGATCACGGAGTGCCTGCCGTTCGACCGCTCCGGGTGCTCCTCCTTCCAGGCGATCGAAACGATCCGGGCGACGAAGCCCGCCATCAAGATCCTGGCCCTGGAGTGCCGCTGCAGCAGCGAGCAGTTCTCGCTCGCCATCAAGGCCGGGGCCGACGGGTTCCTCACGCGCGAGGCGCAGGCCGCGGACTTCGTGACCGCTCTCCGTTCCATCAGCCGCGGCGAGACGTACGTCAGCCCGTCGATCGTCACCCGGATGGTGAATACCTACGTCCTCAGGTCCTCCCAGGGGACGCTAGAGGACCCCTACGAGGCGCTGAGCGACCGCGAGCGCGAGGTCATGCTCCTGGCCGCCGTCGGCCACACGAACCGGGAGATCGCGCGGACGCTCCACCTCTCGGAGCAGACGGTCCACAACTACCGGGCCACGGTCATGGAGAAGCTCGGCTTCCACGACCGGGTCGAGCTGCTCAAGTACGCCATCCGCCGCGGCATCATCAACGTCGCCGACCTCTGAGCCGCGCGAAGGTCCCGACGTGACGTGGCCCGATTACAGGGGCGCGTCCGCGTACCTGGCGAAGCTTCGAGCGGAGGCACGCCAAGCCGCCGCTTCGTAGCGGCCGCCGCCGGACTGCCGGACGCTCCCTGACGGAACGAAGCTGCCCTCCATCGGCGTGGAGCTCACCGGCGTGGAGTGCGGCCCAGCGCGAGGCGCTCCGTCACGCGATCGGTGATCGCGGAGGCGTCGCGGTCCATGCCGTAGACGATCCCCGACCCGCGGCTGCGCAGCCAGGGCAGGCCCAGGACGTACAGCCCCGGGACGGGCGTGCTGCCGTCCTCGTGGCGGGGGGCACCGTGCTCGTCGAGCAGGCTCCGCGGGAGCCAGTCGAGCCGGCAGCCGACGCCCGTCGCCCAGATGAGGGTGCCGACGCCCGCGCGCTCCAGGTCGAGTGTCGCCGGGCCGTGGACCAACGCGGGGTCCGGATGCGGTCGGTCCGCGGGATCGTCCTCGAGCGGCGGAAGCGTGGCATCCAGGCCGCGGGCAGCGAGCGACTCGGCGACCTGGCGGTTGGCCGCAGCGGACTGCTCGTCGGCGAAGCGGATGTTCGCGCCGAGATCGTCGTCGAACAGCACGCTGCCGCCATCGATCGCGCGCAGGCGACCGACCAGGCGTGCCCCGCGTTCCTCGAGCCACTGGAGGCTCAGGGTGTGGCCGAAGCGCCCGACGCCCGACGTGATCGGCTGCGCCGCGAACCGCATGGCAGGGTCGGCGAGCGAGGCGACCTCCTGGTCGAGCCACCCCGCCGGGACGAGCCACTCGAACGTGTCCCGACCCCGGGTGCGGCGCCGGAGCCGCGCGACACGGCTCGTCGAGAGGTAGACCGTCCGGCCCGCGTCGAGCAGATCCTCCGCGACCTGGCCGCCGGACTGCGCCGAGCCGACCACGAGGACGGCCCCGGCGGGGAGCAGGCCGGCGTTCCGGTACGCGGCCGTGTGCACCTGCAGGACGCCGGCCCGCAGGTCGGCGGCCAGCGCGGGAGTGCGCGGCACGCGCTGGAAGCCCGATGCCACCACGACGCAGCGCGCGACGACCGTCTCGGCGCTCGGGCCGCCCAGGCGAACCTCGAACGAGCCGTCCGGACGCGTCTCCAGGCTCGTCACCTCGGTCCCGCTCCGCACGGGGAGCCCGGACCGTCGGGCGTAGTCGTCAAGGTGGGCGATCCAGGCGTCCCGGGGGACGAAGCCGTCGGAGGGGCCGGGCTCCGCGCCGCCGCCCGGAAGGCGGCTCATCCAGGTGGGCGTGTTCAGGGTGAACGAGTCCCAGCGCTGGGTCCGCCAGGTCTCGCCGATCCGGCCGCGCTCCAGCACGACGTGACCCACGCCGCGACGCCCGAGGTGCCAGCTGGCGGCCAGCCCCGCGGGTCCCGCCCCCACGACGACCGCGTCTTCCATCACCCGTCCCCTCCGCGCTCCGCCGCGCATCGTGCGCGCCGCGGCGGCCGTGCACAAGACCCCCGGATCCCGCCGCCCGCGACGAGCCGCCGGCGCAGCCGCCTCTCCGCGGCCGGGTACCATGGTGGGAGGTGCGCGCGGAGTACATGGAGCCGAGGATCGGATGCACGAATGGGCCCTGGCCGAGGCGGTGGTCGCGAAGGCGACGGAGATCGCCCGCGAGCGGGGCATCGTCACCGTCAGCGACGTGGTGATCGCGCTCGGCGAGCTCCAGGACGTCGACCGGCTCGCCTTCGAGCAGGGGCTGAGCATCGTCCAGCGGGACGCGCCGGAGCTGGCCAACGCCCGGTTCGCATTCGAAACCGATCTCGCGCGCTGTTCCTGCCGCCCGTGCGGGCACGCGTGGACGCTGCGGGAGAGCCTCGCCGAGCTCCCGGAGGACGAACGAGAGAGCATTCACCTCCTGCCGGAGGCCGTCCACCTCTACGTCACGTGCCCCGCCTGCTCCAGCCCCGACTTCGCGATCGTCGGTGGGCGGGGGGTCTCCCTCGTCGCGATCAACGGGTAGCGGATGGACCCTCGGCCGGCGGTCGTGGCCCGACGGCTCGGGGGCGTGCGACGCGTCCTCGCGGTGACCGGCGGCAAGGGCGGCATCGGAAAGAGCTCCGTGGCGGTGGGGCTCGCGTTGGGCTTCGGGGGCGAGGGGGCCCGCATCGGGCTGCTGGACCTGGACCTGTGGGGCCCCTCCGACCACCTGGTCCTGGGCGTCCCCCGGCCGGGGTTCCGCGAGGACGGCGGGCTCGTTCCCGACGTCGTCGCCGGCCTGGCCTTCATGTCCATCGCGAGCATCGTCGGAGAGCGCCCCGCCCTCCTCCGCGGCGAGGACATCACCAACGCGCTCCTGGAGCTGCTGGCGGTCACGATCTGGGGCGAGCTCGACGTCCTGGTGGTGGACATGCCGCCGGGCTTCGGGGACACGCTCCTCGATGCCGCCCGCTACCTCCCGCGCGCCGAGTACGTGGTGGTGACGACGCCGTCCGAGCTGACGCTCGCGACGACACGCAAGATGCTCGAGCTGCTGCGGCGGCTGGAGCTGCCGGTCCTGGGCCTCGTGGAGAACCTCCGGCGCGACGGCGAGGCCGGGGGCGTGGTCGCCCTGACGGTGGCCGGCGGTCCACGCCTCGTCGGGTCGATCGGCTACGACGCGGGGTACGAGGCGAGCCTGGGCGACCTGGGGCGGCTGCGCGGAACCGCGTTCTTCCGGGACGTCCGCGCGATCGCCATTGCCCTGGCTGCCCCGCGCGAGTAGTCAGGCGCGTCCGATCGCGACGAGCTGGGTTGCGCTGCGCACGCCGACCGCGCGGAGCCGGCCGCGCAGGTCCTCGCCGCGCTGCAGGAGCTCGGGATGGCCGTCGGCGAGCCCGACGTAGCGGTCGATCGCCGCCTCCAGCTGGGCGGTGGTCTCCGGGTCATGGGGATCCTCGTCCGGTTCGACGAGGTCGACGAGCCGCGGGTCGGCCAGGGCGAGACCCTCGACGATCGCCACGATCTCGGCGCGGCGGTAGGTCTCCCGGTGAACCTCGCCGCAAAGGGTGCCGACAGCCGCCCACCAGTGGTGGAGCAGGACGTGCGTGGTCTGCGTCTCGGACTGGCCGTCACGGTACATCTCGTTGACGACGAGGTGGCCGCCGGGCCGGAGGACCCGCAGCATCTCCGCGAGCACCGGCGCAGGGTCCGCGAGATGGTGGAGCGAGTTCGAGATGCAGACCGTGTCGAACGAGCCATTGTCGAAGGTGAGGCGGTGGGCATCCATCTCGACGAACCGAACGTCCGGACGGTCCCCGAACGCCGTGGCGAAGGCCCCGCCGCGCTCCGGGTTGCTGTCGATGCCCACGATCTCCTCGTGGTCCCGGAGGCCGTCCAGCAGGAACCGCACGAACTCGCCGGCGCCGGTCGCGACGTCGAGCACGCGGCCGCCGGAAAGATCGCCCAGGACGGCCTTCGGGTCGATCGCCGTCATCGCCGCCCCGTCGTCATCGCGACCGATCCGGGCGCCGGGTCGAACCTCGGCGCCGGGTCGGGCCTCGGTTCGGGGGACGAACGCCCTACCATCGCTGGTGGACGAGCGGCTTTGCCCGCACTTCGTAGAGCTCGCGGATCCGCTCCATCGTGGCCGGCGGGAGCGCTGCCAGGTCGGCCGCGGCCGCGTTCGCCCGGGCCTGCTCGGGGGTCTTCGCGCCGGGGATGGCGGCCGTCACGTCGTCGGCCATGAGGATCCAGCGCAGCGCCAGCTGGGCGAGCGTGGCACCGTCCGGCACGAGGGCGCGCAGCTCCTCGACCAGCTCGAGCCCCGTCTCGTAGTCCAGGCCGGCGAAGGTCTCCCCGACGTCGAAGGATTCGCCGTGGCGATTGAACGCGCGATGGTCGTCGGGACCGAACGCGGTCTCGCGGGTGAGCTTGCCGGTCAGGAGGCCCGAGGCGAGGGGCACCCGGGCGAGGACGCCGACGTCCCTGCGCGCGGCCTCGGCCAGGAAGCGGTCGGCCGGGCGCTGGCGGACGAGGTTGTAGATGACCTGGACGCACGCGACACCCGCGTACTCGACCGCCTTGAGCGCCTCCTCGACGCGCTCCACGCTGACGCCGTACGCGGCGATGGAGCCGTCGGCCACGAGCTCGTCGAGCGCCGCGAACAGGTCCGGGCGGTAGTAGACCTCGGTCGGCGGGCAGTGGAGCTGGACCAGGTCGAGGCGGTCGACGCCGAGCCGCTCGCGGCTGCCGTCCACCCAGCGCCGGAACGCCTCCGGCGTGTAGTTCGCCGCCAGCTGGGGGACGCTCCGGCCCATCTTGGTGGCGACGACGAAGCGTTCGCCGGCGCGCTCTCGGAGGAACCGGCCGATGAGGAGCTCGCTCCGCCCGTCGCCGTAGACGTCCGCCGTGTCGATGAGGGTGACGCCGGCGTCGGCGGCGGCGTGGAGCGCCCGGAGGCTGATCTCGTCGTCCACTTCGCCCCACGATCCGCCGATGGCCCAGGCGCCGAACCCGATCGCGCTCACCCAGTGGCCGGTCTTGCCGAGCCTGCGGTGCTCCATCGCCTGCCTCCCCGTGCCGGGCAATCCATGACTCCGGATCTGACCAGATTCTAGGGGCGGACCCTGGTGGGGCGCCGCGAGATGCCGTCATGCGCCCGTCACGGACCCCGGCTACGCTGCCCTGCCATGACCGACCCCGCCGCCGCCAGCCGCTCGCGCCGGATCCCGGCACCGGCCGCCGCGCTCGCCGGCGCGGCGGCCGGTCTCGCGGCGGTCGCGGCCGGGGAGCTGTTCGCCGGCCTCGTCGCCGGCGCGCCGTCCCTCGTCGTCGCCATGGGCGACCTCGTCATTGCGCTCCAGCCGCCGGGCGCGAAGGACCTCGTCGTCGCCCTGTTCGGGACGAACGACAAGCTCGCCCTCCAGGTCGTCATCGTCGTCGCGGCCGTCGTGATCGCGGCGGGTGCCGGCATCCTGGCCGGACGGCGGTTTCGGAATGGCGCGGCGCTGTTCGTGGTATTCGGGTTCGGGGCCGCGCTCGCCGGGCAGCGCGATTCGCTCGCGGAACCGCTGTTCGCGCTCGTGGGTGGGCTGCTCGCCATCGGGGCCGGCCTGGCCGTGCTCCGCGGGCTGCTGGAGCTGGCCGGGGGGGCGGCGACGGACACCGGCATGGCGGCGACGGACGTGACCCCTGCCGCCCCGGCCACGACGATGCCCGACTGGGACCGCCGCCGCTTCCTCATCGCGAGCGCCGGCACGATCGGGGGAGCGGTGCTGGCGACCGCCGTGGGACGGAGCCTCATCGACGGGAGGCTCGGCGAGGAGATCGTCACCGTCTCGCGCCTCCCCGCCGCCCTCCAGCCGGTGCTGCCCCTCGACGCGGGGCAGGAGCTCTCCGTCGCGGGGATCACACCGCTCGTCGTCCCCAACAAGGCGTTCTACCGGATCGACACGGCGCTCCTCGTCCCGCGGGTCGACGCCGGAACGTGGCGCCTGGAGGTGCGGGGCAGGGTCGACCGGCCCCTGGAATTCACCTACGACGAGCTCCTCGAGATGCCGCTCTTCGAGCAGTACGTCACGATCGCCTGCGTCAGCAACCGCGTCGGCGGCGACCTCGTCGGGAACGCGCTGTGGACGGGCGTCCGGCTCCGCGACGTCCTCGATGCCGCGGGCGTGCAGGCGGGTGCGACGCAGATCGTGGGGCGGTCCGTGGACGGGTTCACCGCCGGCTTCCCGACCACCTGGGCGCTCGAGCCCGGGCGCGAGGCCATGATCGCGGTCGGGATGAACCGGGAGCCGCTACCTGCGCAGCACGGCTTCCCGGCGCGCCTCATCGTCCCCGGACTCTACGGCTACGTGTCGGCGACGAAGTGGCTGGAGGCGATCGAGCTGACGACCCGCGAGGAGGTCGACGGCTACTGGGTCCCGCTCGGCTGGGCGAAGGACGCACCGATCCTCACCCAGTCGCGCATCGACGTCCCGGCGCACGACGCGAGCATTCCGACCGGACCGACGGAGGTGGCCGGCGTCGCCTGGGCGCCCGATCGGGGCGTGGCCGCGGTGGAGGTCCGGGTCGACGACGGCGAGTGGCGCGCGGCCCGGACGAGCCGGCCGATCTCGGACGCGACATGGGTCCAATGGTTCATCCCCTGGGACGCCGCGCCCGGCCGCCACCGCCTCGAGGTCCGGGCGATCGACGGCGACGGCGACACCCAGACCGAGGAGCGCACCGACGTCGCGCCGGACGGCGCTCGGGGCCACCACCGCATCTCGGTCAGCGTGGGCTGACCTCGCCGCCGATGGCGATCAGGGGGTCGAGGACCACCAGGTTGCGCCGGGCCTTCCGCGTGTCGAGGGCGACGATCGCCCGGCCGCGGGGCGTGAAGGCCAAACCCTCGGGCTTCCCGTCGAGCGGGGGAAGTACCCAGGTTCCGTGCGCCCGCGCGAACGGATAGCCGGGATCGAGGTCTGCCAGCCTGGCGATGCTCGCGGACTTGTCGCTGAGGACGTAGAGGCGCCCGTCCGGGCCAACCTCGAGGTCGCTCAGGTCGCGGCAGGCCCGGGCAAGCTCGCGGTCGGGTGTCCAGGCCGCCAGGAGCACGAATGTCTGTTCGCCGGGCTGCACGGGCCAAGCTTCGCCGGGCCGGAGCGCGGTGCCTCCCTCCAACGCGCCGGCGCGGAACCCCGACGCCGCCTCGCCCTCCGGGCCGAACTCGATGAAGGCGGAGGGATCCTTCTCCTTGATGATCAGCAGGTGGCCGTTCGCCAGGAAGACGGCGCCCTCGCCCCTCGAGCCGTCGGGGTCCCGCCAGGCAGGCCCAAGGGGGTGGTCGTCCGGGATGTCGAGGTCGATCGAGGCGACGACCCGACGCGCGGGCGGGTCGACGAGCTCGACCCGTGCGGGCGATTCCTGGAGGAGGAGGACGCGCCCGGCGCCGTCGGCGCAAACTGCCTCGATCTGGGGGTCGTCAGCGGGCAGGCGCGTGCCGGCGAGGCCGGTCAGCGACGCGGTCTCCCACCTGACCGGGCCGTCCGGGTCGTCGGGCACCGTCGCCCAGGCCCCGATCGCGGCCCGGTCGCCGATCGCGACGACCTGCAGGACTCCCCCCGGGCCACGCCGCAGACAGAGGCCGGAGACCTCTTCCAGCGGGACGTCCACCGTGCGCACGATCGCCAGGCCGGCCGCGTCTCGTTTCTTCTTGCCCATCTCACCCGGCTCCTCGGGCCGTGACGCTCACGGCCGCTCGGGCCGAGGATGACACGCCGCGCGCCCGAACATCGTGGCCCGCTGGCGGCCGAGGTCGTCGATGTCACGGTCCCGGAGGAGTCGTTGCCGGTTGACAGCTGCCCGGTTGACCCCTTCCGCGCTCGCGCCCGGATCGGCTACGCTCGCGTTTCCACGATGTCGAGGATGCGCGCGTGACCTGTCCCGATTGCGGCCACCAGAACCCGGCCGGCATGAAGTTCTGCGGCGAGTGCGGCGCCCGCCTCGCGGCCGGCTGCCCTGCGTGCGGGTTCCAGACCCTGCCGGGGATGAAGTTCTGCGGCGAGTGCGGCACGCCGCTCGCAGGGCCGGTGGCCGGGGGCGTCGGCGCGGCCGGGCCGGCAGGGTCCAGCGGGCCGGGCCGGGCAGGCACGGCTCCGGCGGCGACGACGGAGCGACGCCTCGTCAGCGTGCTCTTCGCCGACCTGGTCGGGTTCACGACTCGCTCCGACGGAACCGACCCGGAGCACGTCCGCGAGTTCCTCGCGAGCTACTTCGAACTCTGTCGCGAGATCGTCGAACGCTACGGCGGAACCGTCGAGAAGTTCATCGGCGACGCGGTCATGGCCGTCTGGGGCACGCCGATCGCGCAGGAGGACGACGCCGAACGGGCCGTGCGAACGGCCCTCGACCTTGTCGACGCGATCCGCCACCTCGGGCGCCAGGCCGGCGACGACGCGCTGGAGCTGCGCGCCGGTGTCCTGACCGGGGAGGCCGCGGTGACGGTCGGGGCCGTCGGCCAGGGGATGGTCGCCGGCGACCTCGTGAACACCGCGTCTCGCCTCCAGTCGGTAGCCCCGCCCGGGACGGTCCTCGTGGGTGAGGCGACGAAGCGAGCGGCCTCCCGGGCCATCGCGTTCGAGGAGGCAGGCGAGAAGCTCCTGAAGGGCAAGGCCGCCCCCGTCCCGGCCTGGCGGGCACTGCGGGTGGTCGCCGAGCGCGGCGGCCAGGGCCGGAGCGAGGGCGTAGAGGCGCCGTTCGTGGGCCGCGACGACGAGCTCCGGCTCCTCAAGGACTTCCTGCACGCCACGTCGCGGGAGCGCCGCGTCCGGCTCCTGTCGGTCACGGGCCAGGGCGGCATCGGCAAGAGCCGGCTCGCCTGGGAGTTCCTGAAGTACATCGACGGCGTCAGCGAGGACATCTACTGGCACCAGGGACGATCGCCCTCCTTCGGGGAGGGACTGACCTTCTGGGCGCTCGGCGAGATGGTCCGCCGGCGCGCCGGCCTCCGGGAGGGCGACGACGCCGCGACGACCCACGAGCGGATCGCCGCGACCCTCGCCGAGTTCGTCGACGAGGAGACCGAGCGACGGCGCCTGGAGCCCGCACTGCTGTCGCTCCTCGGCATCGGCGAGGCCCCGGCCGGCGGGCGCGCCGAGCTGTTCAACGCCTGGCGCACGTTCTTCGAGCGCATCTCGCTCAAGGGCACCACCGTGCTGGTCTTCGAGGACCTCCAATGGGCCGATGCGGGGCTGATGGACTTCATCGACCACCTCCTGGAGTGGTTGATCGGCTATCCGATCCTCGTCATCACCCTGGCCCGCCCCGACCTCATGGAACGGCGGCCGGACTGGGGTGCGGGGAGGCGGAACTTCGCCGCCCTCGCGCTCGGGCCGCTCTCCGAGGCGGCGATGCGGGAGCTCCTGGCCAGCCTCGTCCCTGGTCTCCCGCCAGCCACCGTCCGGGCCATCCTCCAGCGTGCGGACGGCATCCCTCTCTACGCCGTCGAGACCATCCGGATGCTCGTCGAGGACGGCAGGCTCGAGGAGGCCGACGGCGTCTACCGGCCGGTGGGCGACCTGGGGAAGCTGCAGGTCCCCGACACGCTCCATGCGCTCATCGCGGCCCGCCTCGATGCCGTCGAGCCGGCCGACCGGTCGCTCCTGCAGGACGGCTCCGTGCTCGGGCAGTCGTTCAGTGTCGCGGCGCTCGGGGCGCTCACGGGCGAGTCCGGGGAGGCGCTCGAGCCGCGGCTGCGCGCGCTCGTGCACCGCGAGATCCTTCACCTCGACACGGATCCCCGGTCACCGGAGCGCGGCCAGTTCGGGTTCACGCAAGCCCTCGTGCGGGAGGTCGCCTACTCCACCCTGGCGAAGCGCGACCGACGGACGAAGCACCTGGCGGCCGCCCGCTACTACCAGTCGCTCGACGACGACGAGGTGGCCGGCGTCCTCGCCACCCATTACGTGGACGCGTACCAGGCTGCGCCCGAAGGTCCCGAGGGCGAGGCCGTGGCCACGCAGGCGCGGATCGCGCTCGGCGGCGCCGCCGACCGGGCGACCGCACTCGGCGCCCATGAGAGCGCGATCGGCTACTGGGAGCGTGCCCGGTCCGTCACGGCGGACACGGCCGAGGTGGCCGAGCTCATCGAGAAGATCGGGGTCGCAGACCGGTACCTGGGTCACTTCGCGGCCGGCGAGGCGGCCTTCCGAGACGCGCTCGAGCGCTACCGCACGCTCGGCGACCGCGTCGGGTCGGCGCGAGCCTCCCTCGGCCTCAGTCGCGCCCTCGGGTCGAGCGGCCGGCTCGTCGAGGCGATGCCGATCGCCGAGGAAGCCGCGGCCGAGATCGCCGATCTGGCGCCCAACCGCGTCCTCGTGGAGCTCTGGCTCGGCCTCGCCGGCGGCCACGCCCAGCTCGGCGACCAGCAGCGCGCGATCGACATTGCGGACCGCGCACTGGTCGACGCGGAGCGGCTTCGCCTGGCGGACCTGGTCGTCGACGGCATGCAGCTCAAGGGCCACTCGTACCTGCTGGAGGGTCGGACGATCGAGGGGCGTGCGCTCCTCGAATCGTCGCTCCGCCTCGCAGAGCGCGACAGCCCCGGGCCGCTGACGGCGCGAGCCGCCTTCACCCTGGCCCTGGGCCTGATCGAGGAGGACCCGCGAGCGTCGGTCGAGCTCGCGCGTCGCACCGTCGAGCTGTGTCGCCGGTTCGGGCTCGGGCCACTCCGCCTCACGACGCTCATGAACGCGGCCGAGGTGTCGCTGGCCGTCGGCGAGTGGGCGTGGATCGAGGCAGAGCTCGACACGATCGACCGCGACGAGCTGGAGCCGTCGGACCGGGCCACGCTCGACGTCGCCCGCGCAGAGCTCGCAGCGGTCCGCGGTCGCGACGTGACGTCCACCCTTGCCGCGATCCGGGGATTCGCGGCCACCAACCCGGACCCGCAGGTTGTCGCAGGCGCGGCCATCGGGCTCGGCCTGGTCGCCCTGGCCGAGGGACGCCTCGAGGACGCGATCCGGGAGGCCGCCCCGGCCGAGCGGGATGACCTCAACGGGCCCTTCGCGCGGGTCATGGCCCTCCGCGCCGCGATCCAGCTGGGCGACGTCGCCCGGGCGACGGCGACCCTCGAGCGGCTCGACGCTGATGGCTGGCGCGGGACCGCGATCGGCCTTCACCGCGACGCCCTCGCGGCCGGCGTGGCTGCACTCGACGGGCGTTGGCCGGAGGCGAGGGCCGGGTTCGTCGACGCCTGGCGCCGGTATCGCGAGCTTCGGCTCGACGTGGCCCTCGCCCTGAGCGCGCTCGACTGCCTCGCGGTCGCGCCACCGGGCGACCAGCTCGCCGAGCTCGGCGCGCGAGAGGCCCGGGCGATCCTGGAACGCGAGGGCGCGACCGCCTACGTGGCGCAGCTCGACCACCTGCTCACCGAGCGAGGCACCGTCACGCCCGTGAGCGCCCGGGGCCGTTCCGTCGAGGTGCCGGCTCCGGGCGTGCCGCAGGCCTGACGCTCAGGGCACCGGCTCTGGCGGCGGGGCCACCGGCGACACGTAGCGGCCAAGCTCCGGGAACCGGCGCACGACGGCGACCAGGCCGAGCAGGCAGAGGATCCCGCCCGACACCACGGACAGCTGCGGCCCGATCACGGCGGCAACCGCCGCAGCCTCCGCGTCGCCGATCCGCGGCCCGCTCGTGACGACCAGGATGTGGATCGACGCCACCCGGCCCCGGATCTCGTCGGGCGTCTCGAGCTGGACGATCGCCGACCGAAGGACAGCGCTGAAGACGTCGGCCGCCCCGGCCAGTGCGAGGAAGAGCAGGGCGAGGGCGAAGCTGCCGGTCGAGAGCCCGAAGGCGGTGATCGCCAGGCCCCAGCCTGCGACGGCGACGATCACCGCCCGCCCCGGGTACACGATCCTCCCCACCCAGCCCGTCAGCGCTGCGCCCACGAGCGCGCCCGCCGCCGGAGCCGCCACGAGCATCCCGTAGCCCGCCGGGCCGACGTGGAAGACGTCGAGCGCGAGGGCCGGGAAGAGTGCCGCCGGCATCCCGAACACCATCGCGACGAGATCGATGACGAAGGTTGACAGGACGATCCGGCGTCGCCGGACGAAGCGCAGCCCCTCCGCGACCGTCGCGAGGCTCGGCCGCACCGCCCCGGGATGCGGCGGGATCGGGGCGATGAGCAGGAGGGCGACGATCGAGGCGGCGAAGGTGACGGCGTCGAACGCGAAGGCGGCCGCCACGCCGACGGTCGCGAGGAGCAGCCCTCCGAGCGCGGGCCCGGCGACGGCCATCGCCTGGAAGCCGAGCTGGTTGAGGGCGATCGCGGCCGGCAGGCGCTCGCGGGGGACGAGGCGGGGAACCGCGGACGAGCGCGCCGGCTGGTCCACCGCGCCCAGGCCCGCCGCCACGAACGCGATGACGTAGTAGCCCACGATCGGAACACCGGGCGTCGCCGCCAGCAGGAACAGCGCACCGCTGGCGAGGGCGAGGCCGAGCTGGGTGACCAGCAGGAGGCGGCGGCGGTCCATCGCGTCCGCCATCGCCCCGCCGCCCAGCGCGAAGACGAGGATCGGCACGAGCTGGACAAGCGCGAGGAGGCCGACGGACAGCGTGGAGCCCGTGAGCACGTAGAGCTGGAACGCCAGGGCGACCACCGTGACCTGGCGTCCGACGCCGCTGATCACCTGGCCGATCCACAGGAGCCGGAAGTCGCGGTCGCGCCGAAGCGGCTCGACGTCGACGAGGATCCCGCGCAGGCGCCCGCGCCGGGCCGCGGGATCGGTGGACATGCACGAGAGGATAGGCTCCGGGAGCGTGCCCCATCCACCGCGACGGGCCCCCGGGCGGCACGCGGGTCCCCTACCCTTGCGCCCCATGGAGCGCTACGCCGACGCCTCGTTCTGGCTGGAGACCGCCGGGGACCTCACCCCTCGGCCGCCGCTCCACGGGACCACGGAGTGCGACGTCGCCATCCTGGGGGCGGGGTACACCGGGCTCTGGACGGCCTACTACCTCCTCCGCAGGCAGCCCGGCCTGCAGGTCGTCATCGCCGAGGGCGAGATCGCGGGCTTCGGCGCGTCCGGGCGGAACGGCGCCTGGTGCGCCCCGGACCTCAACATCTCGATGGAGCGCCTCGCCCGGCTCCACGGGGAGGACGCCGCGCGGCGGATCCAGCAGGCGACGTACGACGCCGTCGACGAGGTGGGGCGCGTGGCGGCAGCCGAAGGGATCGACGCCGGCTTCCACAGGGGCGGGGAGCTCATCGTCGCGCGGGGCCCGCACCACGTCCCGGCGATCGAGGGTGCCTTCCGCGAGTACGAGAGGTGGGGGTTCGGGCACCACTACCGTCTCCTCGACGCGGCCGGGGTCGCCGAGAAGGTCCGGATCGCGGGGGCCGTGGCCGGCCTCTGGTCGAGCACCGCCGCGATCGTCCACCCGGGGCGCCTGGTTCGCGGCCTGGCGGCGCTCGTCGAGCGGATGGGAGCCCGGATCGTCGAGCGGACGCCGGTCACGGACTTCCGGGCCGCGGTGAGCGGGGCGGCCGGCGGGTCGGCCGGCGGCGCGCCCGCGGCGCTCATCACGCCGAAGGGCGAGATCCGGGCGCCGGTTGTCGTCCTCGCCGGCGAGGCGTACCTCACCCGCCTGGCCAAGCTCCACCGGCAGCTCGTCCCGATGTACTCGCTCATCGTCCTGACGGAGCCGATCGACGGCGCCCGCTGGGCCGAGATCGGCTGGTCGGGCCGGGAGGTGGTCGCCTCGGCCCGCCTTTCGATCGACTACCTCTCGCGCACGGCGGACGGCCGGATCCTCTTCGGCGGCCGCGGCGCGCCGTACCGCCTGGGCTCACCCATTCGGGATGCCTACGATCTCCACGGTCCCACCCACGAGATGCTCAGGGGCTTTGTCCGGACCTGGTTCCCGATGCTGCGCGACGTCCGCTTCACCCACGCCTGGGGCGGGCCGCTGGGGATGCCGCGCGACTGGCACCCGAGCTTCGCCTTCGACCCGCGGAGCGGGATCGCCGGCGCCCGCGGCTACGTGGGCCACGGGGTCTCGACGGCGAACCTCGCCGGGCGCACGTTGGCCGACCTGATCACCGGGGAGCGGAGCCCGCTCACGGAGCTGCCCCTCGTGAACCATCGCAGCCCGGACTGGGAGGTCGAGCCACTCCGCTGGCTCGGCATCCGCTACGCCCAGGGCGCGATGTCACGCCTGGACCGCCGCTCCGAGGCCACCGGCCGCGCGCCCACCGGCCGCTCGCTCGCGGAGCGGATCGCCAGCCACTGAAGCGCGGCCGCGGGGCCGCCGACGCCGCGACATCCCCGGTCAATCCAGGCCGGCGGCGCGCTCGATGAGCTCGGCAAGGCGGGCGCCGAACCGGGCCGCCGGTGCGCCGTCGATCACGTCGTGGTCGACGCTGACGGTCAATGC
>Ga0315276_10003378_pt1 | contig 14638 bp, 10 predicted proteins | sample YL17G05_0_MG_FD_204542 | JGI IMG/M metagenome (GOLD analysis project Ga0315276, IMG submission 204542) | Sediment microbial communities from Yellowstone Lake, YNP, Wyoming, USA - YL17G05_0 | ecosystem: Environmental > Aquatic > Freshwater > Lake > Sediment | place: USA: Wyoming | collected...
CCCCCCTCACACACACTCCCCCCACCATCCTCATCTTACCTGGTCGACCTCGGCCAGCCGGCACACGTGGACCGCGTCGCCCGCATTGAAGATGACCAGGGGCACGCCCGCCAGCGGGCCGGCGGCCGGCGTCGCCAGGGTCAGCCGCGTCGGGCGGGCGGTGGAGGAGGGTGGGGGGCCGGGGAGTCGCTCCGAGACGAGCTCGTAGCGGCCCTGGAAGAGGGTGGTGATGGGTTGGGGTGGTGTGTGAGACCAGCGGACAGAGAATATTATGTACAGGGGATGGATGGAGATGGCGAGGTTGAGAGAGCGAGCGAGCGGGTTTTTTGTCCACGCGCGCTGCTCGCGTTTGCCCACCACACCCGCGCTCGCTCGTCCACGCCCCGCCTTGCTATCGCCGGGGGACAGCGCATCCGCAAACATACGAGCTCAGCTCATCCTCACGCGGCACGCGGCACGCACCTCGGGCGCCTTGAAACTAGTCTTGACGCGGGCCATTGAAGAAAGGGAGAGCGAGCGAGTTTGGGCGTCTGTCTCTCTCTTCAGGAGCGGGCCATTGGCATTCCACGGGGAAGGGGGAGGGTAGGCAATGTGTGCACACGCTGGGATGTGTGGGTGGGTGCGTGGGGTGCCGCGCTTGCCGACGGAACAGAGGAAATGAAACGCATACTCCTTCTCCTTCTCGTTCTCCTTCATTATTTTGATGGCAGCGGCCGGCGCGTCGCTCTCCACGCTCTCCGCCCACCTCCTGGCCGGCTGGACCGCCCCACCCATCCCGGGCCGGTGCTGCGACTGCGGTGCACCTCTCTTGCACCCGCCGCGTGCGCTTGCAAGCCCAGCCGTGGGCCTGGCGCCGGCGGTGTGCTTGGCCCAGTGCAAAAGCTCGGAACGCCGACCTGCGCTGCACGACCACCACTACCCCCAACCTCCGCCTCCGCCTCTCACGCCCGGCCGGGACGGCATGACGACCGACCGCCCGAACCCTGAGGGCAGCACCCGCCGCCCCCTCCCCCCTCCCCTGACCCCCCCACCCGACGCCCCCGTCGGCCCCGGCGGCGAGGTGAGCGCCTCCCTGGGCGACCTGCTGCTGCGCGGGTGGGCGATGCTCGGGGATGCCTGCCCGCGGTGCGAGTCCACGCCCCTGATGCGGGAGCCCGCCGGTGGGGGTGGCGGTGGGGGGGGGGGTGCCCGACGTATGTACTGTGTGCGGTGCCGGGCGTGGGCGGGGGCTTTGCCAGCGGTTGGAGCGCCCGCGCCCGCGCTTGTGCGCCCGCCCATGACCCGCCCCTCGCCTCCACCACAGCCTCCCGTTGTCGAAGCGGCGGCCTCGCCCGCCCCGCCACCGCCACCACCCCGCCAGCCATCCCGGCCGACCACGGCAACGCCAACAACAACAAGTCTGTCCTCCTCTCAGCGCCTCACTGTCGCTTACCAGCCCTCCACCGCGGCCGCCGTGGCCGACGCGGAGGCGGCCTTGGCAGCAACCCTGGCGTCCGCGACGCTCGCGCTGGCCGGCCTGGACGTGGCGGCCGACCCGGGCCGGGCCTCCGACCTGGTGCACCTGGTAGGAGAGACCGCGGGCGCGCTGAGCAAGGTGTGTGGCGGGCGGGGTGGCAGTGGGAGCGCGTGAAAAAAAAAAATGTTCAATGTTTTTTTCTTTTGCAGTCCATCTCTCGTCCATTCTCTCTCATTCATTCCGTCATCTCGGCCCCCGCCATCGCCGCGTTCTCCAGCACCGCCAGCACGTCCGCCAGCCCGTTGATGGGGTTGCGGGGCTCCCCGCTCACCAGTTCAATGGGGGTCTGGCCCTTTGCGTTCTCGGCCGCCCCGTTGGCGCCCGACCGGACGAGCAGTTCCACCAGGCGCGGCCGCCCATAGCCAGCAGCGTAGTGGAGCGGTGTGTTGCCCTCCCCGTCCGCCGCGTCGAGCGGGGCGCCCGCCTTGATCAGCTCCGCGCCCGCCTCCAAGCGGTCGTACGCGGCCGCGGCGTGCAGGGGCGTCCGCCCGGCCGCGTCCGCTTCGCCCGGGTCCTTGCCGATGGCCAGGAAATCTTCGACCGCCTCTAGGTCGCCCGCCTTGGCGGCCGAAAACAGGTCGGTCACACTCGTTTCGACGACGGGCGGGCGGGGGACGGACGCGGCGCCCGGCGCGGTCGGGCCGCCCGCCCCTCCACCGCCAGCCGCCAGCAGCTCCGACACGTCGCCCATGCGGGACCCCACCTTGGCCAGCCAGGCCGGGTCGTTCATGTACTTCATGAGGGCGGCCACCCCGTTTGCCTGGATGTCCTCAAACATGGGGGCCAGGTCCGGGTCGGTGCGGAGCTTGGCCATGCGTTCCTGGACGGCACTGTTGGACATGACAGCCTGCATCTCCGCCATTTGAGCCTGGAGGAGGAGGAGGAGGGTTGACAAAAGGATGAGTGATGAGGTCGGGTCGTTTTTTTTTTTTTTTTTTTTTTTGACGAGGAAGAGAATTGGCTGCTGCTCTCCTCGCGCTCCACACACACAGCCGCGCTCCACCGCCGCGTCCTCCATCCACACATACAAACACACCTGCACAGCCGGATCCTTCATCGCCTGTTCCAGCTGCGCCTGCATGGCAGGGTCGGCCGCCATCGCTTTCAGCTCTTCCGGGGACGGCGGTCCGCCAGCGGCGGGGCCCGCGGCGGGCGGCGCATGGAAGTGGGGGGTGCGAGGGGTGGCCTGGCGGCCTAGCGCCGGACGGGCGGCCTGGGCGGGCATCAAGAGGGCGCGCATCGTGTGGCTGGGGTGGGCGGTGTGGTGCAGCGGTTATTTACTATAGATAGTGGGAAACTGCCGCCTTGTTTAGTTTCGGCAGCATAGGACCAAAAAAAGCAGGCGAGCTTTTTTAAACCGCGGCCCACACACGCCTTCCCGGCCCTCCCACACACCCCACCCGTTGAGGAAAGCAACCATGGGTGCCGCCATGAGCTCACCTGCTGCTGCTGGGAGCGTGCGCGACGCGCTCGCCGCCTTTCGCCCGGGCAACAACCGTGGCGCGAGTGCGGCGGCGCGAGCGTTGCCAACACCCCCAACAGCCAAGGCGGTGCCCGCCATGATGGATGAGGCCGCGCTGACGGCCAAGGTGTCGCGCGCCCTGTTGCCCATGTTTTTCGTGATGACGGTGAGAAGGGCGAGAGGGAGAGAGCGCGCGCGAGCAAGAGGCCGCAGGGGAACGAGGGAACGAGCGCGCCGATTTAAACCGGCGCCGCGGGCAACGCCCCAAACGCCTGGGGCCAAAAGGAGCGAGCGCGCGGCGACCCGGAAACCGCTCGCTCTCACCCATGATCCATCATCCCGCCCCCACAGCTCATGTGCTACCTCGACCGGTCCAACCTGGCGTACGCCGCCCTGCAACTCAATGCCCGCCTCGGCTTCAGCGAGGCCGTCTACGGGACGGGCGCGTCCCTGTTCTTTGCGGGCTACGTCCTGTGCCAGCTGCCCTCCAACGCCGTGCTGCTGCGGGTCGGGCCCCGCGCCTGGCTGCCGTCCCTGGTCCTGGCGTGGGGGTGCGTCGCCTGCGCGTTTGCCTGGATGAAGACCGCCCGCCAGTTTTACGGCCTGCGCGTCGCCCTGGGCGTGGCAGAGGCCGGCGTCTTCCCCGCGCTGTGGGTGGTCATGTCGCGCTTCTTCGGGGAGCGGGACCTGGGGGTCGCCTACACGCTCGCCTCCCTGGGCACGTCCGCGGCCCAGGTGGTGGGCGCACCCCTGGCCGCGGGACTGCTCGCCCTGGACGGCCTGGGCGGGCTGGCGGGCTGGCAGCTCCTCTTCCTGGTGGAGGGGCTGCCCACCCTGGCCCTCGCCGGCTGGCTCTTTGCCCGCCTGCCCGACTCCCCGGCCACCGCGGCCTTCCTCACCCCGGACGAGCGCGCCTTTGTCGCGGCCCGGGAGATGCGGGAGTCGGCCGCCAAGAATGGTGGGCATGGAGGGGCGGGCGGCGCAGCGGCGCCCTCCGCCACGCCAGGGGCAGGCCTGGTGGCCGTCGTCCGCGACAGGCGCGTCTTTGCGGTCGCGGCCGTCGCGGCCCTCGAAAATGCGGCGAAGAACGGGCTCATGTACTGGTCCCCGCTCATCATTGCCGGCCTTGTGAGCAGTGGTGGTGGCGGCAGCGACGTCGGTGGAGGCCAGCTGGGCGACGCAGAGGCGGCGACGACAACCCGCCCCGCCTCGGCCGCGTCCGTCACCGGGCGGCGCCTGCTGAGCGGGGCGGTCGCGGCGGTCGGGCACCCGCCGCCGGGCGCCAACCCGTCCATCGTCGCCCTGTTGACGGCCCTGCCCTCTGCCGCCGCGGCGGCCGCGATGTGGTTTTGTGCTTCCCACTCAAAACGAGTGGGTGAGCGACGGGCCCACATCGCGCTGCCCCTTGCGGTGGCCGCGCTGGCACTGACCGGGCTGGCCATGACCGTGGAAAGCCAAAAAATGACCGCCTTCATCTTCCTCCTGCTCGCCGCCGCTTTGTGGGCGCCGTCGGGTGTGCTCCACACTCTCCCCGCCTCCTTCCTGGCCGGCCCCGCCGCGGCGGCGGGCATCGCCCTCATCAATAGCCTGGCCAACGTCGGCGGTCTGGTCGGCCCGGCCGCCCTGGGCGCCCTGCGCACCCGGACGGGCAGCCACGGGGCGGGGCTCGGGGCGCTGGCGGTCGTGGTCGCGGCGGCAGCGGTGCTTGCCTGGGTGGCACTGCCCGACCCGCCAATGCCAGGTGGGGGGGGGGTCGTCAAGCTTGTCGCGTCCTCTGCCTCTGCGTCCGGGCGGGCGGAGGATGAGGAGGAAGCGGCGGCAGCCGTAGCGACGGGAGGGAGCGCCGGGGCGGTCGCCCGGCGGAGAGGGTCGTAATGTAATGTAGTGCAGGGAGGTTGAAGGTTGGGAGGTTAAAGGTTCTGACCCCATCACTACCACCACATCGAATAATAAAAAGGCGCACTCCCTAACTAAATAAAAAAGAACATGAACGCCGCCCTCACCTCCGCCTCCGCCGCTCCCGCCCGCGCGTCTGCTGTTGCCGGCCGTGCCCTGCTCTCTTCTCGTCGCATAGCCGTTTCCCCCCTGTCCCCGGCGCCCCGGGTTGCCCAGCGTGGTGAGAACTTTTGGAGAGGAGAGGCGAGAGACCGATGAGCGGTGAAGAGTTTCCTGGCTCACGGCAAGCGACCAGACGGCCCCAAATGCACTCGTGCACCAGGCGTGCTGCCCATCGATGGGAGGCGTGATGGGCCAGGGATCTAGCTTGGGCGGTGTATGGGTGATGCAGGCCCACGGCCTGGGAGTGGCTCCTCGGCTAGACAGCCCGCGCGCGCTTCGCTCGCGAAGAGAGAGAGGAGGCGTCGTGGCGGCGCTCCCTGCCGACCAACCCCGCTTCTCTCCTACCTCTCATTCTCCATCATCATTGTTTCCATTCCCAGCTCGCATGTCCTCCCCGCCCTCCGCCTTCTTCGGCTCCAAGTCCGCCAAGGATGAGGCCGGCATCTACGCCATCACCGCCACCGACATTGACGGCCGGGCGGTGCCCATGAGCAAGTTCAAGGGTAAGGCCCTGCTGATCGTCAACTCGGCGTCTGCGTGTGGGTTCACCCCGCAACAGGCCGAGCTCGCGGCCCTGGCCAAGCAGTACAAGGGTAAGGTCGAGATCCTGCTGCAGCCGTGCAACCAGTTTGGCGGCCAGGACCCGGGCAACAACGCCCAGATCAAGAAGTTTGCGGCGGGCAATGGCGTGGGCGTGGGCGGGGCCGGCATCATGCTGGCCAAGGCGGACGTCAACGGCGGGGACGCGACCCCGCTCTTCGCGTACCTGAAGGCCCAGAAGGGCGGCCTGCTGACGGCTGACGTGAAATGGAATTTCACGAAGTTTCTGGTGTCCCCGAAGGGTGAAGGTGTGAAGGAGAGAGATTAAGTGATGGATTCAGGGATGGAGGGGAGAGAAATCTCACCCTTGAATTTGCCTGCGCCACAACCTCCGGCGCCCGGGGTCGCCCACCCACAGGCCCGCTGCCCCCCTCACGCCCCACCCAGATCTCACAAACACAGTCGTCGGCCGCTACCCGCCCACCACCGCTCCCGACGCCCTGGTCGGCGACATCGAGAAGGCGCTGGCGGCTTGAAAAAGAAAATGAGTGCGCACGCTGGCGAGTTGGAAGCGTGTGACAAGAGGAAAATCCAACATTTTTTTCAACCTCATCAGAGAAACGACAGTCGGTCGTCTTGTGGGCGTGTGGGCGTGCAGTTCACTCGCCCTCGCGCCCACACACGCCCACACTGCACATACGCCAACGACAAACACTCTGTCAGTCAACAGACGCCAGCCCAACTTTCGTTTGCGCCCACACGCAAGACACACACACACAAAATCAAACCGGAGAACAACACACTCTCTCCACCCCCTAATAATCCCCCAACCCCAGTCATCATTTCACTTCTCCGTCAGCTCCCGGAAGCCGCGCCAGTTGCGTGGGGCGATATAGTTGTGCGAGGCCATGTAGGCCAGCAGCGCGGAGGAGGGCCCGTCCGTGACCGGCTTGCTGGTGGCCGGGTCCAGGCTGCGACCGTGGAGCGTCCCCTCCAGCGCGGGCCGAGCTGCGCCCCACTCGCCCCGGCGGTAGGCGCCAAAGCCCAAGCCGAACCGGGTCAGGAAGGCCGGGGTGACCGCCCAGGTGGTGGCCAGGTCCGGGTGCTCCTCGAATTCGGAGACGTAAGGGCGGCCAGAGAAGGTGTCGGCGTCCGCCCCGCCCGCGCCGTCCAGGGCCGGCGGCACGCCTGCGGCCGCCGCGCTCACCGCCGCGTACGCAGCAAAGGGGTCGTCCTCCGCCTCACGCCCCGCTCCCGGTGCCCGGGTGGCGTCAACATCGTACGCGTACAGGGTCATGGGCACGGCGGACCCTTTCACGGTGACGACGTCGATGGGGCGGACCCGTGACCGGACGCCCGGGGAGAGCATGCGCGCAAACGCGCCACTCATCAGCAGGGGCACCCCAAACTGTTTGGTCGCCGCCTCCAGGCGGGCCGCCATGTTGACATTGGGGGACAGGTAGGACGCGTCCACCTTGTGCTCCGACCCGATGGCGCCCTCAATGGCCCAGCCGACGTGCAGGCCGAAGCCCATGGTGACCTCAAACCCGGGCCCCAGGCGGGCCTGGACGGCCGGCCGGGCGGCCAGCTCGCGCAGGCGGCGGGACCGGCGCAGAGCGGCCTGGATGGTAATGAAGGAAGCCAAGGCGCCGTCAGCTAAGGCCCGGACCTTGCGCAGGGTCAGGGCGGCGTCCAGTTCGGGCGAGCCCGGGGCGGCGTTGGCGGTGGTGGAATCGAGGGGCAGCGTGCCGACCAGCCCGCCCTCTCCACCATCCACCCCGCCGCCCGCCCCTCCTCCAGCGCTCCCCTCCGCCAGGGCCAGCGCCGCGGCCATCCCCGCCTCATCCACTCCATCCGGCAGCTTCCACACCAGCAAGAAGGCGTCCCCAATATTCTTGTTGGGCGAGCCGCCGTGGAGGGCGACCTCCCGGTGCACCAGGGCCGCGATCGCATTCACAAACTCCATGACGTCTTCTTGCAGCACCTCCGTCGCGTCCGTGAAGCGGCGGATGTCGCAAAACCCAAACACCGCGCACACGCGGCGCCCGGGGACCATGGGATTGAGGTCGCCGCCCGACCGCATGTTGTCGGCGATCACTTCCGCGCCCGCGTCCCCAAACCCGACCGCCATGAGCGAGCAGATCTTGGCGATGGCCGTCTCCAGGATGCGGGTCTCCATTAGGCGTTCCCGGGCGGGCACGCCCCGGTCCAGCTTGGGGCGCCCCCCGCGGCGGGCGGAAAAGGCTAGCGGATTTTCCGCCACCGCCCGCACCCGGCGCAGCATGCGCTCCATCGGGCGCAGGACCAGGCGGCCCGCGTCGCGCTGGATGAGGACGACGCCCGCGCCCAGGGCGGCGATGATGAAGGCGGACCGGCCCAGGTTAAGCAGGGCCGCAATCTTGGAGTTGTGGGCGACGTCCAACCAGGCGGTGCTGACCAGGCAAGGCGTGGGCAGGGCCGTGCCGTTGACGGTGAAGGCAGGCGGGGCGTCGGCGAGAGGGGGGGCGACGGTGGACGCCAACCCGTGCGCGCCCGTGTCACCCACACACCAGGGCGTGCGCACGGTGATGAGGGCCAGCTCAGCCGGGCGGAAGCGGGCGTCCCACCCGGGCGGTGGGACGAGGATGGACTGGTTGGCCGCGGTCAGGGCCAGGACGGCCGAGGTGGAGGTCCCAAAGAGGGGGTAAGGCGCGGAGGCAGCATAGTCGGCCGCGGCCGCGTCAAAGGCCGGGCTCCGCCCGCCGCCCGCCAGGTAGGCGTCGTGCAGCATGGTGAGGCCGCCCAAGGCCAGGGGCGGCGGGTCACCGTACAGGCCGGAATTGATGTTGAAGCCCGGGATGGCGAGGAGGAGGGCGAGGACGCCGACCACCACGCGCGCAGCCGACAGGTCGGCCAGGCGCTGGCCGACGCGGGAGCGGGGCTGGGGGCGGGCCCACCAGGGCGGCAGCGCCTGCCTGCCTGGGGTGGGGTGGGGGGGCGCCCACGCGCCACCACCGCCTGCAGACTCCGGCACGATCGTCGCACCCGCCAGGGCCACGCCCCCACGGCTCAGCCAGGCGGTCGGCCGGCAGCGCAGGGTGGACGCCCAGGAGGGGCGGGTGGTGGAGGAAGGGGTGACAGCCGAGGCGCGAGAGGAGGCGGACACGGACGCCCCACCAACCGCTCCACCGCTCCCGCCGCCCAACCCCAGCTCCCGCTCAAAGGCGGCCGCCTCCCGGTGGGCCGCCCACACGGCGTGCAGCTTGACCAGGCGCATGAGGCGCAGGATGCGGGTGACCCGCAGGATGGAGCGCGCGCGCGCGTCGGGCGTGTCGGTCACGCCCCGGGCGAGCACGGACGCCCCGCCCGGGCCGGCCGGGGAGCCCGTGACGGCAGAAATGAGGTGCGGGATTTCGAGGGCCATGGAGACCGTCGCCGTCGCGTCCACCCACCAGTACAGGGAGGTGTGCGGCAGGTAGCCCGCCCGGACGGCCGTCCCGGCAACCAGGTCGAGGGTGAAGAGGACAAAGACGGCGCCCGCCACGGCCTCGCACGCCGTGTCCGCGGACTGGGGCAGCCAGGCCAGGCGGGCATCGTCCAGAAATATGGCGACGAGCGTGACGGCCGCGATGAGCAGGGTGGCGGGCAGGCCGTCCAGGTGGACGGCGACCGTGCGGCGCCAGGCGGCCACCGCGCCCGCGTCGGCCGCGATGGCGGCCGCCCCGACCGAGTCGAAGACGGACGCCTTGGAATCCTCCCGGCGCAGGCGACGAGGGTGGTGGGCTGAGTGGTGAGCCCCGCTTGCCCCCTCGGCAGCCGCCGAAAAGGAGGAGGAGACGGCCGAGGAGCCCTGGGAGGAGACCGAGTCCGCCCGCTCGACGGCGGGTAACGGGGTCGGGTCGGCGGCGGAAAAGGTGGTGGTGGTGGTGGTGGTGGTGGCGGTCAGACCTGCGCCCTCGCCACCAGGCGCGACTTGGCCCGATCCACGGGGTACCAGAGATAGCTTGCGGGTCGTGTGGGTGGAGTCCAGGCTGGACCCGCGGGCCGCCCCGCCGCCGGACCGGAAGAGGGAGGTGAACCGGGTTTTCCTAAAATGAGAGGAGTGAGATTGAGCAGAGCCAGCGACGGCCGCGCGTGTGTGCCTGAAAACCTGAAGAGGTACTCTCCCTCCTCCAACGCCCCCCCTCCCCCCCCCTCCGCGCGCCGCTCCGTCTCTCCCCTCCCTTCCACTCACTTGACCACGCCCCCCACCGCCACACCCTCAGAGTCACCGGACGACCGCCCGGCCCCGCCCTCTTCCTCATCGCGCCCGGCAGCGGCACCAGGGGCGGCCGGAGAGGCCGCACCAGCAGGAGCAGCAGGCGGCTCCGGCGCGACGGTGCCACCAGCCCGGGAGGGCGGCCGGGCCGTGGCGGCGCCCAGGCTGGCCGCCCCGTCCTCGCCGCCACCACCCTGAGGCGCCCGGAGCAGGCCTCCACCAATCCAGGAGCCCCTACGGGAGGAGAAGGGCGGGGGTGGCGGCGGTGGGCCCCACTCGTCGCCCTCACCACCAGGCGCGCCGCCGCCCGGTCCGACGAGCGGCACGCCCGACCCGGCGCTTTCCAGGGAGGGAGGAGGCGGGGGGCGGGGCGGCTGGCCGCTGCTGGGGGGGAGGCCGCCCGAGCCGGAGGGCGTCATGAGAGGGAAAGGGTGTGTGCGAGAGGAAGCGGCCGCGTCCGTTCAACTTTTTTTTTGGAGGTGAAAGACCTGTGGGAAGGCCGATGGGGTTTTTTTTTTCTGGCCTCTCTTCTCTTCGTTTCTCCGACCTTTTCTACACCCCGCCACCGCCCTCCACTACACCATTCTCACTCCACCATCCCGCGCAGACCCGCATGCTCCGGACCGCCCAGCGCGGCCCTGGCCATGCCAATGTCCGCCGCGATCTGGGCCACCAGGGCGGGCACCCCGCCCGCAAACCGCCGTTCGGGGCGCAGGAACCCACCGACCGCGACGCGCAGGGGGCGCCCGTAAAAGTCGGCCGCATACCTATGCAAGACATGCACTTCCACCGTCAAGTCGCCACCTGCCTGGCCCTCGAAGGTGGGCCGTCGACCGACGTTGAGGACGGCGGGGTAAGGCGCGGCGTCGGCGGGAGCAGAGCCCTCTGGGTCGGGGTCAAGGAGGCGGGCCCACCCGAAATAGACGCCCAGCGACGGGCCGGCGGGCCCGAATGCGCCCACGACCTGGTCGGGCGGCAGGTTGGCGGTGGGCGTGCCCAGCTGGCGTGAGCCCCGCCCAAAGCCCGCCACGACGGGCGCTTCCAGGAGGAGCGGGGCTGGGAGGGCAAACCCGGGAGGGACCTCCAGCACCGCCGCGTAGCAGTCGGCCTCGTCGATGAGGCTCACAACCCGCAGAGGGAGGCCAGCGATGAGGGCATCCAAAGCGCCTGCATCTGGCAACGCGTGCGGCACGGCCTCCGGGTCGGCCGCCCGCAGGCGCCCATGCCAGGCCCGGCCCAGGGGGTGGGACAGGACCACCCGCCCGCCGGGTCTCGCCAGCCCACTGGCCGCGTCCAGCGCGCCCCGCTGGTCGTGGACGTTGCCAAAGACGGAGTTGAAGAAGACCGCGTCGACGGGGCCCTGGTAGGTCGGGACGGACTCGATGTCGCCGGTCCAGGCGCGGAGGGCCGGGGCGTTGCCTGACAGGGAGGTCGGCGAGGCCGCGTTGTGCCGCGCCAACCCGGCGCCCAGCATGGCTGGCGACACGTCGACCGCCAGGATGTCTTCCACGCCGGCCGCCCGCAGGTGAGGGATCAGGGCGCCCGTGCCGGAGCCGATATCGATGGCGCGGGGGGTGGGGCGGCCGGCCCAGGCGGGGGAGGCGGTGGCGACGATGCGGGCGAGGCGCTGGTCAAGAGGGGATTGGAGGTGAGGCTAGGTGGCTGCGCAAAAAAACGAGTGCTCCCGCTCACTCTCTCCCGCTCCATCCTCACCTCTTCCACCTCCAGCGGCTGGGGTTCCAAGAAGCTGACGGCTGCGGCATGCCCGAAAAGTGCCGCCTGACGGGCGTTGTGGGCGGCACGCGGGGAGGGAGGGGTGGAGTCGTGCGATGCAGCGGCGTGCGACCAGACAGGGCGTGCGAAGGGAGGCAGGCGGGGGCGGGGCAGGGAGTTGGGTGGGTTGATAGCGACCGCCCGGCCGCCGCGCGGGTGGCAGGACGGGAGCGGCATGGCGTGGCTGGCGTCGTGCGCGGCGGGGGGCGCCGCGTGCTGCAGGCAGGGAGCGCAAACTGAGAAAGGAGCAGAAAGTTGTTTTCACAGACCAGCGCGCGCACCATACAACCCCCCCCACACACAAAACGCCCGCCACACACACACACACACACACACACACACACACACAACACGCCTGCGAACTCACCACCACCGCATGGCCACTAACACACACAAGCACACAGAAATAGGCGATGAGGCTAAGAGGGAGGGAAAAAGGGGAACCTGAGCTGCTTCTGATGTGACATAGAGGTGGGGGATGGGGGAGGGAAGGGGGCGACCGAACGGGCGACGGTGGCAGGAGAGGGGGAGCACGCGCGCCACGCGACGACTGGAGGACAAGGTCAGGAAAGGAGGAGAAAGGAGATGGACCGCATATCAACCCACCACCACCCCTCATTTCATCCACCTCGGCTCTGCCCCGCCAGTGACGCCGCCAAAATTGCGGCGGCCGCCGGGTTCTTGCGGGCCTGCCGCTGGGCGGCGGCCTCGATGGCGGCCCACTGCTGGGTGCGGGCGGCCTCATGCTTGGCTTTGGCTTCCTGTAAAAAAATAGTATGAGAGAGAAAGAGGGGGAGAGAAAAAAAATGTGAGAGACCAGCAGCAGCACAGAAGGCCCTAGACCTTCACCTCCACCCCCTCGCACATCTCTCCTCTCTCCCTCTCTCTCTCCACTTCTTTACCTCTTCCTGCTCGTGGGCAGCCTTGCACTCGTCGTACAGGGCCGGGTCCATCTCCTGGAAAAGGCGCCGCACGTTGACGGACAGGCCGTGGACGGCCGCATTCCAGTGGCCGGCCGCATTGCGTTCCAGGGCGCCGCACACCGCTTGCAAGACCGGGCGGCGGTGGGAGGATACCAGGGAGACGACGTACTCGTTGTTCCACAGGAACAGGGCCCGCTCCGCGACCTGAAAGTGCGGGCTTGTCAGGCACTTGGCGATGCGGGAGAAGAGGGCGGGCGCAGCCTCCCCAAACGCGTCGGCGGGGGTCAGTTCCAGCACCTCTTCCAGCTCGCCCAGGAACAGAACTTCTTTGGCCGAATTGGTGGCCGGCCAGTAGCGCAGCAGGGAGGCCAGCACGGGCGACGCCAGGGCCGCATCCTTCTCCACAAACTGGGTCACACAGTACGCCAGCTGCTGGTGGTACATGCCGACGCACTTGGGCTTGTGCAGGGGCATGAGGGCCCGCCCCAGGAAGAGCTTGTGTTCCTCCTTCAAGGGCAGGGCAAAGCCGTTGATTATGGACCCCAGGATCTCCAGCAGTTCGGCGATGCCATTGTGGCGCTCTGTCTCGAAGATGAATCGGTAGAAGACATGGTTGACCGCCCGGCGGATGAAGGGGCGGTGGGCCATGAACTTGCCGTACACGCGGTGCAAGATGGTCTTGAGGTAGTCCCGCTCGCGCGGGTCCTCGCTGTCAAACAGCTCCAGCAGGCGCAGTATGAAGGCCTGGTCGACATGCTTCTTGGCGGCCTTGGCATCCGTGTCGGGGGAGACGATGTAGCGGAGCAGGAACTCGTAGACGATCTGTGAAAAAGAAAAAAAAAATGAGAGAGGAGACGAGGGGTTGAGTAGAGAGGAAAAAGCAGTGTGTGGGCGCGAGCGAGCGAGGCGACCTTCGCAGCGCACGGCGCCTCGCCCGCCCCACCCACGCACGCCCGCACCCGCTCGCGCAGGGGCAGATATGCCCGCCCTACACGGTCGTGTGGGTGGCTGGCGTCAGCAAGCACACGCACCCACGCCCACGCCCACGCCTTCAATTTACCTGCAAGTGCGGCCACGCCGGTTCCAGCGTCGGTTCCTCCTCCTCTGGGTCCACGCCGTCGCCCACACCCCCGCCCGCCGCCGCCCGCCCGGGGGGCAGGGCCCGGAATAGGTTGGCCCCGACCATAGCCACCACGTCCGGCGCGACCTCCTCCGAGAACCGGCCGGGCCCGCCGTTGACAAAGTCGACGCACTCCAGCAGGGTCTGCCGTTTGGCCTCCTTCTCCCGCAGGTGGGAGGCCGGGTCCGAAAAGTCAAAGGTGGAGCAGCATACCCGCAGCTTGGCCACAAACAGGGCCGGCTTCTCGGCGGCGGTGACGTCCCGGAAGGTCGGGAGGGCGACCGCAAAGGCGGCGGGGCCCGGCGGCGGGGGCGCGCCAGGGCGGGGAGGGAGGGGGAGCGGGGAGGGAGGGGGGGGCGGGGCGGCACCGCCGGCGCCGCCTGCAAGGCCTCCTCCACCGCGCCCGCCATTGCCAGGGCGGCCGGGCGAGGGGGCGGACGTCGACGCGCCTGCCCCGCCCCGCCCAGACCGGCCGGGCGTGGACGACGCATCGCCTCCCGGCGGCGACGGGCCGGACGAAGAAGGCCCGCCGTCGCCGCTGCCGCTGCCGTCCTTGCCCGCCGACTTGCGGGCGGCCAGCTTGGACCTCATCGACCTGAAGGTCTGCATGATGTGTGTGTGTGCGCGGCTACAGCGCGCTCCACACCACAAGGGGGCGCCCACGAAAAAAGAAGAGTGAGAGAGAAACAGTGGAGCACAAATGCGCAGAGAAGAGTGGAGAAGCAGAGAAGAGTGGAGAAGCAACAAAGTCTTGCTCTCTCTCTCTCGTCCCCGCACATCACCCACCACCTCCGTATGGATGAAGCCAAGGAGCTCGGTGCGCGTACATGCAGTCAAGGAGCTAGGAATGCGCGTGTGGGTGGACGTGCAGTCCAACTGTGCGTCTGCACCTTGTTTCTAGCAGCGAGCATGCGGGGGGGCTGTAGGGGGAGCCAACCTCATCAAACTCTCGGGGCTTCTCCGCCCCCGCTCCCGCCTCACTCTCACACACGCACTCTCACAAACGCAC
>Ga0315276_10003380_pt1 | contig 14614 bp, 11 predicted proteins | sample YL17G05_0_MG_FD_204542 | JGI IMG/M metagenome (GOLD analysis project Ga0315276, IMG submission 204542) | Sediment microbial communities from Yellowstone Lake, YNP, Wyoming, USA - YL17G05_0 | ecosystem: Environmental > Aquatic > Freshwater > Lake > Sediment | place: USA: Wyoming | collected...
GTCGTTCTACGAGTTCGACAGGGGATCGACACCTGAGTACCTCGGGCATACCGGCGGCGGCAACGTGTCACGCGCCGAGCGTTTGTCAGGCAAGAACCTCTCCGACGAAATCAGCTACTACGAGCGCGTCTACGGGTTCGCCTTTCTGGCCAAGCAAGACGAGTGCATCGACCGACGAGGCGAGTGCGGGTGTTCGGGCCGACGTCCCAAGTACGGCGAGAACATTCTGTTGTTTCAGTGCGACTCCGCAGTGATGGCACACCACTACGCAGACGACGAACTGCAGGTCATCTTCCCGATTGGAACCGAGTACAACGTCACGAGCCTCACGTGCGACAGGTACGACTCGTCCTGGCACGTGGACGACCCTGTCACGGGCGACGACGTGAAGATCCCGACGTTCAACAAGGTGATCCAGTTTCTGGAACTGGGAGAGAAACGACGAGATAGACCTGAGGAGGAAGTGTTCGTGGTCGTGGCCGGGAGCGATTCATACGTCGAGATGACCCCGAAGGAGTTTCGTTTGTTCTTGTTCGGAGCAGGGGAGGAACCCGCACCCTCATTCGGCAGCGAGTGGGACGACGAGCCGGAGGTGGATGGCGACGTTCACTGGTTCGACTGTCAGAAGTGGAAATCCGATGAGTACTTCGACACGCTGATGGAGTTCTACCAAGGCGTGGAGGAATTCTCCAAGCAGATGGACCGTGGGGATAGATGATTATGAGCAACGAACCGTTCTACAAGACTCTACCAGGGAAGGCTGTTCTATCCGGCGGAGCGGCCACGCTCATTGGCGTCTTGTCGGAGAAATTTGTCTACAAAGACAAGATCAAGCCTATGGAGGTGCTTCTCACAATCGCGGCAGGTATGACCTGCGTTGGTGGTCTAGGATTGGTTGCCCTCGCGTTGGCGAATCCACGTCCAGTTCCGATTTCAAACCCAGGACAAAAACCGAAGAGGTTGGCTTCCTTCAGCTACGACTCCTCTTTCGACCAGCAAGAAGGCACTGCCTCCGTTCACGTTCTCGACTCGAGTGGAGACGTGGTGGGATACGCTGCAGCGGTCGTGGGATCGACCAAGAGGATCGCGTCGTACCTGCAGGAACAGGAATTGTCCTATCCGCGACGTCTAACGGGGAAGCACGTCGCGTACATCTCCGGCGTGGAAATCGACGATGAGCCGAGGTCCCTCGGCTATGGTGCCGGAATGCTGATGCGTCTGTTCAGCCTGCTCAAGCAAACCGGCGTAGAAGTGGTCTATCTGCACGCTCACGATTCTGAGAGTGGATGGAGGAGAGCAGGATTCAAGCAGATCGACACGGGCGACTACATGGTTGACAGCTCCATGCCTTTCATGTCCATGCGTCTGTCAAAGACAACTTGAGGATGATCATGAGCAACGACACCACGACGAGGATTCTCGCAAGCGCCGCCGCAGCACTCGCTGGGTTTGGAATCGCATGGGCAGTCTGGGGAAGTCGTTCTCCAACAGCAGGATCCAATCCTCGAGCGAAGGCGAGGCCGCTCACGCTGATCGAGTACCTGCAGAATGTCGACTCGTACGACGTGAATCCGGACGAGCCCTGGCTCGCTGAGATCATCAGGAAGTCCGAGCGGTTCGAGGAGATCAAGCAACCGCGCAAGTACACCTGGGCCATGTACGCCGGGGTTCCGATTGAGTACCTGGAGCCAGGAAGCCTTCAGGAGTATCAATCGGAAAAGGGCAAGAAAGGTGTCAGGCGGTACATGGCGGTCAAGAAGATCCTGAGGGAAGGAAGAGATTCCTGGCCGATCCTGGTGGATCAGTACGGTTTCATCCTCGACGGGTACCATCGGTTGGCAGTGATGAACGACCTGGGCGAGAAGACGGTGAAGGTGATCGTTGCGACTACGATTGACCCGGAAGACGGCTGAGGGAATCCGAAACATGGTGGAGAACACAGCACGCGGTCGGCAGGCCTGGGAGATGACGCTCAAGGAGTTTCTTGGAAACTCGAAGATCGTCAAGATGGGACAGGCGGCGCAGCTCCGACCCCGAATGACCAGGGGGGCGAAGTCAGCACCGGCCGAGCCGTTCATGGATGGACTGCACATCCACCGCGACCGTGATGACGGCAGCGGCTACTTTCACGACGTGGTGACCGACGAGCAGGACAAGGAGCCCGTCGCCACCTACGACGGACGGAACCTGATCGTTGCGAAGCCGTACCGCCGCCGAGGCATCGGTTTGGAGCTGGTCGTGGACTTCCGGACCCGGCATCCGGACATTCCGGCGGCCGAGACGCGAAACAAGGCGTCTCACGCGCTGCAGAAGAAGGCACACCGGGTGATCGTGGAGCGCGCGTTGAAGGCTGGCATGCCGGTTTCCGACCGTGTGCTGAAGGACTACCATGAGCTTCGAGGAAGGCGCGTGAATCCCGAAGAAGCCAGTGATCTGAAGGACCTAGTTCACAAGTACGTCGGCAAGGCCCCTCGACCTCGCAGTTTCCGGATCCTTTCCGAGCAGCAGTGGATGGCCGAAATTGGTGAAAGCAGCTCGGATCGGCTGACCGGGGGCGTCGCCGCGCTCACCACGCCGGATGAAGACATCCTGGTGCGCCAGGGTTACGAGGACTCAGCGGTGCACGAGCTGCTGCACGCCGCGGGCTTCATGCCGGTGGGGATCAGCGACTTCAACAACGAGGGGATCACGCAGCTCGTGGCGCAGGCGATCTGCGCTGAGGCTGGCATCCCTGTGCGCAAGACGTACGCCGCCGAGGTCTACTTCGCCTCGATGTACGTCGTGCCCGTTACGGGCCTGTCGCTTCGGGACTTCGCGAAGAAGTACGCCAAGGCCGACGACAAGGGTCTGTTCCTGCGAGATCTGGTCTGGACCCGGTACGGCGACAAGTTCACACAGGAGGCTGGCTGGTCAGGTTCGGACATCACGAAGAAGGATCTGCTCCAGAGCTTCCGTCAGGGCATCGGAACGATCCTGGAGTTGGAGTACCTCGTCGACGAGCTTGGAGTGACCGGGGGCCGGGCGCACCAGAATCCAGTCAACGCGATCAGCCAGCTCCACAGGTTCACCACCTCGGGTCCGGTGAAGGGAAGACACAAGGCGGTCGCCTGGGTAGTGCAGCTCGGACCGAAGGAGTGGATGGTGCAGCTCGGGGTTGGCGGCGAGTGGATCCTGCAGATCGGCAGCATCGTCAAGGACGGGGGAGGCCTTCGTACGCTCCAGGCCGTCGCCTACGCCATCGAGCAGATCATCCCGTTCGAGCAGTGGGACTTGGAGGCGCAGCGGTATCTCGGGACCTGGAGCCTCCGACCGGACGCCGAGGGCAACCCGGTGTCGAGGATTCATCCTCTCTCCCTGGACGCATGGCATCGGAAGGTAAACCCGGCCGCCGCCCTGAAGCGCAAGGTCATCACGAGCGCGGCGACGTCGAGGCCCCAGGTGCCTGCCTTGTTCAAGGCACTGGTGGAGTCGGGCCAGCTCCAGTCCGGAGCCAGGGTGCTCGACGTGGGGGCCGGGAAGTACAATCTGGGGCGAGCCTACATGCAGGATCACGGGATCGAGGCGGTGCCGTACGACCCGTGGAACCGGAGCATGGAGGAGAACGAGGCTGCCCTGAAGGTTGCAGAGAAGGGATCGACCGACGCGTGCCTGTGCGCGAACGTGCTGAACGTCATCCCGTACCAGGACGACCGCGACCACGTGATCTGGCTGTGCGCGAACGCGGTGAAGAAGTCCGGGCAGAGCGCGTGGTTCCAGGTCTACGAAGGCGACATGAAGGGGAAGGGCAAGATGTCGGGGCCCGACTCGTGGCAGGAGAACCGCAAGACGGTGACCTACCTGCCGGAGATCAGGAAGTACTTCAAGAACGTCGAGGCGAAGCGCGTTGCAGGTCGCACCGTGATCGAGGCCTCAGGTCCGAAGGTGGATCGATGAGCGACACAGCCGTGAAGGTGCTGGCGACGGTGGCAGGGCTTGCGGGCCTCGGCTTCGCCGGGGCTGCGTTTGTTGGAGCAGGGACTCACAAGCCCAACCCGTCGCATGACGATGACGACGAAGACGTCTTCGAGCAGGAAGTCGAGACGGTCGACGCCACATCCTTCATGGAGAGCGCAGAGCTTCGGCGCAACCAGGAGCACTTCCGAGCGTTGTTCGCTCAGTACGCCGCCGAGCACGACCTCGCTGAGCCCATCTCACCATGGCTCGGATGCGGTGGGTTCGGATGCGCGTGGCGCACCACTGCTCCTGGCGTGGTGCTCAAGGCGACGAAGGATCCGACCGAGATCCGGATTGCGCGTCTGCTCATGAACTCTCCCACAGCTCCCGAAGGATTCGTCCGGTATCTGGATCGTGGCGAGGTAGGTGGCTACGAGCTGTTGTGGCGAGAAGAGGTCGATCCGTACCGGGGAAATGGCTTTCCTGTGCTGGATGCGTACAACACCTACTCCTCAACCGCCCACGTCATACTCGATGAAATTGAGTACGAGGACGAGTGGAACGAGTTGATAAGAATCCTCGAGAAGCAGATGTCTGGCTGGGACATCAAGCCTACAACGAAAGGCAAAGGCCCCGTTCCGGTCATGATCGGACGAAAGCTCGTCGACCTGTCGGACTGGGAGCCATCGGAGGATTACACCGAGATGAAGGGCATGCGCTTCGTCGCGGCATGGCGAGCAGCGTCGCTGTGCGCGCAGAAGATGAGCCGAGACAAGGTGCTGAAGCACGTATCGGGCGCGATCCTGTGGGCGATGTCGAAGGGCATCATGCTTTGCGATGTCGAGTCCTTCAACCTGGGGTGGGTCAAGCTGCACTCGAAGCCGACGCTTGTGATCTTCGACCCGGGCTACACGGTCGACGTTCCGATACTTGGAGCGACTTTCCGGCGATGATCCAATACATGTAGCCACCTGCCCGTCACCCATCCGTCACCCCTTGACATCGCCGCGTTCCTCGAGGGTTGCCGCCGACTTCCAGGCGTCGATGGAGTATCATCACGACCAGCGATGGCAAAGATCCCTGACCTTGACAGCTACGACGTGATCGAGATCAGCTCCTCGGCGGGCAAGGACTCGCTGGCGATGGTCACGTACATGGCCGGTTTGCTGCTTGATCGAGGCCTTCTGGACCGGGCCATCGTCATCCACGCGGACATGGGGCGTGCGGACTGGCCGGGAACCGCCGAGCTTGCCCAGGCCCAGGCAGAGCACTTCGGGATGCGCTCGATGGTGGTGACGCGACCCCAGGGCGACCTGCTCGACCACGTCAAGAAGATCGGCAAGTGGCCGACACCCTCGCAGCGGTACTGCACTTCGGACCACAAGCGCGGGCAGATCTGGGTGGCGCTGACGGCGCTGGCCGACGAGGTGCGCGCCTCCTGGCCTGAGGATGCCCCGAAGCGCCCGGTCAGGGTTCTGAACTGTGTGGGGCTCCGGGCTCAGGAAAGCCCAGGCAGGGCGAAGGCCCCAACGTTCCATCGGGAGAAGAAGCCGTCGGGGGCAAAGAAGATCGTCGACGTGTGGCTTCCGATCCACGACTGGAAAGAGGATCTGGTCTGGGAGATCTGCAACGCGACGGGGGCTCCGATTCACCCGGCCTACGCCCTCGGGTTGCCGCGGGCGAGCTGCGTGTTCTGCATCTACGCCCCCGAGGACGCGCTGAAGATCGCTGGGATGGCGATGCCGGATCTGCTGCGCGAGTGCGTGAAGATCGAGAAGCAGATCAACCACAAGTTCAAGAAGAACCTGCCTTTGGCAAAGGTGCAGCAGGATCTCGCCGAAGGGATCGGTCCGAGGGGCCCGATCAAGAGCTGGAGGATGTAGGCAAATGACCGATGTGATCATCACCTGGGATTTTTCTTCGATCCCATCTTCATGGCTCGCCGGTCTTACGCGTCCGAAGAAATACATCACGCTTCCTACACCGGCCGACCAGGGATACCGCGCGCAGGTTCAATCGCTCGGAACAAACCCGATGCTTGCGCTGCTCAAGAATAAGGGCATCACGAACCCGAAGCGCGTCGCAATCAGCGGATTCAGCGAGTCGTGCCAGGGAGTGATGGCGTTCCTTCGCAGCAACGACGCAGCTCTCATTGAGCACGCGATTCTGATCGACGGGGTCCACTGCTCCTGGTACCACCCGCCGTCGCCGAACGCTTCGCGCGACAACGTCTATCCTGCCTGCATAGGACCGCTCATCGGCTACGCCGACTGGGCTTCACGCGGACCGTTTGCCGTCGATGGCCTTCCGCCTGCGAAGCGATTCTGCACGATCACTCACTCCTCGATCATCCCAGCTCCGACTCCGAAGATGCCGAACGCCTATCCTGCGACTGGCGACACGGCAAAGCTGCTGTTGAACAAGCTGTTCGGGTCCGGGTGGCCGAAGGCCCCGATCTCCTCGGAGCTTTCGACCATCGACGGCTTCGTCAACGCCTACGGTCAGCACGGCCTGATGGTGGCTGGATGGAGCGGAAATGACGCGGCGGCTCACATCAGGCAGTCACAGCATGTCTACCAGCAGGTCATACGGTCGATCCTGGTGCCCAGGTGGAACGCCGTCGATCCAGCTATCAAAGGGTGCAGCGTGCAGACCGTTTGGGGGGATGCTTCGTTGACGCTTGCACCTGGAGATCAGTGCAATCCCGACGTCCCTCAGATCGTCACACCCGGCCCGGTAGACGGAGCGGTTCCATGGCAGAAGTACTTCTCGAAGGAGGAACTGCAAGAGGACACCGCGCCGTGGTGGCAGAGCCTTCTCTACGGTGCTGCGATCCTGACGGCGTCGGGGGCTGCTGGATATGGAAGCTATCGTTTGACGAAGCACTTCCTGGATCAAAGCGCGCGGAAGATGTGAGAGGTGACGGCATGAATAAGCACAGGTGCTCCTGCGAGAATCCGGCAGTTGAATCCATATGGGACTGGTATCACCGTGCCACCTTGAGCACGGAGAAACCCGTCGATGGAAACAGAAGGGCACAGGCCGAGGTCTATACGCGTTTCTTTCCTACGGGCAGGGAGTTCAGCGTTCGCATCGGCACCGAGACGGACTGGCGCGTACGCGGAGATTCGCGAAAGTGGTTCCTGGAACTGGGCAGGCTGTTCGGTGGAGACAGCTTGAACATGGAGCAGGCAGGGGCTGTGATCGAAGCAACTATCCCGAGAGATCAGTGGGACGGTGGGGGGCAGAACGCTCTCGACCTGTATGCGGGTCGTCCCGTGCAGCAGAAGAACGTGATCCGCGAGAAGCTGTACCCGCCGAGGAAGATCTACGGGTGGATTCAGAAACGAAAGAGCGACGAGATCGTGGAGGACCGACCGATCCTGAGCAAGCAGGGGAACTTCGCGGTGTACGCCAACGCGAACGAGGGAGACATCCCGAAGTCAGAAATCCGCTATGACGTTTACAATCTGAAAACGGGCGAGGACGCCAGCCGTCATGGCTCTATTCGCATCAGGGACGCCATTGCTCTGGCAAAGAAGATGAACGCCGAATCGGAGTGATCACGATGAAGAAGCTCGAAGCGAAGAAGCTCACCAAGAAGTTCAAGCCTGCGACCCTTGCGCCCGGCGTCTACCAGACCGATTCGTCCACCAGGGCGTACCCGGCGGTGAGGTACCTCGCCAACACTGGCAAGGCGGAGCTGGTCCGAGAGCAGTTCCTTGGCAAGGGCAAGGTTGCTCTGGTGATCCGGGTCCACGGCGCTTCTCGGAACCCCATCGAGGGCGAGTTCGAGGAAACCGGCCACATGCGTCCCACTGATGAGTGGATGAAGAACCGGACGAGGGAGTACCGCGACTTCAAGACGGCGTGGTGGCGCGAGGTGATTCAGAACTCCGTCGACGCAGGTGCGACGAGGATCGAGCTTGTGTGCAAGGAAGGCCCAGACGGCAACTGGGTGGTGAGCTGCTCGGACAACGGCAAGGGCATGACCCGGGATCAGGTCCAGGATGCGCAGAAGGGCTTCCTGATGTTCGGGGGGACCAGCAAGACGTTCAGCTCGACCTCGACGGGGGCGTTTGGAGAGGCCAAGCAGATGCTGGTGTTGCCGTGGATCGGCTACCGGCTTCTGACCGAGGACAAGGAGTACGTCGGCAAGGGAGACGAGTGGGGCAAGCGCGCGGCTCCGATGCGCAAGGGCGTGATGCTCGAAGTGATCATGCCTGCGGACTTTCACACGACGCCGGAGGATGCCGCGTTCGTTCTGAAGCGGAGCTGGATCCCTGGGATCACGTTCCTGCTCAACGGAAAGGTCGTGGCGACTGGAACTTCGACTCCAACCGACGAGAAGAAGAAGCTCGACGAGATCCGCGACCAGGGGATCATCTGGGAGTTTCCGAAGCGCAAGGACGAAGCCGCTGAGGTGATCGTTCGCAAGAATGGGATCTGGATGTTCTCGGAGGAGTTTCCGCAGAGTGCGAAGCACTCGATCATCGTGGAGGTGACGGGGCCGAGCACGAGGATGTTCACCTCGAACCGCGACGGGTTTGGTGGTTTGGCCGATGATCTTCGTTCGCGGATCCGGGAGATGAACGCCGAGGTTGCGAGCGAGGGCAAGATCCGAAAGAAGCAGCGCAAGCCCTTCGAGGTGTTCTACCGCGGCACCGGCCAATTCAGCGTTGGATCTCCATTGCCAGAGCGAGAGATGGAGCTGAAGGAAGCGATGGGTCCGGCGCTCGAGTTCGACACGACAGGCAAGGGAACGCCGTTCAAGAAAGAGGACGTGGAAACAGCGATCCAGATGCTGAACGCGTTCGCCAAGGACGATCTCGACAAGCTGGGCGAAAGGATCTCGCGGAGCCGGGTCGACGAGGGAGGTTCTGAGCCTGAGCCGGAGGAAACGGACACGCTGATGCAGATCATGATGGGCAGCCCCGACGCCGCCCGAGTGATCATGGGCGCGACGATGCTCAAGGGACAGACGGGGATGGACGCGGCGATCAAGCAGATCGTCTGGCAGCCATCGTTCCTGGGCTACGGAGACGAGGACCTGGACTACAAGATCCCGTCCAAGTTCACGCCGCAGAAGATGACTCCGGCTGTGCTCCGGCTTCTGAAGACCTGGGCGGAGCTGTGCAGGCTGATCCTGGTTCAGACGGGTACCAGCGCGGAGTACGGGGTGGGCTTCTGGTTCTCGACGGATGCGGACGCCGGGTACATGTACCGCAAGGGCCAGCACTGGCTGATGATTGACCCGCACAAGGACAAGTCGGAACGCAAGGAGATCTACAACCCGGCGAACGCCGAGGACTTGGCGTTGATGTGGGCGATGGCCGTTCACGAGGTAGCGCACATGATCGTCCAGATCAGGTGGGGCTACACTCCAGACGACAGCAGGCCTGCGAAGCCTGCGGGACATGGCAGCGACTTGGCGAACACGTTGACGTCGTTGCAGTCCAAGCTGGCGACGTCATGGCCTGCGGTGAAGAAGATTGCCTCGAGCATCAAGCTCCGAGGGCAGATCCACCAGGGTCCCAAGGCAGCACACAAGCCGTCGTTGATGGAGGGTCGCAAATCCGACATGGCTGGCGCGGAAAACGTGGCCAAGAAGATCAGCAACTTCGTCACGCTGTTTCACCACAACGTGATCAAGGAAGAAGTGCTGGACTCCGAGGTCACGGCGGTGGCGTACAACGATATGCTGGCGACGCTGACGCGCGGAACGACCGTGAAGCGAAGGAACCTCGCCAGCCTTCGCAACAGCTATCCGTACCTGAAGTGGCTGTACATAAACGACCGCGTCTACGACCACCCGGTGTACTTGTCGATCCGGACTGCCGCCTACTCCGACAACAAGTACGTGGTGAAGATCGCTTTCAACTGCGAAGACGTGATGACCTCTGAATGCGAGTCGCTCAGGAGTCAGGTTCGCGATGCGAACGCCTGGATTCAAGACCGACCGGAGAAGTACCCTGCGATCCAGGACCTCATGGTCTTCTCAGAGTTCGAGTCGGAGTGGGAGGAGATGAAGCCCGAGCCGGAGAGCAACCCATCCAGGGCCCATGAGCAGGTTCCATGGACGCCAGGGCCTTCTATCAACCCGGCCGATCAGTTCCGTGTGGGCGACCTGGAGGTTCGCAAGGATCCGAAGATGGAGGGCAGAGCAGGCGGATTCGGTGTCTGGCATCTGCTTCTCAACGAGTGGCTGATCTCAGGAAAGACCAAGAAGGTAAGCGAGGACATCGCGAACTACTTCGGCCAGGGAGATGGAGAGCTTCTGCTTCTCGCCGCCATCGGAGGTCACAAGGAGTCGTTGCAGCAGATATCGGACATGATCGCGACCAAACAGGTCCCGCAGAGAAACTGAGATTCACCATGACGGCAAAGAAGCCAGCGAAGCTCACCGACACGCTCGACGTTCGGATCTATGGCGGACACGTCGTGCGCGTTCCGGTGATCAAGCGGGTCGGCGACATCGTGGTGCACCACGGCTTCTTCTTCGACCGCGAGACGAACACGCCGGAGTTCGGAGGAGCCTACGTGGTGGCCTACAAGACGGGCAACCACATCCAGCAAGGCATCGGCAAGCGAAAGCACGCCATGAGGCTTGCGGAGCTTCTCAACGGCGAATGGAAGCCTCTGCTGGAAGGAACGATGAATGGCGACGTGCCGTCCATTCGCGAGCTGGAGCGCAGGTTGAAGGAGAGGGAGTACCAGCCCGAGGCAGAGCGCCTGCCTCCGGATGAGGACGGATGGGTTCAGAACCCGGCTGCACTCAACCCGACCGAGTACGTGTCGGAGGAGACGCTTCGCGAGTACCTGCAGGGGATGCAGATGGAGATCGCCGAGCGCAGGTTCCGAATCCCAGCGATCCAGGCGGCGAGGGAGAAGATCGCGATCTGGAGGGCAACGCCGCAAGAGGAGGGGATGCTCGACAAGACGGCCCGCTCGGTGAACGGGCTCAGGTTCGATCTCGAGGTTTCACTGAGGTCAACCCCAACGCGGTTTCGACACGCCTGGGGATTGTTCGTCGGAATCCTGCGGCACTACAAGCTCTCACCCGCTGACCGTAGGAATGCCGAGGCAGCCTCCAGGTTCTTCCATCGCACCAACGTGCCCAAAGTTCCATACGGAAAGGGAGGGGACTACTTCACCAGGGCCGAGGCCGTGTTCGACCGCTTCGAGAAGGAGCAGAGGGCCATCGCGGAGTACGCCGAGGTGGCGGCAAGAATCCTCGCTGCTGGCGGCTGGGCTGGAGCTGGTGAGGAAGGCAAGCTGAAGGCGGGACCGTTTCTGCTGGTGAACAGCGGCGGCTTCAAGCCGGAGGTCATGGAGATCGTAGCCCAGGCGGTGAGGGAAGCATCCAAGCTGATGGAAGCCAAGGGCCTGGGGATGGCGTGCTACGGCGAGGCGCACGTGGTGGGCAGGCTTGGCGGAGCGAATCAGGTGGCCCACTACATGCCGGACACCGACACGTTTTTCCTGAGGGTGATCAAGCGCAGGGAGATGGAGTACGTGCGCAACGTGATCCACGAGCTTGCTCACCGTCTGATATCGAGGTTCCTGCCGCCCGAGGGTCGGAAGCTCATGAAGGCCATCTACTTCAGAGAGACGACGCGCGCGAAGTTCGCCAAGTACGGGACCATGGAGGAAGTGGGCGAGGACGCGCCGCGGGTTGGAGAAACCATCTCGGAGGGCGGCCATGAGTACGTGGTCACAGAGGTCGGAGAGAGCCGCGTGTGGATGCACAAGCAGGGCGGAGATGCGACGCACAAGCTCTGGATGTCGAAGGAAGCGTTCGCCCGGACGAAGCAACGGCTGCGTGGAACGGTTCCCAAGGTCGGCTTCGTGACGAAGTATGCGGGCAAAGACGAGGACGAGAACTTCTGCGAGATGGTGTCGTACTACTGCGACGGCACGCTGCCGAAGGAGCAAGCCGATCTGCTCGAGCCAGTGCTGGCAACGATCATTGGCCGCGCCCCATCCGAGAATCCGGTCAGGCGCAAGTCGGATGACAAGCGCTTCCCGGACGACATCAGCATCACGGACTACTTCCTGGCTGGTTCACCGAAGGCGCTGGAAGCTCTGAGCGGATCAGAGTTCGCCGACGCGACGTGTGTTCGATGCGGATCGAAAATCAAGCACGTGTTCATGACGCAGTACGGGCCGATGGGTGGCGATTGCATTGCGACGCTGACGGGAGACGACAGCACGCGCAAGGAGATCCGCAAGGTGATCGATGCTCTGAAGATGTCGAAGCTCAGCGTCGATCACTACGGCGGCAGGATTCAGTCGATCACGATCCAGCAATCGCAACCCGTATGGAGGAAGGAACTGACGATCCTGTCCGAGGCCTTCTTCTTCGACTCAGGGCAGCGAAAGATCCGGGTGGTTGCGGTAACGAAGACCTCCGCCGCGGTGGTTGCGGCTGTCGTCGGGTGGGCTGAGGAGAACGACTTCCCGGTCAAGATGGAGGGAGAGGTTCCAGGTGCGACGAAGGAGAACCCGGCCTCCGACCGCAAGCTGGAGCTGTACGAGGGATGGAACGCGCGCCCGGTGGATCGATACGAGGACCTCGTGGTGGTCAAGCGTGGGCACTACTACTTCCTGGCACACCGGCTCGGGTTGCAGCTCGGAAAGCCCTGGACGAACCGGGCGTACACGGCCGACAAGGCGAAGTTCTACCTGAAGGATCCGAAGGGTCAGGAGCTGCTCGCCCGCGCTCTGATCGCCTGGGGAGAGGGACGGAAGGACGATCCGAGCCTGCGGGATGCTGAAGAAGACGAGAGCTACAACTTCTGGACCTGGGGGCGTAGAATCACGAAGGCAGAGAAGGCGATCAAAGGCCGCTCGTAGGAAGAACAAGCACGATGCAACCGATCTACATCGCAACCCGAGAGGGGCCATCCGAGGTGACGCCTCTCCTGGTCGTGGGTGACTTCGCCGTGGTCGAAGGCGAGCGACGGCCGCCTGTGTCCATGCGGTACGGGATCACGTGGATTCCATCTGGAATCGCCATCGGATCGAGCATGACCTCGAAGCAAGCGAAGGACGCAGCGGCCTTCTTCGGCGGGACGGTGAGGGGCCGGGACCTCTTCAACAGGTACATCGACTTCGTTGCCAGCCGCAGCGGATTGGGGCTGAGCAAGAGGACGGTTTCCGAGCGGCCGGTGGTTGACGCATCCTCCATCCAGGAAATGTACGACGAGAAGAACCGACTGCATCCGAAGGGATCGGAGCAGCCGTACAGGGAGCCGACGGTAACCTCCGTCGAGTACGAGGTGGAGAGCTGGCTTCCGGGATCGAGGAAGGTCGTTCGCATCGACGACGGATCGACGGCGATGTTTCTCGCCGTAGGATACGAAGCCAAGTACCCGCAGAGCGAGATGGGGAACTTCATTCGCGTCACGCGGATTGATCCACTTTCGAAGCGCACCGTGATCTGGTGGGCGATGTGGGATCAGGACGGGTGGCGCACGGTCCACAAGGATCCGTCCATTCCCTTCGATCCGGACGCCAGTCATTGAGGATGAAAATGCTGCCAGTGTTCAAATCAGGGTACGACGGGATCCAGCAGGTAGAGCCGAGGTTCCTGGTTGGAGACTTCGCCGTGGTCCTTGGAGTTCAGTACGAGGTGATCTGGGTTCCGTCGGCGATGACCATCAAGGGTGGCCTGACGCTGAGCGAAGCGAAGGATCTCGTGCAGTTCCTTGGTGGAACCGAGCGGGGCCAGTTGGTGGCGTACAACGAGATCGCTAGGAGAACGAACCTCTTCGGTGGTCGATCCAAGGTCGAATGGAGAGAGGACATCCCGAGCGTGCTGGTTGAGAGCTTCAAGCGGCACAAGAAGGGCTCGGAGACGCCGTACAGGGAGCAGTCGGTATCCGAGGTCGAGTACGAGGTCGAGGTCTTCGGCAGCGCTGGCAGAGACGTGGCGACGCTGCAGGACGAACACACCGCGATGGCCATGGCTCTTGGGTACGAAGCGAAGATGCAGAGCGGGAAGCCGAACTACGGAGCGTTCGTAAGGATCACCAGGATCGATCCCCCGGCAAGCAGGACGGTGATTTGGTGGGCGATGTGGGATCAGGATGGCTGGAGAACGGTTCACAAGGACCCGTCGTTGCCCTTCGATCCCGACGCTCTGGACGTGAAGGGATAGGATGTCATGGAAAACGTCTACGTGAGCCGGAGAGATGGAATTGTCGAGCGACCAGCGACGCTTGTCATCGGAGACTTTGCGGCAGTGCCCGAGGATGCAAGGCCGGAGAAGTACGCTGACGTTGTATGGCTTCCATCCGGACTTGCTGTGAAATCGTTGCTCAGACGTGGTCAAGCCAAGGACGCCGTCAAGTTTCTGGCGACGACCAAGAGGGGCCGCAAGATGTTCGACATGGCTCTTCCGGTTTCCGGCCACGGAGAGACGACGGAGCTGATGATAGAGCTTCGCACGCCGCACCCCAGCGGTACGGAGCAGCCCTACAAGCCGCCGGTACCGGATGAGACGATCTATGAGGTCGAAGGCTGGCTCGCATGGGAGTCGCTGGCGCAGAACTCGCGTCACATCGCTCACGTGCAGGATCTCGAGACAGCGATGGCATTGGCTATCGGCTACGAGATGCAGAACTCGCCTGGAGAACAGGGGTACTTCGTTCGCGTGGTGAAGATGGACACGTCTGGC
>Ga0315276_10003384_pt1 | contig 14606 bp, 11 predicted proteins | sample YL17G05_0_MG_FD_204542 | JGI IMG/M metagenome (GOLD analysis project Ga0315276, IMG submission 204542) | Sediment microbial communities from Yellowstone Lake, YNP, Wyoming, USA - YL17G05_0 | ecosystem: Environmental > Aquatic > Freshwater > Lake > Sediment | place: USA: Wyoming | collected...
CCGAGCGCCATGAATCGCGGCGCATTGACCGGCAATTGCGCGGCCGCGCCGGCCGCCAGGGCGACCCCGGTTCCTCGCGCTTCTACCTCTCGCTCGAAGACGACCTGATGCGCCTGTTCGGCAGCGACCGCATCGCGGGGCTGATGACGCGCATGGGGGTGGAGGAGGGCGAGGTCATCGAGCACGGGCTCGTGACCCGGGCGATCTCGCGCGCGCAGAAGCGGGTCGAGGCCCACAACTTCGACATCCGCAAGCACCTGCTCGAGTACGACAACGTGATGAACGAGCAGCGCACCGTGATCTACGAGCTGCGCAACCTGGCACTCACCTCGCAGGACATGAGCGCGACGGTGCTCGAGTCGGTCGAGGAGGCGGTGCGCGAGCGGGCCGGGAAGGCGACCGGCGGCGGCCAGGCGCATCGCGCGGAGTGGAACCTGCGGGGCCTGGGCGACGACCTCTCCTTCCTGCTCATGACGCCGGTTCCGCCCTCGGACCTCGAGACCGACCGGGCCGAGCAGCTGGCCGAGCGGGCCACGGCGGTCGGGGCGCGGGCCTACCGCGCGCGCGAGGCCGAGTTCGGATCCGCGATGATGCGGGAGCTCGAGCGGCACCTGTACCTCTACACGGTGGACGAGCACTGGCGCGACCACCTCTACGAGCTCGACCACCTCAAGGGCGGCATCGGCCTGCGGGCCTACGGGCAGCGCGATCCGCTCATCGAGTACAAGAGGGAGGCGTACACGCTGTTCGAGGTCCTGGTGCACGACGTGCGCGAGGACTTCGTGCAGCGCCTGTTCCGCGTCCAGCTCTCTCCCGAGGTCAGCCAGGTGGTGCCGCAGCCGCGCGCGCCGCGGGTGATGCAGACGCAGCATGCCGAGGCGCAGGCCTTCGGTGCCGCGGGTGGGGCGGCGGGCGACGAGGGGCCGGGTGTGCGCGCGGCCGGCGGCCCCGCGGGTGGCGGCGTGGCGCCGGCGCCGCGGGTGCGCACGGCGCCGGCCGTGGGGCGCAACGACCCGTGCCCCTGCGGGAGCGGCAAGAAATACAAGAAGTGCCACATGCTCGGCGACCAGGGGCCGGAGCCACGGCCGTGAACGACGAGCGCTCCACGGACCGCGTGCGCCAGGTGCTGACCCTGATGGCCGAGCATCTGCAGCGCTACGTCGAGGGTGACGCGCTGGCGCTCGACGCGCTGGGGGCGGCGCTGCAGGACCCCGACCTCACGGCCGACGACCTGCTCGCAACGGTCTGGGTGCTGCGCTCGCTCGAGTACGTCTCGTGGAACGGTGTGCCGGTCGCGCCGGACCTGCTCTCGGCGGGTGCGGCCGCGCCGGCGGGGCAGGTCGAGCGGGTGCTGAGCGCCGAGGAGCGCGAGTCGCTCGGCCCCGATGCGTGGGGCTACCTGCTCGACCTTCGGCGCAGCGGCACGCTGGACGCGGGGCAGTTCGAGCGCGTGGTGGACCTGCTCGCGGGCTGCGGCATGCGCCCGGTGAGCCTGGCGATGGCCCGGGAGGCGGCCGCGAGCGTCGTGCTGCAGCTGGACCCCGAGGCCTCCGGGGAGATCCCGTATGGCGACCTCGACGTCGCGCACTAGGAAGATGGCGGCCCCGGAAGCCGGCGGTCCCGCGGCGCCCGCGAAGCGACCGCGTGCCGCAGGCGCCCCCCCCCGCGCCGGGGCGAAGCCGCACCGTGCCGCGCCGGCCCCCCGGAAGCCGCGGGCGAAGACGCCCGCCGCGGCGGGCGCGAAACGGGCCGCGGCGAAGACGCCGGCCGGCGAGACGGTGCGGGGCGCCGGCAAGGCGCTGGTCATCGTCGAGTCCCCGACCAAGAGTCGCACGCTCACCAAGTTCCTGGGCCGCGGATTCACGGTGCTGGCTTCGAACGGCCATATCATGGACCTGCCCAAGCGCGACCTCGGCGTGGATATCGAGAAGGATTTCGAACCCACCTATGTGCCGCTGCCGGCCAAGGCGAAGGTGCTCGCGAAGATCCGCGCCGCCGCGAAGGTCGCCGAGCGGATCTACCTCGCGCCCGACCCGGACCGCGAGGGCGAGGCCATCGCCTGGCACCTCGCCAATGCGCTCCAGTCGGTGAAGGGCCCGGTCGAGCGGCTCACGTTCAACGAGATCACCGAGCGCGCCGTGAAGCAGGCCCTGAACGAATCGCGCCCGATCGACTTGAACCTGGTGAACGCGCAGCAGGCGCGGCGCGTGCTCGACCGCCTGGTGGGCTACAAGGTGAGCCCGTTCCTGTGGAAACGCTTCTACTTCGGCCTGAGCGCCGGGCGCGTCCAGAGCGTGGCGCTGCGGCTCGTCTGCGAGCGCGAGGAGGAGATCCGCGCCTTCCAGCCGGAGGAGTACTGGACGCTCGAGGCCGACTTCCAGCCGGCGGAACCCGCTGCCGGCGGTGCCCCCGCCCGCTTCACCGCGCGCCTGGTGCGCGTGGGGGAGGAGGAGCTCGAGCAGCAGCAGTTGCGCGGGCCCGGCGCGGGCGAGCGGATGCAGGCGCTGGCAGCGGAACTGGCCGGTGCGCCGGCGAGGGTGGCCGCGGTCGAGACCCAGCCGCGCCAGGTGCACCCGCGGGCGCCCTTCATCACCAGCACGCTGCAGCAGACCGCCTTCAACCGGCTCGGCTTCACCGCCCAGCGCACCATGAAGATCGCGCAGCAACTCTACGAGGGCGTGGCCGGCGTGGGCCTCATCACCTACATGCGCACCGACTCGCCGCGGCTCGCGGGCGAGGCCATCTCCGAGATGCGCGAGTGGCTGAAGCGCGCCCTGGGGCCGGACTACGTGCCCGCAAGCCCGCGGCAGTTCCGCGGCAAGAAGAGCGCCCAGGACGCGCACGAGGCGATCCGCCCGACCGCGGTCGAGCGCATCCCCGACTCGTTGCGCGGGGAGCTGAGCGAGGAGCAGGCCAAGCTCTACGACCTGATCTGGAAGCGGGCGGTGGCCTCCCAGGCTTCGTCGGCCGAGTACCTGGCGACGACCGCCGAGGTCGTCTCGGGCCGGCTGGGGCTGCGGGCCACCGGGCGGGTGCTCAAGTTCGCGGGTTTCCAGAAGCTCTACGGGCTCGACGAGGAGGACGAGGAGAACGGCACGAGTCTGCCCGAGCTCACGGCCGGGCTCGAGCTCGCCGTCGCGCGCGAGGCCATTCGCGCGGACGCCGCACCCGTGCGGCCCGAGCAGCACTTCACCCAGCCGCCGCCGCGTTACAGCGAAGCCTCGCTGGTCAAGACGCTCGAGGAGCAGGGCATCGGCCGTCCCAGCACCTACGCCACCATCGTCGGCACCATCACCTCGCGCGAGTACGTCGCGCGCGACAAGGGCCGGCTCGTGCCCAGTGACCTGGGGCTGGCGGTCAACCGGGCCCTGGTCGGGAGCTTCCCCGACATCTTCAACGTGGACTTCACCTCGGGGATGGAGGAGGAGCTCGACGAGGTCGAGGAGGGCCGCCAGGAGTGGCACAAGGTGGTGCGCGACTTCTGGGAGCCGTTCGTGCGGGACCTGGAGAAGTCGGGCAAGGCGCCGTCCACCGGCGGCGAGCTCACCGACAAGGCCTGCCCGGAATGCGGCAAACCGCTGCGGATGCGCTTCAACCGCCGCGGCGCCTACCGCGCCTGCTCGGGCTACCCGAAGTGCAAGTACACGGAGCCGCTCGAGCCGCCCGAGCCGCCGGTGCCGGTGGAGGGCGTGTGCCCGAAGTGCGGCGCCGGACTGGTGGCCCGCATCGGGCCGTTCGGCCGCTACATCTCCTGCTCGCGCCGGCCGGACTGCGACTTCACCAGGAAGCCGACGCTCGGGATCCCGTGTCTCCAGTGCGGCGAGGGCGAGCTGGCCGAGAAGCGCAGCCGGCGCGGCAAGGTGTTCTACGGGTGCTCGCGCTACCCGAAGTGCGACTACGCGGTGTGGGACCGGCCGGTCCCCGTGCCCTGCCCGAGCTGTGGCACGCCGTTCCTGCTGGAGAAGCTCAACCGCCAGGGGCGCACGCTGCGGTGCGCGAAGCCCGGCTGCGGCCATCGATCCGCGCCGGAGCCCGTCGGTGCGTGACGCGCTCGAAGCGTTCCTGAGTGAGCTGGGCGCGCAGCGCCGCGCCTCCCGGCACACGGTGGCGGCGTACCGGCGCGACATCGCGGGCGTGCTGGACCTGGCCGCGGGCCCGGGCCGCCCGGTGCCACCCGGGCTGTGGACGCGCGAGCTGCTCGAGCGCGCCCTGCACGGGCTCTACCTGACGCACCACTCGGCGGCGAGCGCGGCGCGCGCCCTGGCCGCCTGGCGCAGTCTTTCGCGCTTCTGCGTGCGGCGGGGCCTGATCGCGCGGGATCCGGCGCGGGCGATCGCGTTCCCGCGCCTGCCGAAGCGGCTGCCCCGCACGCTCCCGGTGAACGATCTGAAGCTGGCGCTCGACCGGCTGGCCGTGGCGGACGACCGGTCGGCTCCGCGCGACCGCGCCCTGCTGGAGCTGGCGTATTCCTCGGGGCTGCGGCTCTCGGAGCTGGTGGGGCTCAATCGCGGCGACGTGGACCGCGGAGCGGGGCTGGTGCGCGTGCGGGGCAAGGGCCGGCGCGAGCGCATCGTGCCGGTGGGGGACGGGGCGCTGCGAGCGCTCGAGGGCTACCTGGCCGCCCGCCCGCGGGCCGCGCGCGGAGACGAGCCGGTCTTCGCCGGCCCGTCGGGCGCGCGGCTCTCGGGCCGCACGGTGCAGCGCGTGGTGCGCCGCCGGCTGGCGGACGTGGCGCGCGGGCTTGGCGTGACGCCGCACGCGCTGCGCCATTCGTTCGCCAGTCACATGCTGGACCAGGGTGCCGATCTGCGGGCGATCCAGGAGATGCTGGGCCACCGCTCGCTGGCCACGACGCAGGTCTACACGCACGTTTCGAGGAGCCGGCTCCTGCAGGCCTACGAGCAGGCGCATCCGAGGGCGCGATGAGCCGCGCTCGCCGCCCCGCGGCCGCCGCCGTGCTGCTGCTCGTCCTGGCGGGCTGCGCGCGCAAGGGGCCGCCCTCGGGGGGGCCGGCGGACCTCGTGCCGCCGCGGGTGGTGTCCTCCGAGCCGGATTCCGGGAGGGCGCGCGTGCCGCTGGACGCGCGGCTCTCCGTGACGTTCAGCGAGGGCATGGAGCCGCGCTCCACGGGTGAGGCCGTCTCGCTCGCTCCGCGCGTGGGCATCCGCCAGCGCCGCTGGAACGGCCGCGAGCTCACCCTGCTGCTGGAGGAGCCGCTGCGTGCGAGCCGGACCTATACGCTCTTCGTGGGGCCGTCGGCGCGCGACCGCCACGGGAATTCGATGACCTCGGGCCTCACCATCGTCTTCAGCACGGCGGACAGCTTCCCGCCCGGCGTGCTGGGGGGGAGGATCGAGGCCCGCGGCTTCGATGTCGCGGGCACGTATCTGTGGTGCTACCGCGACGGCCGGACGCCCGATTCGACGGCGCGCGACTTCGACGCTTTGGGCCTCGCCGACGAGCAGGGGCGCTTCCGCATCCCCGGGCTGCCGGTGCCGGGGAGCTACCGCCTGTGGGCGTTCGCCGACCTCAACCGCAACCGCTCGTTCGAGCCCGACAAGGACGTGCTCGTGCCGGCGGATACGACCCTCGAGCTGACGGCCGAGCACACGGTCGCGCAGGATCTGACCGTGCGCGTGGTGGACCCGCGCGCGCCGGGGCACGTGCGCGGCATCGTGGCGGACCCCACCGGGGACACGCTCGGCGTATTCCGCGTGATCGCCATCGCCGAGGAGGACACCACTCGCCGGGTGCTCGCGGACCCGGACGGCAAGGGGACGTTCGACCTCAAGCTGGAGGCCGGGAAGTGGCAGGTTCGCGCCTGGCGCGACGCGGACGGCAACCGCGCCTGGCGGATGGACGTCGAGCCCGCGAGCGAGATCATGCGCTACCGGCTGGAGCCCGCGCAGGAGGTCAACGACGTGCGCCTGGTGCTCAAGCGCTGGGTCGGGGGCCCGTGACCGGGGTCCCGTTCGTGAAGATGCACGGCGCGGCCAACGACTTCGTGGTCGTGGACCACCGCGAGCCGTTCCTGCCCGAGCCGCCCGACGCGCTCTTGCGGCGTCTCTGCGACCGCCGGCGCGGCGTGGGCGCGGACGGCGTGCTCCTGCTCGAGCGCGACCCGGAGCTGGACTTCGCCATGCGCTACCACAACGCGGACGGCGGCCGGGCCGAGTTCTGCGGCAACGGCGCGCGCTGCCTGGCGCGCTTCGCGCTCGAGCGCGGGCTGGGCCGCGCCGGGGTCGTGCGCTTCCGCAGCGGGGCGGGCGTGCAGGAGGCCCGGCGCGCGCCGGATGGCGCGATCGAGCTGCACTTCGGCCGGGTGGCTGCCCCCGGCGTCCCCGAGACGCTCGAGGCGGCCGGGCGTGCGTTCACGGGCCGTGAATTCCGCGTCGGTGTTCCCCACTTCGTCATCGGGGTCGCGGAGGTCGGTCCCGTGCCGGTCGCAGAGTGGGGCGTGGCGCTGCGGCGGCACGCGCGCTTCGCGCCCGCCGGCGCCAACGTGGACTTCGTCGCCCGGGCTTCCGCCGCCGGCGGGCCCGGCCCCGCGCGCCTGGCCATGCGCACCTACGAGCGCGGGGTCGAGGCCGAGACGCTGGCCTGCGGCAGCGGCGCCATCGCCTCGGCCCTGTGGGTCGCGGGCGAGGGCGCGCGCTCCCCGGTCGAGGTCCTGACCGCGGGAGGCGACGTGTTGGTGGTATCGTTCGAGTCCGTCGTGGACGGCTACGACGTGAAGCTCACCGGTCCGGCCGAGGTGTCCTTCGCGGGCACCTGGGAGCAGCCCTAGCGCCGGCCGGGGGCCGGCCGGCAGGGCAGGCCTCGGAGGTCATCATGTTCGAAGGACTCACGGTGGCGATGGTGACGCCGTTCAAGGACGGCGCCGTCGACCACGAGGCGACCGCGCGGCTGGTGGACTTCCTGCTCGAGGGTGGCACCGAGTGCCTGGTGATCTCGGGCTCGACCGGGGAGGCGGCGACCTGCACGGTCGAGGAGCGCCGCGCCCTGTGGCGCTTCGCGAAGGAGCGCGTGCGCGGGCGGATCCCGGTGGTGGCGGGCACCGGCACGAACTCGACCGCCGACACGATCGCGCTCACCCGGCTGGCCGAGGAGAGCGGGCTCGACGGGGCGATGATCGTGACCCCCTACTACAACAAGCCCACGCCCCGGGGCCAGGTGGCGCACTTCACGGCGGTGGCGCAGAGCACGCGGCTCCCGCTCATCCTCTACAACGTGCCCGGCCGGACCGGGACGAACACCCTGCCCGAGACGCTCGAGCGGGTGCAGGGCCTGCCCAACGTGGTGGCCGTCAAGGAGGCCTCGGGCTCGCTCGACCAGGCGAGCGCCGTGCGCGCGCGGACGAGCCTGACCCTGCTGTGCGGCGACGACTCGCTCACCCTGCCGATGATCGCGGTCGGGGCCGCCGGCGTGGTCTCGGTGGTCGGGAACGCGGCGCCGCGCGAGATGCGCGCGCTCTGCGACCACGCTCGCGCCGGGCGGATGCAGGAGGCCGAGGCGATCCACCGCCGGCTGCTGCCGCTCTTCAAGGCGCTCTTCATCGAGTCGAATCCCGGGCCGGTCAAGTTCCTGCTCGCGGCCATGGGGCTGATCGAGAACGAGCTGCGGCTGCCGCTCGTCGCGGTCGAGCCCGCCAGCGAGGCGGCGATCCTGGCGGCCGCGGGCCCCGCCGGCATCCGGCTGGCGGCGGCTCCGCCCGCCCCGGCGAAGGTCCGGCAGCCATGATCCCGCTCGTGCTGGTCGGAGCCGCCGGGCGCATGGGACACGCGGTCGGGCAGGCCGTGGCGGGGACCTCCGGGTTCGTCATCAAGGCGCGCGTGGACCGCGCGGCGAGCCAGCCGGCGGGCGTGGCCGGCTGGACCGCGGACGCAGCCGGGGTGCTCGGCGCGGGGGACGTCGTGATCGAGTTCAGCGACCCGGCGGCCTGCGCGGCGCTGGCCACGCTGTGCGCCGAGCGCGGGGCGGCCCTGGTCTCGGGCACGACCGGGCTCGACCCTGCGCAGGACGAGGCGGTGCGCTCCGCCGCACGCCGGGTGGCCGTGGTGCGCGGGGCCAACTTCAGTCTCGGCGTGGCCGTGCTGCGCCGGGCGCTGCGAACCGCGCTGGCGGCACTGCCGCCCGGCTGGGATGTCGAGATCGTCGAGCGGCACCATCGCCTGAAGGCGGACAGCCCCTCGGGCACGGCACTCGCGCTCGCCGCGGACGCGGCCGCCGGCCGCGGCGCGGAAGGCGGGGCCCCGTGCTTCGGCCGCGGGCAGGGGCGCACGGGCCCCCGGCCGGCGGGGGAGATCGGCGTGCACTCCGTGCGCGGCGGGACCTGGGTCGGCGACCACACGGTCCTGCTTGCCGGCGAGGGGGAGTGGCTCGAATTGAGGCACGTCGCGCAGGACCGCCTGGCCTTCGCGCACGGGGCGCTCACCGCCGCGCGCTTCGTGGCCGGCGCCGCGCCGGGGCTCTATACTCTCGAGGACGTGCTGGCCGCCGGGAGCCGCCCGCAGTAGTCCGTCCGCCGTCCGGAGTCCTTCGAATGCGCTTTCGGCTTCCGGCGCTCGCGCCGGTCCTGGCCGTGCTGCTTTGCCTTCCCGCCCCGGCCGCACGGGCGCAGAGATTCGGCAAGAACAAGGTCCAGTACGAGGCCCTCGACTGGGCCGTGCTCGAGACGAAGCATGTCCGGCTCCACTTCTACGCCGAAGAAGAGAGCCTCGCGCGCCGCGTGTCGGCCCTGGCCGAGAGCATCTGCGTCGAGTACGACGGGCGCTTCCGGCTGGAGCCTCGCGACCAGGTCCCGCTGCTGATCTACTCGACCCACCACCTCTTCCAGCAGACCAACGCCACCCCCGAACTGCTCACCGAGGCGACCGGGGGCCTCACGGAGCTGATCAAGGGGCGGGTGCTGGTCCCGCACAACGGCTCCTGGGCACGGCTCCGCTGGGTGACGCGCCACGAACTCGCGCACTGGTACATGCTGGAGAAGATCTCGCGCGTGATGAAGGCGCACCGTCGGGGCCTGAACACGCTGCCGCCGCTCTGGTTCATCGAGGGGCTGGCCGAGTACTGCGGGACCCGTTGGGACGCCGATGCCGAGGGGCTGCTGCGCGACGCCATGACCAGCGGCGAGGCCCTGCCGCTGACGAAGAGCGAGGCCATCACCGGCACGGTGCTCATGTACAAGGAGGGGCAGTCGTTCCTGCTTTACCTGGCCGAGCGCTTCGGTCCGGACCGGGTCTTCGACCTGCTCGGGGACTGGTGGCGGGGCGACGACTTCGAGACGGTCTACCGCATCACCTTCGGCGAGCCGGTCGAGCGCACGGACGAGGCCTGGTTCGACTCGCTCAAGCGCCGCTTCTACCCGGCCATCGCCACGGCCCGGTCCGTGGAGCAGGCGGCGCAGAAACTCACGCTGCGCGGGCACTACAACCTGGGCCCGTGCGTGCTGCCGAACCCCGATCCCGCCGACACCAGCCTGCGCTTCTGCTATTTCGCGGCCAGCGAGAACGGCATCGACCTGATGCTGAGCCGGCCCGGCGCGGCGGGCCGCCGCCACGAGCGCCGCCTGCTGCGTGGCGGGCTCTCGCCCCAGTTCGAGTCGTTCCATCTGTTCCAGAACCGCCCCAGCGCCACGCCCTCGGGGCTCATCGCGCTCTCCTCGAAGCGGGGTGGTCGCGATGCGATCTACGTCGTGGACGCCGCCCGCGGGCGGATCGTGCGCCGCCTCGGCTTCCCGGGGCTGGTGGCGATCACCGACCCGGGCCTGGCGCCCGGTGACACGGCCGTGGTCTTCTCGGCCCAGGACTACGGCGGGAACTCGGATCTCTACCGGGCGCGCTGGTCCGGGCGGAAGGTCGCGCTCGAGCGGCTGACCCATGACGACTGGGACGACCTCGAGCCCGACATCTCGCCCGACGGCCGCTGGGTGGTGTTCGCCTCCGACCGGCACTCGGCGCAGGGGCGGCACGCGCTCTGGCGGCTCTCGCTCGAGACCGGGGAGTTGGAGCGCCTGGGCGACCCGCCCCGGGGCGAGGACCGCCAGCCACGCTATGCCCCGGACGGCCGCTGGATCGCGTTCCGCTCGACCCGGGGGGGCACCAGCGACCTCTACCTCCGCCCTGCCACGCCCTCGGACGAGGCGCGGCGCGTCACGCGCCTGCTCGGTCCCGCATCGGACCCCGACTGGCTCCCGGGCGGGCACGGGCTGCTCTTCACCGGCCAGAGCGCCATCGAGTTCCAGAGCTACGCCGTGCGCTTCGACCCCGACACGCTCGCGGTGGAGCAAGTCGCGCCGCCGCTCCCGCCCGCGCCCGCACCCGCGGCCCTCGACACCTCCGCGGCGCGGCGCTACCAGCGCCGCGTGGGCGTCGACCTGGTGCAGAACATGGTGGGAGTGGACCCCGTGCTCGGCGCCGGCGGGTCCGGCCAGATCGCGCTCAGCGACCTGCTGGGCGACGAGCAGTACTACATCTTCCTCTCGAACGAGGCGTCCCAGCTCTTCGGGAACTTCTGGGACGGGATCGAGGTCGGCGTCACGTACATCAACCAGGCGCGCCGGCTCAACTACGGGGCTGGGTTCCACCGCCTGGTGAGCGTCTACGACGCCGACCTGAACGCCGTCCGGCTGGAGCGCCGGGTCGGGGTCTCGCTGCTGGCGCGCTACCCCTTCGACAAGTTCAACCGGATCGAGGGCTCGATCCTGGTGCGCCGCGCGCTCGGTCACCTGCTGCGCGATGGGCGGATCGTGGACGCGGACCTGGTCTCGAACTTCGTGTCGTTCGTCCACGACAACGCGGCCTACAGCTGGATCGGGCCCAGCACCGGCCTGCGGCTGATGCTCGGCGCGGGCTACACGCGTGACCTGGGCGCCGGCGCGGGTGACTACGGCACGCTGCTGGGCGAGCTGCGCCGCTACTGGATGCCCATCCCGCAGTTCGTCTCGGCCACCCGCGTGCAGGGCCAGGCGAGCCTCGGGCGCGATGCGCAGCGCTTCTACCTGGGCGGGCGCATGACCCTGCGCGGCTACGACTACCACACGCTCTCCGGGCTGCGCACCGTGGCCGCACAGCAGGAGCTGCGCTTCCCGTTGCTGCGCGGGCTGCGCTTCGCCTTCCCCGGGCCGTGGACGTTCCCCCCGGTGAACGGCACCGCGTTCGCGGATGCGGGCTGGGCCTGGGGCGGGGGCGATCTGCCGCTCTCGGGCGTGCCGGCCTACTACCTGAGCGCCTTCGACCTGGGGCCGGGTGGGCAGGGCCATCTGGGCAGTGCCGGCCTGGGCTTCTACGTCGGCGGCGGTCCCTACCCGGTGCTGCGCTGGAACTACGTCTGGCAGACGCGGGACTTCCGCCGCTTCTCGCGGCGCCCGCGCACCCAGTTCGCGCTCGGCTACAACTTCTGATCAGCGGAGCGCGGCGCCCGCCTCGTTCCGTGGGAGCGGTGGGGTGCGTGCGCTCAGATCGTCGAGCGCGATGCCCCACGGGCCACCCAGTCCCCCGGTGCGCAAGATCTCGACGCCGGCGGGGGAGAGTCGCGCCACCGCGCCGGCCGCGGCCAGCGTCACCCACGCTTCGCCCGTGGCCTCATCGAGGGCGATCTCGCGCGCCTCGGCCTGCCCCGTGATCACGAACTGGACCGTGCCGTCGGGCGAGAACGCCACCACCCGGTCGGCCGCGGCATCGGCCACCCAGATGCGACGGCGGGTGGCATCCACCGCGATGCCGATGGGCCCCGCGCAGGCCGTGATGGTGTCGAGCACCGAGCCGCCGGGCGAGAGCCGCACGATGCGCCCGAGGAGCAGCGAGCTGACCCAGGCCTCGTGCGTCACGGGATCCACGGCGACCCGCGAAGGCTTCGACACGACGATGGTGGCGGCGAGCGCGCCGCCGGCGGTGTAGCGGCGCACGCGGTCGCCATCCTGCTCGACCACCCAGAGGGAGCGGTTCGAGCGGTCGAGCGCGAGACTGCCGGGGTACTCGAGCCCGCTCAGCACGGGCGGGTCCGCGCTTTGCCCCGAGGGCCGCAGGTGCACGAGGCGGCCGTTGGTCACGTCGGCCACCCACGCGGAACTGTCCGGACGGTCCACGACGACGCAGGTGAGCGTGCCGAGCCCCTGGCCGATGACGGTGGAGCGGCCCAGGCCGGGTTCGTAGACGAGCACGTCACCGCCGGGACCGACCACCCACACCCGGCCATCGGCGGGGTTCACGTCCAGCGCGACCGGGCTGGCTCCACCGGCGGGCGGGAAGGACTCGGCCACGTGCCTGCCGTCCGCGCTGAGCCGGACGAGCCTGCCAGCCCCGGGGTCGGCGACCCAGGGTCGCAGGGGGCCCGGCGTGGCCACGTCTTCGGCCGGCCGGCCGGCCAGCCCGTTCTCGATGACGAAATAGAGCCGATAGCGGTGCTCGGCCCCGTTCAACAACCCGAAGTCCGCCTGGCTCGAGGTCGTGGGCGGGAGCACGACCGTGAGCGGGCGGAAGGCCGTGTCCCCGGGGGCGAGGCGGAAGACCTGGTAGCCGAGCAGCCCCGGGGCGGAGACGGTCTGCCAGCGCAGGCGCACGGACTGGTCGCCGGCCAGCGCCTGGAAGCCCGCGGGCTGACCGCCGGTCGCGGGGTTCGCCGGGTCGAAGGGATTGAGGTGCGCCCGCGTGCTGCAGCCCGCGAGGAGCGGCAGCGCGAGCGTCAGAAGCGCAGTGAGACGGCGCATCGGCGGGCGTCCACGGTGAGCGCGACTCGCTGCGGGGCAGGCCGGCGCAGGAAGCGCAGCCAGACGCCGGTCGCGATCAGCGCCTCGCCGGTCAGCAGGGCCGCCGCGGAGAGCCGGTCGAGGCGGACGGTGTCGTCATAGAGGTGACCGATCTCGGCCGGCGCGGTGGCGTCGAGGTAGCGGTCGTAGCTGCGGTTGGCGCGGTCGGTCAGCGCGAAGGAGAGGCCGACCAACCCGGCGCCTGCCAGCAGCGAGCCATAGGCCAGGCGGTGCGGCGCGCGCGGCGGCGGCTCGAGCGGCACGGCCTCGAACGGACCGGCCGCCTGGCGGGCGGCACAGGCGGCCGGAAGGGAAAGCTCGAAGAGGAGGCTGGCCGCCAGCAATGCGGCCACGACGTGCTTCATGGCATCGGCGTCAGGCCGGCAGCTTGGCCGCGAACAGGGCCAGGCGTGACTTCTGCCGGCTGGCAGTCTCCTTCTTGATGACCCCCTTGGCGGCGGTGCGGTCGAGGATCGAGATGGCCGCCTTCAGCGCGGTCTCGGCCTCGGCTCTTTTCGTGGCGGAGCGCACGGCCTTTACGGCGGACCGCATGCGGCTCTTGACCGCCACGTTGCTCAGGCGGGCCTTCTCGTTCGTCTTGACGCGCTTGGCCGCGGACTTGTGATGCGGCATTCGTTCCTCCTTGGGGACGGCTTGCAACGGAAATGAGGCGCGTACGTTACGGCCCGCGCTCGGGGGGTGTCAAGCGGGCCGGGGCGGTGGGAGCGCCGGGGGTGAAGAAGCCGCTTTGAGGGTGATGCGGGCAGGTGTACCGTGTTTCCTTCGAGCGACCCTCCCTGGTCCCTTCGGAGGCCTTCTTGAGCGCTCTGGGCGAGAAAGTCCTTAATCTGCCGGCCCTGCCGGGGGTTTACCTCTTCAAGGACCCCCACGGCGGGGTGCTGTACGTCGGCAAGGCCAAGAGCCTGTCCGCCCGGGTCCGGTCCTACCTCAGCGGGGAGAACTCGCATCCCCGCCTGCGCGAGTTGATGGCCGAGGCGGTGGATCTCGACAGCATCCTCACCGACACCGAGGCCGAGGCCCTGCTGCTCGAGGCGACGCTGGTGCGGCAGCACCGGCCGCACTACAACGTGCTCCTGAAGGACGACAAGTCCTTCCCGTACGTCCGGTTGAGCGTGCAGGAGGAGTACCCGCGCCTGTCGGTCACCCGCCAGGTGCGCAGCGACGGGGCGCGCTACCTGGGGCCCTACACCGACGTCAAGCACCTGCGCCGCACGCTGCGCGAGGTCCGGCGCATCTTCCCGGTGCGGACCTGCCGCAATTTCGAGGACTACCGCCGCGCGAACCGGCCCTGCCTCTACTATCACGTCCGGCGCTGCGCGGGGCCGTGCGCCACGCGCGCGGGGATGACCCCCGAGTCGTACCGCGCCATCGTGGACGGGCTGCTGCTCTTCCTCACGGGCCGCGACACCGAGCTGCTGCAGGCGCTGCGCGGGCGCATGGAACAGGCCTCGGTCGGCCGCCGCTACGAGGAGGCGGCGCGGCTGCGGGACCAGATCGCCATGCTCGAGAAGGCGCGGGTGCCGCAGAGCGTGGTGAGCCCGGCGGGCCGCGACACCGACGTGCTGGGGCTCGCGCGCCACGGCCGGCGCGCGGCGGTGGCGGCGCTGCTGCTGCGCGCCGGCCGCGTGGTGGGCAAGGAGACGCGCCTGCTCGACCGGGCGGACATCCTCGGTGACGAGGCGCTGCTGCAGCAGTTCCTGGCGCAGCACTACCTCGCAGGCGCGTCCCTGCCGGAACGGCTCGTCGTGGCCGCCGTGCCGGCCGACACCGGAGTGACGCTCGAGGCGCTCGCCGCTCGCGCCGGCCACCGGGTCGAGCTGCGGGTGCCGCGCCGCGGGCG
>Ga0315276_10003385_pt1 | contig 14605 bp, 8 predicted proteins | sample YL17G05_0_MG_FD_204542 | JGI IMG/M metagenome (GOLD analysis project Ga0315276, IMG submission 204542) | Sediment microbial communities from Yellowstone Lake, YNP, Wyoming, USA - YL17G05_0 | ecosystem: Environmental > Aquatic > Freshwater > Lake > Sediment | place: USA: Wyoming | collected...
GACATTTTCATCGTCGAATATCTTCTTTATAGCGCCTAAATTTTCAGGTTTGACAGCTATGACCATTCTCTCCTGTGCTTCGCTTATCCAGATTTCGGCGTAGTTAAGTCCTGCGTACTTCAACGGCACTTTTTCCAAATTGACCTCCGCACCGATGTCTTCACCCATTTCGCCTACCGCGCTGCTCAGCCCCCCTGCTCCGCAATCGGTAATTGCCTCGTACAACCCTGCTTCATTTGCCTGTATCAGCACATCGAGCATTTTCTTCTCAACTATCGGGTTGCCGATTTGGACAGCGTGGGAGAAGATTGTTTCGTACTCGTGAGTTATCTCACCGCTCGAAAAAGTAGCTCCGTGTATCCCATCTCGTCCCGTTCGCCCCCCTACCACTATAATCAGATTCCCGCTTTGCGGATTCTTAAAGCATTTCTTCTTGTCCATCAGGCCGATGTTCCCGCAGTAAACCAATGGATTACCCAAATATCTGTCATCGAAATAAATTGCGCCATTGACCGTCGGTATTCCCATCCTGTTGCCGTAGTCACGAACGCCGCCGACAACTCCTTTCATAATTCTTCTCGGGTGCAGGACCCCTTTGGGGATTTCTTCCAGCTTCTTGTCAGGTTCGCCGAAGCAGAATATATCCGTATTGGCGATGGGCCTTGCTCCCAACCCTGTCCCCATCGGGTCGCGAATCACACCACCGATGCCCGTAGCCGACCCTCCGTATGGGTCCAGTGCCGACGGACGATTATGTGTTTCGACCTTAAAGCAAACCGCCGAATCCTCATCGAACTCCACCACGCCTGCGTTATCGGAAAAAACAGATATGCACCATTTCTTGTTAAGCTGTTGCGTAGCTTTGAAGACAGTTTCTTCCAGCAGGTTCTCGAAATGCATTTCCTGGCCGTTGATTGACATATCAACGGCGCTTTTAAGCGTTTTATGGACACAATGCTCGCTCCACGTCTGCCCCAGCGATTCCAGTTCTATATCTGTCGGCTCTCTGCCGAGCTGCCTGTAGTATTTTTGGATGGTCTGCATCTCGGCCAGATTAAGAAACAGATCCTTTTCTTTGCTCAAAGCTACAAGCCCATCGTCATCGAGCTTGCATATTGGCCAATGCATTATCTTCAATTCGTATGGTTTAAGATGCGGACTTGGCGGCTCAGCTTCGCTTCCGATTATCACATCTTCGATGCAATCGTTTGCCAGGATTCTCTTTGCGATTGTGTTCGTCTGATTTTGTTTGATATCGCCTAATAGTATATACTTCCGTGCTGTCCGCACATTATTGGCAGTTACTCCCATATCGGCTATTGCAGTCATCACAGATTCAGCCACAGGGTCGGTAACGCCGCTTTTCAAATGCACCTCGATTAGTGTCGCTTTCGCCAGTCCCGCCGGTTTGCCGCTCCTGCCTATATAATAATCTTCGCAAACAGTATCGGTTAAAAGCTCTTTCGCCAGACGCTCGGCAAAACTCTTATCGAAGTCTGCCTCAATCAAAAAAACTTTGGCTGACTGGACCGCTTCCACCGAACTAATGCCCAATTCCCTTATATCTTCCAATACCCTGTTGCCGCCAACATCGGCAAATCCCGCACGATTAAAAACTTCGAATCGCCATTGCTTCACGATATTATTTCCTTCTTTCTTATCTTGTATTTTATCAGTGCACTGCGTTTGCTTCTTGCCGTCTTCAGCAGCTTTTCAATTTGTTTTTTGTTACCGTTTTTGATTGCTTTTTTCAGCTTTCCCAATTCAGCCGTAATTTTATCGATGCTTCCGGCGATATTGTTCGCGTTTGTCGCCAGCACATCAGCCCAGATATTAGCCTGGCTCGACGCTATTCTCGACATATCCACAAATCCTTTGCCGGCAAACGGCAGTTCCTTTATGCTGCTGGCATTCATCAGCGCCGCTGCCGTTATGTGCGGCAGATGACTTACATTTGCAAGTATCCTGTCGTGCTCGGCCGGTCTCATCAATTTAACACAGCCTCCAAGCCTCGACCAGAATTTCTTGAGAGTCTGCACTGCCTCGCGGTTGGTTTTTTTCGTTGTTGTTAGAATACAGACGGCCCGCTCAAACAAATCATCTCTGGCGAATTCAATACCTCTTTGTTCTGAACCAGCTATTGGATGAGAGCCTACATAGTAGACCGTTTCAGGCAACTTCTTTGCCGCCCACTGGTGCGGCAGGACTTTTGTTGAGCCGACATCGGTAACAATGCAGCCGTTTGGCAGCGCATCGCTGATTTCGCCGAAGATTTTCTCGAACATGCCTATTGGCGTCGCCAGTATCACAAGGTCTGCGTTGGATACGCTCTTGCCTATATCATCTGCGATTTCAGTTGCGACCGCTAATTGTCGAGCTTTTCGACGAGTAACGCTGCGATGGCTGTAACCTACCGTCTTCACGCCTGCAAATGTGCGCGAAACAGCTAACGTTATCGACCCGCCCAAAAGGCCAAGACCTACAACCGTTATTTGCTTTAACTCTTTCAAAATCAAGACCTTATGGAAAGATAGCACAGAACGAACTTTGCTAAAAAATATAGCAAGCTGCTCTGGATGTCAAATTTTTTCTTTGATTTCTGCCGCCGAAATGTTAATATTTTACACTTAATAGAAAAAAGCCGATGGATACGGCGAAAGAAAAAATGTCCTGTCCCGTAGGGGCTGGCTTTTTTTATGGTTTTTTGTTGTATATGGTTGCGGTGCATACAGCAAAACTAAAGTTTTTAATGAATTAACCTGTGGTTAGCAAGGTCGAACCAAATGTCGAACAATAAAAATAAAATCACCGATGGCGATTATCTCGATTTCGAAGACAAAGTTGCAGACCTCGACCGCCAGATGAAAGAACTCCATAAGCTCAGTTCCGCCAAAGGCATTGACTATTCTGCTGAGATTTCCAGCCTTCAGCAAAGGCAGGTTACTGAGCTTAAACGAGTCTATTCGAATCTGACCGCCTGGCAGACTGTCCAGGTGGCACGCCATCCAAAAAGGCCCCTTCTTTCAGACTACCTCGACCTGATGGTGAAAGATTTTCGCGAATTTCACGGCGATAAATGCTTCGGCGATGACCGTGCAATCATAACTGGATTAGGTGAAATCGGCAGAGAGAGGGTATTAATCGTCGGCCAGAATAAAGGCAGGGGCACAAATGAAAAAGTCATCTGCAATTTCGGCTGCCCAAATCCTGAAGGATACCGCAAGGCGATGGCCAAAATGAAATTCGCAGAAAAATACAATATTCCCGTCGTTACCCTGATTGACACCCCAGGAGCATATCCCGGCATTGGTGCTGAGGAGCGGGGACAGGCCCAGGCAATCGCGGTCAATCTTATGGAGATGGCTCGTTTGCAGGTGCCGATAATTTGCATCGTTATCGGCGAGGGCGGCTCAGGCGGTGCTCTGGGTATAGGCGTAGGCGACAGGATGGCGATGCTTGAATTCGCATATTATTCGGTAATATCCCCTGAGGGCTGTGCCGCGATTCTTTGGCGAGACGGCTCACAGGCCCCCGATGCCGCAGAGGCCCTTAAATTGACAAGTAAGGATTTGTATAAGTTAAATCTCGTCGATGCAATTATTCCTGAGCCCCTCGGTGGAGCTCATCGAAACGTTCACGACACCGTCCACAATGTCGAGGAATATATTGTTAAAACTCTCCGCGACCTCAAACGCACAAAGATTGACAGTATCCTTGACAGCAGATACAAAAAATTACGCTCCATAGGCAGTAACATAAATAATCTCCCCAAAGATAAGCCTGACAAAACCAGGATAAAATCTACCGCAAAACCAGGCCGGGCAAAACTAAAACCCGTCCCAGCAGAGGTCTGATTTCCCTTTTGGATTCGTGGCTAAAAAAAATTCGTATTATTTCGAAAATATGTCTTGATAACGGGATGCAATTTGATTATACTTATCGCCTCGTATTAACGTTCTAAACATTTTTTTGTTATGTCTATTTTGGAGAAATGTCGTGAGAGATTTTGGCAAAGGCGGCCCAAGGAAAGATTTTGGACCACGTGAGATGTTTAAAGCAACCTGTGCAGAATGCAAACAGGAATGTGAAGTTCCGTTTCAGCCTAAGGAAGGTAGGCCCGTTTACTGCAAAAACTGTTACGCAAATAAGAGAAGTTCTTAATTCTCTGCGTTCCGCTTTTTCCCGTTCTCGGCGGAGCACCTGAAAGAATATCGTCGTATCTGTTGGCGATGTTTGTCTGCGCTATGCGGCTTTGACAGGCGATGGTGTTGATTTTCAATGCCTGTTGTGTATGGTTCTTCGCCATTACGGCCATACCTGTTTTCAACCAGGTTGGAGGATGATGAAAAAATAAGTTTTTTTGCGAAGCGGCAGGAGGGATATTCTCTATCAGGAGAACCACTTTTTGCGATGTGTGCTGTATTTAATGAGATATTATATTTTTAAAACAGCATTAAAATTAACCATTCTAACGGCCGTTTTCCCGGGCATAATTTTTCTTAACGGCTGTACTGTCTCCCAGCCGGGTGCCCGCCTCGGCAGCTATGCAACGGCTACTCTGGGGACGCATTTCCTGGATACCAACAGCCTCGGAAAACATCATTTCGGAAGTTCTTGCTTTGAAAAAAACGGCATTGTTTACACCTGTAAGGGAGGGCATATCGATATCGCTCACGTAAGAATCGCTGCCGATAATACAAGATACCTTCAGGATATAGTCAGGAAAAACCTTTTGAGAGACAGCCGGAACTTTGAATTTAAATTGAAAGTCGAGCCCTCCACCTATTACGTCACCCTTGACTATCCGCCGAACTGGAAAAAACTGTCGAAAAAAGAAAAAAGCAGGATTGCCGATGAAGTATCTATGGAGTTGGGGCCCTATTTCACCTATATAATGACTACCTGGCATGAGGTGCTGACGTGGTTCGGTTTCAAGTGTATGGCCTTTGTACCGGAACAGCCGTCGGCTTTTTCGTGGGAGGACGTATATTCGAATGTTTTCGGCATTAAAATCGGGACGCTGGCCTTACAGGACAAAAAGCACAGCTACAACAACGCTGTGACAATTGCTCTTGAGAAGGAGCTTAAAAAGCTTGGGATAAAATCTAAAGAGACGGCCAGAAAGGCCTCTGGTAAAATGAGGGGAACCTGGTACGAGGGCACTTTAATCGCTGAGATGAAGGTCAGGAACTTAGACATAGGAATTGATGATGGTTTTGTAACTCCGATGCTCGTCCCAGGCGTGTGCCGCAGCGATGTTCCGGAACCTTTACCTGTTCCCAAACTCTCTAAACTCTATACATACGGGTTCAAAATGACTCTTGAGGTCGGGCCGAGGGAGCTGGAAAAAGACAAGGTGCTCAGGATTATTTATCCTGATGTCAGCCCGAATGAATACCCCAGGAGAATCTCCCCGGTTAAACACCTGCCGGCGATTATGGATTATATAAAAAAGGAATTACAACAAAAAAAGCAAGTTGGCAAGCCGCTCCATTTCCCCGCCATTTAACTAATTCTCTAAAGATGGTGAGCTTGCCTGTGGTGAGCCTTATCGAACCGTCAAAGTGTCGAACCATCGTCAATCGTAAATCTTAAATGCCCCCCTCCCCTTCCATTTTACAAAAAAACCTCATTTTTTAAGTCTACATCCCCCTCCTCTTCTACGCCTTATAAATGTATGAGTGTGGGTTTTCTGCATTAACTCGGCGGAGCAGCCGCCGATTTCGAGGTCGGACGGAGTGGAAATTGTTTGGAAAGGGTGTGAAAATGACAGGTTACATTCCACGAAGCGATACTGATTTACTGGCCTGGGCCACTAACTTTACTGACTATGCCAGCGCCCACCTCGCAGAATTGGGTATAGATGGCGACGATATTGCTCCGGTAGCGGCGGCCACGACGGATTTTGATGCGAAAATGAACGATAATATCGCTGCCCAGCAGGTCGCTGAATCGGCTCGTCAGGAAAAGGATGCCAGTCGCGATGCGCTCGAATCGGCTATAAGGCAGGTAGTGCTGAAGCTGCTTATTTCGGGCGATATCGATGACCGGCTGAAACGTCTGGCCCCGGGTATTTTTGAAGAAGTCAGCAGCTAAACAACAACATGCTTTTCCCCAACCGCGAAAATATCAGGGTTGGCCCCGTCATCTTGTATGACGGGGTTGTTTACCCCTGCTGCTTGCGGCATGGGTCATTGCGAACCCCCTTCTTGCTTTCGCACGCCCCCGCGCTTTGCTTCGCAAAGCGAAGCAGTGGGGTGCAAGAAAGCAGGGGGTGCGGCCATCTAATTCTACTAACGACCGGCAACTGGCGATTTATATCACCCCCCATTAACGCAGGATTTCTCGAAATAAATGTTTCTGGCTCGTCTGAATTACTAAACCGTTCTTGTGCTCAATCCTTCCGCTTTTCTTCTTGACATTTCCGGCTAAATCATATAACTTGGTTTGTATGCGATTTAGGAGGTTACAAAAGTGAGGAAGTCGTCTTTTTCCACCGGTTTATTGGTAGGTTTAGCGGCAGCATTTCTAATTTCAGGCCCAACGGTATTTGCCAGCCCTATGGGCTGGTGGAAGTTTGACGAAGGTAGCGGCAGCACAGCTTACGATTCCGCCGGCAGCCACAATGGTTCTATCACTGGGGCAGCATGGACAACAGAGGGTGAAATCAACAGCGCTCTGCATTTTGATGCTTCGGGAGACTATGTTACCATAACTGGTCTGGAACCCGGAAATCAATGGACATTTGCAGCTTGGGTCAAGTCCGACGTTAACATAAGCTTCTTTGATGGTCCCCAAAGGGATAATATTCTGCTTGATAGTAGCCAATGCCATATTTCCTTGGGTACAAATATCCTCGGGCGTGAGGGAAACCTTAGTTTTGCTATTCCTCTATGTGGCACATTGTATTCCAGTAAAAATTTCTGGAAAGCTGATGAATGGTACCACATAACCTGTACTTGGGCTGAACCAATCAAGGCTGTTTATGTTAATGGGATATTGGATAATTTCCAAAACCAGATATGTATAGGTGGCGGCGGTTGGGCAGTCACTTATATTGGTGGTGAATTCACACACCCATCAGATTCCTTCGATGGTGTAATCGATGATGTCCACATTTACAATACAGCTTTATCTGCCGCGGAAATCTGGCAGGTTTATGGGGAGGGGTTTGGCGGCATAGCATTTGGTCCCGATCCTTGTAATGGAGCAGCGGACGTGAATACTGATAAGACTCTTACCTGGACGCCGGGAAAAGACGCTAATTCGCACAATGTATACTTCGGCACCGATTTCAACAATGTCAACAATGCTAATAATTCTTCACCCGATTTTATGGGTAATTTCGATGTCAATAACTTTACCACTGTTGATTTGGAATATGGGACAACCTACTACTGGCGAGTCGATGAGGTCAACGAGCCTAATCTGTGGAAAGGCGACGTTTGGACCTTCAGGACGAGGGTGAACGTCTTGCACGTCCCGTCGGAATATTCCACCATTCAGACCGCAATCGATGCTTCCTTTAATGGCGATACGGTCGTAGTTGCCCCCGGCACTTACACCGGCGCTGGTAACCGCGATATCGATTTTAAAGGCAAAGCAATAACAGTCTGCAGCACCGACCCAAACGACCCGAATATCGTTGCAGCAACTGTCGTTGACTGTCAAGGATCGAGTGGTAATCCGCATCGTGGCTTTTATTTCCACAATAGCGAAGATGCGAACAGCATAGTTGCCGGTCTTACTATCACCAACGGATTCATTCAATTCGGAGGGGCAATCTCCTGCACCGGCAGCAGCCCGGTGATTACCAATTGCATCATAAACAACAACGAAAGCGAATCGGGTGGTGGAATCGACTGTTTCAACAACAGCAGCCCAACGATTACCAATTGCACCATAAGCAATAATAGATCGACTCTTGGCGGAGGTATCTTTTGCTCTCAAAGTGGTCAAAATATTCCCTCTATTACCGGCTGCACCATTGCTGGTAACTCAGCTTCTTTCGGCGGCGGTATCGATGGATGCTGGGGTCCGATTACAAACTGTATTATCACCGGAAACTCAGCCGGAAGCGGCGGCGGACTAAACAATTGCGGAGGTCCCATCACAAACTGTACTATCAATAATAACTCGGCCGTGGACCACGGCGGAGGATTGATGGGGTGCGACGGCCCAATTACAAACTGTACTATCAGCGGAAACTCAGCCGGGGGTAGTGGCGGTGGACTATTCTCATGCTCTGGCCATATAACCAACTGCATCATTAGCAACAACAATGCTCAAAGTGATGGAGGAGGATTCTTCTTCTGTGACATAGTTACCAACTGCACCATAATCGGCAATATAGCTGGATTGAGGGATTGTAGTTATTATGGCGGCGGAACCGCTGATAGAGTAACTAATTGTATTATACGTGATAATTGGCCCGACCAGATAGGTGGCAGTAGCGTTACCTATTCTAATGTTCAGGGCGGCTACACCGGCGAAGGTAATATCGACGCCGACCCCTGCTTTGCTTTCAGCTCAAATTACCACATTATGCCGGATTCTCCCTGTGTAGATGCAGGAACCAACGACCCCTGCGGCGGTTTGCCCGCAGCCGATATCGAAGGAACCACTCGTCCGCTCGATGGCAACGCCGACGCAAATGCTGTTGCTGATATGGGCGCTTATGAACTCGTCCCGGATAGTCCTTTTATTGCCGTTTCAGCCGTTAATCTTTATTTTACTCAGGATTGGCCTAACCTCGACCCGCAGACTAAGACCCTCATTATAAAAAATTGCGGCGGTCAGCCGTTCCACTGGCAGATTATCGAAGATTGTAATTGGCTGCGTGTTTCACCGGAAAGCGGTACAGGCCAAATCAGCGACGTTAACGTAACAATCGACCCCAATGGCCTCACACCGGGTAGGTACACTTGCGGCTTCGAAATACAGGACATAAACGCCCTCAATAATCCAGTAACCATCAATGTGGCCATCGGGCAGACATTACTTGTTCCGCAGGATTTCAATACTATTCAGAAAGCCATCGACGCCGCTTACAATGCCGATACCGTCCTTGTAGCCGATGGTAATTACACTGGCACAGGAAACGCAAATCTCGACTTCCGCGGGAAAATTATCACCGTCCGTTCCGAAAATGGTCCCAATAACTGCATCATTAATTGTCAGGGTTCAGATTATGGCTTCCACTTCCAAAACGGAGAATCGGAAGACTCTATTATCGATGGTTTTACTCTTGCTAATGCTTATAAAGCCGGAATCTGCTGCAGTTGCTGCAGTAGCCCGACAATTAAAAACTGCATTATTCGAAATAATGGCGGATATGATGATTATGGTGGCATCCTTTGTGAAGTGCTTGGCTATCCTGTAATCACTGGCTGTACCATAACCGGAAACGAGGGCTGTGGAATTTATTATGGCTTTAATAGTTACTGCAATTTATACAGTATTCCGCTGAATGCCTCTATTACCGATTCCATTATCAGCAATAATGAGGGCGGGATCTTCGCTGGACGACTTTGTATGGGTAACCTCAAAGTTACAAACTGCGCCATAACAGGTAACTCTGGCTATTATATCGATGGTGGCGGTATCGTTTGTTTAGATTATTCTCAGTACGACCCGGAAGGGGGATATACCGGTGTTAGCCTGGAAATCACCAGTTCTATTGTTAGTGGCAATACTGGGGATTGGTATGGAGGCGGTATCATCTGTGGAGATGGCTCGAAAATCATCGATTGTAACATAAGTGGCAATTCGGCAACTTGGGCTGCAGGAATCTACTGTACAAGCAGCACAACAGTTGCTGATTGCACAGTAACTGGCAACTCGGCTACAAGAGGTGCGGGAATTTACTGCTCTGGCGGCAGCGACTCAATAATCACCGGTTGCACTATAACAGGAAATACCGCCACAGAATACGCTGGCGGCATCCGATATATGCCCCACCACTCCGAAGAATACGAAGAAAGGAACAATCCCACAATCAAAAACTGCATCATAACTGGCAATTCAGCCGGCAAAGGAGAGGCTGGAATCTCCTGTTGGGGGAACGGCAACCCAACAATTACCAACTGCACTATAACAGGCAATACCGCCGTAGAATATGGCGGTGGTATCTCCTGTCGCTATGACAGCAACGCAGCAATTGCCGATTGCAATATCAGCGGCAACTCAGCCGGTAATATGGGCAAAGGCGGCGGAATCTACTGCTCGGCAAGTAGCCCGGTTATTACTAACTGCACTATAAGCGACAGCAACGGCTCCGGAATCTACTGCGACACCAGTAGCAGCCCGACGATTACAAACTGTAGTATAACAGGCAATACTGGAATGTCCGGGCCCGGTGGTACTCGTGGTGGTGGTATCTTCTGCTACAGTAGCAGCCCAATAATTACTAACTGTACTATAACTGGTAACTTAGTTGGGCGTTATGGTGGCGGAATCTACAGTAGTATGAGTAATTCAACAATCACCAACTCTATCCTTTACGGCAACGAAGCGCCTAACGGCCCCGAAATATATCTGATTTCCACAAGCAATTTATGGCTGAGCTATAATGATGTGCAGGGTGGTCAAGCTGCGGCTTACGTTGGACCGGACTGCACATTAAATTGGGGTATGGGTAATATCGATGCCGACCCTCGCTTCGTTAACCCCGCCAATGGCGACTATCATTTAAAGAGCGAAGGTTGGCGGTGGGATTCAGACGCAAACCAATGGACTTGGGACGATGTCACCAGCCGATGCATTGACGCGGGTAATCCCGGCTCACCACTCGCTGATGAGCCTCTTACTTTGGTTGTTGACCCTCTGAATAGGTGGGGACAAAATCTTCGCATCGATATGGGTGCCTTCGGCGGAACAGCCGAAGCTTCCATGCCGCCTTATGATTGGGCGCTTCTTGCAGACTTAACCAACGATGGCCTTGTTGACCTGACTGATTACGCCTTTCAGGCCGCCGACTGGCTCAATTCTGCCGACCAGCAGTCGGGCGACCTCAACCGTGATAGTTTAGTTGACGCCTCCGACCTTGCCTTGCTCGTCGAAGATTGGCTTGAACAAACCTCTTGGCACTAATGACAAAACCAAAAAGCTGGTAGCTTCATAACCTCCCAGTTTTTTCTTTTCCAACTCACCACTCCGTCAAAAAAATCCGTTTCATCTGTGAAATCTGTGGCTAATTTTTCTTGGCGCTTCGGAGTCCAAGCAGCATCCAAACTTTTTCCAAATTCCCATACGTTTCGATACTTTTTTCACAAGTTTAGCTATAGTTTTAACACATTCCCGCACTTTTGAATTTTTAACTTAACAACTTGCCCCATAAACACTTAACCCTAAAAACTTCTCGAAGACCTCGGCGGAGTTTTAAACAAAGACGGGCTCATTTTCACCCCAAAAATCGGCGTGCGTTACACTTTTTTAGTCTGCTCAAATATCTTTACTGTGTTTTTACCTGCTTGCTTAGCCATATACAGGGCCTGGTCAGACCGGCTTGTAATATCCTCGGGGCTGCTCTCTCCATCATATTCCCCGACGCCGACGCTGATAGACAGGCCTATTCGCTCTTTTTTCCACGTTATCGGCGATTCCGCGACCAAATTGACCATACGCTCAGCAGCAACAACAGCATCAGCCAGCGCGGTATTGGGCAAAATTACCGCAAATTCATCCCCGCCGTAGCGTGCTGCAATGTCCGTTTGCCGGATGCACGCCTTTATTTTTTTACTGATTTCACAGATGACCTTGTCGCCGACGCTGTGGCCGCAGGTGTCGTTTATCTTTTTGAGATTATCGACATCTACCATAATCAACGAAATTTGGCCGCCATATCGCCGTATTCTCCACAGCTCTCTCTCCAGAGTTTCATAAAATGTTTTGTGGTTCGCAAGACTGGTCAAACCGTCCATTGTGGCTTGACGCTGAATCCTTTCAAAAAGCTTTATATTGCCGATGGAGGCACCAACCAATTGGCTGAGCAGCTCTACAAGTGCAATATCATCACAACTGAAATTTTCACCTTCTATTTTGTCCGCCAAGTTGAGCACACCAACCACCTTATCCTGGCAAATAAGCGGCGCAATAATGCAATTGCTGGTCTTGTAATTTTTGGCAAAAGCACGCTGGGATTTCTTAATGATAGGCCTTTTGTGGGTGTCTATGTCCCGTATCTGCATAAGAATTTCACTTCTTACTGCCAAAACCATAGAAGAAGGCGGATTTTGATTGATTGAGACTATTTTATTTATAAGAAACGGATGATTATATTTCTGGAGGAGCAAAATATTGTTTGTTTCATCAAGTATATACAGCGAAGCAAATCTCACGCCAATCAATTTGGGGATGTCATTAATGCAGACATCAGCTATTCGTTCGATGTCGAGGCAGTTTATCTGCCGGGCCAACGGAGTTATCCGCTCAAGCGGGGAAACACCGCCGGGAGCGGGGCTACCGGTATTATCGGAACTCTTACTCATAGTTTTAACAGTTTCAGACAGTATTACCATGTATCGTATCGGACATTTTAGTAGGGGCGTTTGGCAAAAACCCTGCAAATCACCAGGGTTTTCTGCGTATGCCGGCTGGTTATTCACCCTCGTCCTAAATATACCTACCCTTTGCCTTGCTCCTTTGTTCTTAAAATGTGCCTGAGCCCCCCCCCACGATACTTGGCGAAAAATACCGATAATAACGATAAATTCAGATAAATACCGGCAAGTTTCTGCCTGCCGGATAAACAGCATCCAATAGAAAACTAACGCCCATAAAAAACTTATCAATTTTTTTTAAAAAACTTTGAAAAAAGGTTGACATCCGATAAAAGGTATTTTACATTTTGCAAAACGTAAAATATCTTTTAAAGACCGACGTAGCCTGGCAAATGCAGATAGAAGTTAAAAAACACACGTTGCAAATACCTACAAAGCTCTATCGAATTGGTGAACTGGTCCGTTACACCCCCTTCTCCCGGCAAACTATTCATAACTACACGATAATGGGACTTATTCGTGAAGCGCAATGGACCGAAGGCGGACATCGGCTATACGACGAGTCAGTCTTTGAAAGATTATCAAAAATCATGGAACTTAAGAAAACAAAAACCCTTTGGGAAATAAGGCGGATTTTAAACAAAGAAGAACCCGCCAATGACATAACGCAACATAACTAACGCTGCGACAATTAAAAATATACTGGAAGTTGAAGCTTAAGGAAAAAGAATCAAGGATGATAAACGCGGCATTGCTTTTTACGGGTTATCTTTTCTGCTTCTCCCAACTTCAGCGGGAGAAAATTAATCATAAAAACATAACGGGAACACGGACCAAATAGGGAGGATTGTTTATGAATTTGGCGTCATTGGCAACAGACAATATCAGTGAACTGCTCGTTAAGATAATTGAGTTCACACAGAATCGCCAAAAAATCCTTACCCAGAACATAAACAACACCCACATTCCCGGTTTTGTTCCGAAGGATTTGGCGGTGGATGAGTTCTCCAGCTTGCTGAACAATGCAATCAATGAGCACACCCAAAATCAGCGGCTTTTATTTTGCGATACCATAAACATCAAATTTGGTGCTGCCGGCAGATTAGAACTCCAACCAACAACAGACAAATACGCCAAAGAGCTGCTTGAAAAGAATCGAAATGGGTATATCGAGCTGCAAATAAATAAGCTTTTGGAGAATTCGCTCAACCAAAGAGCAGCGGCAGTATTGCTCCGGCAAAAACAGGAAATGATTTCAATCTTCGAATAATGTGTAAACAGACAGGAAAAAGATTAGCCACGGAGAAAAAAAACCTTTTTAAGAAAGCTGCTGATTAGTTCTCCTAAAGTTATCGGATGGAAAGTCGATAAGAAATGTGGTGAGAGCTTTCTTTGTGGATACGACTGGAGAATCAGAAGATAAGAAAAATGCCAGCACTTATAGGACTTAAAACCGGCTCTGCAAAACTTTTCAGGGTCATAGAGTCTCACGGAGGAATCCTATGAAAACCAACCAACCTATGAAAACCGAACAACAACTCAATATTGACCAAATATGGGAGCAATTTTACAAAACCGGCGATACCCAATTCCGTAATCTGCTTATGGAACATTACAGGCCGCTGGTAAAATACACCGCCGAGCGGTTACGCAGCAAACTACCCGATAAGGTCGAGCTTGATGACCTTATCAGTGCCGGCATTTTTGGATTGATGGACGCTATTGATGCTTTCGACCCCACCAGAGGCGTAAAGTTTGAAACATATTGCTCGCCCCGTGTAAGAGGCGCCATTCTCGACGAGTTACGGAGTATGGACTGGGTGCCGCGGCTGGTCCGTGCCCGAGCCCACCAACTGACCAAGGCCGTACATTCGCTCGAAACCCACCTCGGCCGCAAACCTACCGAAAAAGAAACGGCTGAAGAACTGAATATGAACGTAGAGGAGTTCAGCAGGCTCCAGCACGATGCAAATGCAGTCGGCTTGGTTTCCCTGGACACCAAATACAGCGAAGGCGAGGGCGAAAAAGATATTCGCGAAATAGACGTAATCAAAGACCAAAGAAGCGAAGACCCCCTGACCGAAGCCCAGAAGCGAGACCTGAAA
>Ga0315276_10003386_pt1 | contig 14604 bp, 10 predicted proteins | sample YL17G05_0_MG_FD_204542 | JGI IMG/M metagenome (GOLD analysis project Ga0315276, IMG submission 204542) | Sediment microbial communities from Yellowstone Lake, YNP, Wyoming, USA - YL17G05_0 | ecosystem: Environmental > Aquatic > Freshwater > Lake > Sediment | place: USA: Wyoming | collected...
GGCGAGATCAACACGGACGATTTTTCCCCGGCCAAGCACGCTTCCACGCGCCCCGACATTCCCCTGCACGCCCTGGCCATGGGGGAAACGCGTTTTCCCGGCGGGATCGCGACCATCCGGGACCTCCGGGCGGAGGGCCACCGGGTCGCCTTCGCGGGCGACGTCGTCGGGACCGGCTCCTCGCGGAAATCCGCCTGCAATTCCGTGATGTGGCACATCGGCGAGGACATCCCGTTCGTCCCGAACAAAAGGAGGGGCGGCATCGTCCTGGGCGGGCTCATCGCCCCCATCTTCTTCAACACGGCCGAGGATTCCGGCGGCCTGCCCATCCCCAAGGTGGATCTGGCGGGCGTGAAGACAGGCGACACCGTGATCCTCGACCTGGGGGCCGGAGAGCTGCGCTCCCCGTCGGGCGCCGTTCTCTCGAAGATCGAGCTCGCGCCCGAAACGATCCGGGACGAATACAGGGCCGGCGGCCGGTTGAACCTCATCATCGGCAGGCGGCTGACGGATCGGGCCCGGAAGGCGCTCGGGATCGGCGAAACGGATATCTTCGCCAGGGTCGAGAGTCCTGCGGCGAAGCCGGGCCAGGGCTATACCCAGGCCCAGAAGATCGTGGGACGGGCTTGCGGCATGCCCGGCGTTCTCCCCGGCGCCGCCTGCGAGCCGAAGATGACCACCGTCGGCTCCCAGGACACGACGGGGCCGATGACCGCCGACGAGCTCAAGGAACTGGCCTGCCTGGAGTTCCAGGCCGGCCTTTTCATGCAGTCGTTCTGCCATACGGCAGCGTATCCGAAGGCGGCGGACGTCCGCATGCACAAGAGCCTGCCCGCCTTCATGATCGAACGCAAGGGCGTCGCCCTCAAACCGGGGGACGGCGTCATCCATTCCTGGCTGAACCGCCTGCTCCTGCCGGACACCTGCGGCACCGGCGGGGATTCGCACACCCGGTTCCCGGTCGGGTTGAGCTTTCCGGCGGGCTCCGGCCTTGTGGCCTTCGCCGGAGCCTTGGGATTCATGCCCCTGGACATGCCCGAATCGGTCTTCGTCCGTTTTTCGGGGAAGCTCAGGCCGGGTGTCACCCTTCGCGACGCCGTCAACGCCATCCCCCTCGCCGCCATCCGGAGCGGACTGCTGACGGTCTCCAAGAAGGGCAAGAAGAACGTATTCAACGGCCGTATCCTGGAGATGGAGGGCCTGGAAGGCCTGACCGTGGAACAGGCCTACGAGCTGACCGACGCGTCGGCGGAACGGAGCGCGGCCGGGAGCGTCATCGCCCTCGGCGTGGAGAAAATCGCCGCCTTCCTCAGGAGCAACATCGCCCTGATGGACCGGATGATCGCGGAGGGCTACCGGGATGCCGGGACGCTCGAGAAACGCGTCCGGGCTTGTGAAGAGTGGCTGAGGGACCCGGTCCTCCTCCGAAGGGACGCCCATGCCGAATATGCCGCGACTCTCGAGATCGACTTGGACGGGATCGCCGAGCCGATCCTGGCCTGCCCGAACGACCCGGACGACGTCAGGCCGCTTTCGGAGGTCGCCGGGGACAGGATCGACGAGGTCTTCATCGGCTCATGCATGACGAACATCGGCCACTTCCGGGCGGCTGCCCGGCTCTTCGACAAGGCCGGCCCGCTCGGACCCCGGGTCTGGATGACGCCGCCGACGAAGATGGACGCCGCCCAGCTCATGCGGGAAGGGCTCTATTCCGTTTACTCCCAGGCCGGCGTCCGGATGGAGATCCCCGGGTGCTCGCTTTGCATGGGAAATCAGGCCAGGGTCAGGCCCGGGGCGACGATCATATCGACCTCCACCCGGAACTTCGACGACAGGATGGGGGACGGCGCCCGGGTCTACCTTGGCTCGGCGGAGCTGGCCGCCGTCGCGGCGCTCAAGGGCCGCCTGCCCTCGGCAGAGGAGTACTTCACCATCATGAAGGAAAAGGTCCTGCCCTTCTCCGCCGAAATCTACCGTTATCTCGAATTCGATAAGATCAAGGACTTCACTCTGGGCTATCCCTGATCGACGGCCCTGCTCTTCGCCCGCGCCGGGGCGGACGTCGCCATCAGTTACCAGAGGAACGAGGCCGCCGCCGCGGATGTCCGGGCCGAGGCGTTCCATTCCCATTATGCCGCGAGCAAGGGAGCGCTGATCGCGCTGACGAAATCCCTCGCCGTCGAGCTCGCCCCCCACGGCATCCGGGTCAACTGCGTGGCCCCGGGCTGGTTGGACACGGACATGTGACCGGAAGTGTTCGCCAAGCCGGGCTACCGGGAAAAGGTCCGGCAGTCGATCCCCCTCAAAAGGATCCCGCCCCCCGAGGACATCGCCGGCCCGATCCTCTTCATGGCCTCGGAGTTGGCCGTCCATATCACCGGCGAGACTTTGAACATCAACGGCGGGTCCGTCCTCTGCGGCGGATGAGAGGACTTGCAAAGAGCGGCGGAATCTGCTATCCTTCGAGGCATCTTGCCTTCGGTGAAGGCATCGGGGAATGCCTTGAGACAGGGGTATAAGCGTCGAAAAAAGGCTTGACACGGATTTTTGCCCTGTGATAATCAAAGGGAGATTCAATGGCTAATAAGTTCTTTTCGGTCATCGTCGTTCCGCACTCGAAGACCAACACGAGGACGCTCACGTTCTCCAAAAGGGCCGTAAAAATCCTGATCGGCGGGGCCGGACTCGCCGTCCTCGTCCTCGGCATCTTCCTGGCGGACTATCTCTCGATGACCATCATCAGGGCCAGGTACCGGACTCTCGTCCGGGAGAACTCGGAACAGAAGGAACGGATCGCCAAGACCGAGAACACGATCAACCGCCTCGAAGCAACGGTCGCGAACTACGAAAATTACGCCAGGAAGCTCAACATCCTGATGGGCCTCAAGTCGGCCGATGTCATCCCCGGCGAACCCGGCATCGGCGGCGGCGATCCGGGTGAGGGCGGCGAACCCCAGTCCGGCCCGTCGAACCTCTCGCCGAGCGCCATGCAGAACCTGGCCGTCAAGGCTGAGAGTGTGGAGAAGAACCTCGACTCGCTGGTCGGCATGCTCGAGAGCCAGGCGGCCCGATTGGCCTCGACCCCGACCATCTGGCCGACCCAAGGGTGGGTCTCTTCTCCCTTCGGTTACCGGATCGACCCGTTCACAGGGAGGAGGACCTTCCACCGGGGCATTGACATCGCGACGAACTTCGGGAACCCCGTCGCCGCCGCGGCCGACGGCAGCGTGACCGAGGCCGCCTTCGACAAATTCTTCGGGAGGACGGTGATCATCAGCCACGGCGGCGGCGTCATCACCCAGTACTGCCACATGGAAAGATATATCGTCAAGCCGGGCCAGAAGGTCCATCGCGGCGACATCCTCGGCTACGTGGGCAAGACCGGAAAAGCCTTGGGCCCTCACCTCCACTACGAGGTCAGGATCAACAACACGGCTGTCAACCCCTACAACTACATCCTCGAAGAATAATCGCGCCGTTCGTTCCGTCCAATATTATCATCGCTTTGGGGATCGCCTTCGAAGGACTCGGGGACATCCCTCCGGAAGACGCGGATTTTCCCCAGCGAGGAAAATCCGCTCGGATTTCGGGTTCGCTCTCCCCGTCCTTGCGGACGGGGAACCGTGCCCGCTCACCCTCAAACCGCTTCCTCCGGGATATCCCCTCCGTCCTTCGTGCGGCGATCCAGCTCAGCTTACCAGAGTCAGTGGGCTGGGGGCATGGACGGGCCGGACCGAGCGGGCGTGGAGGGTTTAGCCCGCACGAAGCCGATTTCGAGGAGATTCGGGCTCGTATGTCTGAGCGTATGAAGATCTCGGCGCCATGGCACTTAGGGCGTGATCAAGAATTAGTGCTGCACGCAGATTCGCGAGTTGCGAGCCCGCCGATGAAATCGGCGAGGGCGCGGCGCTAAAAACCCGACCGGGAGGGAGGCCGGTCCGTCCGGGCCCAATTGCCAGCCCACATAAAGAAAGTCCCGAGAAGGCGATCCCCGCTTTTTGACTGTTGTAGGCCGGAACGAACGACGCTAGGCGGGACCAAAGAAGTCGCCGGGGCGGATATGGCCGCCGAGGGCAAAGGCATAAGCATCCATCTCGGCCTTGCCTTCGGGGCGCAAGCGCTCGATGCGATAGACCGTGCCGCCGCCGCCGGCGACGTCCAATCCGCTCTTTCCGACGGCAATGACCGTACCCGGCTGCCGGCCCCCGGTGTCCGCGTCTGACGGAAGCCCAAGCCGGACCTGGAGCCTGACCCCTCCGAGGAAGGTGAAGGCGATAGGCCAGGAGTCGAACGCCCGCACTTTCCGGTCGATCGCTCCCGCGTCCGAGCTCCAGTCGATGAGGCCGTCCTCTTTGCGGAGCTTCGGGGCCAGGGTCGCCTCCGCGTGGTTCTGGGGGACGTGTCGTGCAGTGTCGATTTCCGCAAGCGTCCTCACCATGAGCCCGGCGCCGATCTCGGCCAGCCGCGATTCGAGCTGGCGGGCGGTCTCCCTGGGTCCGATGTCGGTGGCTTCGATGGTCAGGACGTCGCCTTCATCCATGCGCTCGTTGAGCTCGAAGATGGTGACCCCGGTCCTCGTTTCCCCCCGGAGGAGCGCCCAGGAGACGGGCGCGGCGCCCCGATATCGCGGCAGGAGCGAGAAATGAACGTTCAGGGAACGGTAGCGGGGGAGGTCGATGACAGGGCCGGGCATGATCTGGCCGTAGGCGACGACGACATTGACGTCGGGCCTGGCGGCCGCAAGCCTTTCGAGAAAGCATTCATCCCTGCGGACCCGGACGGGCTGGACGACCGGCAGAGCCCTCTCCGCGGCGAACCGCTTCACCGGGCACGGCGTCAGCTTCCGGCCTCGTCCGGCGGGCTTATCGGGCTGGGTGACGACGAGCTCGACGGAGTGGCCCGCCTCGAGGAGTTGCCGGAGGGTGGGGAGGGCCGCTTCCGGGCTTCCGAAGAAGACGACTCTCATCGGGCGCCGTTCGCTTCCCGCTGTTTCCGGATCTTCTTTTTCACCAGAGCGCGCTTGAGCGGGGACAGACGCTCGATGAAGAGCTTCCCGTCGAGGTGGTCGATCTCGTGACAGAGGGCCCTCGCCAGAATGTCCTCGCCCTCGACGGACGTCTCCCGTCCTTCGAGGTCCAGGCCCTTGACCCGGACCCGGGAGGGCCGGGCGACCTTCTCCGTGATATCGGGGACGGACAGGCATCCTTCCTCGCAGACGACCTGGCCCTCTTTGAAGATGATCTCGGGGTTGACGAGGATGATCAGGTCGTCGGGGTTTTCGCCGACCGACAGGTCGACGACGATCAGGCGTCGGCTGACGTCGACCTGGGGGGCCGCCAGGCCGATGCCCGGGGCGGCACGCAGGGTTTCCACCATATCCCCGGCCAGTCGGACGAGGCCCTCGTCGATCGCCGTAACGGGATCGGCCTTCCGGGCCAACGTCGGGTGGCCAATTTTCAGGATCTCGAGGATCGCCATGGAACACGCACCTGCGGTTCCATTCTAGACGAAGCCCGAGCCCCGTTCAAGTGATCGGGGTTCCTAAATAACCGCCGCCGGCGGCGGCGGCTCGTCGGGCGCTCCGGCGTTCTTCAGGGGAACGGCGACGAGGTAGAATCCGATCAGGACGAGCACTGCGATCCCCAGGAGGTAGCTCGGGTTTGCGAAGATCGTGGGAATATCGAACGCGATGGCCTTCTGGAAGAACAGGAACTTCCACAGGGCGCGGAGCAGGCCGGTCAGCGCCTCGCCGGCGATCAGTCCGGCCGCGAGCAGGATGCCGACATTCTCCGTCCGCGCCTTCTGGGCCGGGTTGAGCTTTCGCCGGTCGCTGTACCGGTTGACGATCCCCTTGATCATGCCGCCGCAGAAAATGGCGAACGTCGTCTCGAGGGGCAGGTACATGCCGACGGCGACGAGCATTGGCGAGCTGACCTTGACCAGGATCAGGGCGAAGCCCATCAGCATGCCGACGATGACCAGGGGCCAGGCCATCTCGCCGCCGACGATGCCCTTGGCCAGGGCGGCCATGAGGCCGGCCTGGGGCGCGGGCAGGTCCTTCCCCCCCAGCTTGAAGGCCCCGATGAGGACCATCAGCGGGAAATAGAGGACCATCGACGCGACGAGGATGCCGAAGATGTTGCCGATCTGCATCTTCCAGGGAGTGCCGCCGAGGAGGTGCCCGACCTTGAGGTCCTGGAGCATCTCCCCCGCGACGGCCGAGGAGACGCAGACGACCGCGGCGACACCGAGGACGGCGGCGACGCCGCTCGGACCCGTCGCCCCGATCACGACCATGAGGAGGGCGGCGATGATGAGCGTCGAGAGGGTCAGCCCCGAGATCGGGTTGTTGGAGGAACCGATCGTCCCGACCAGGTTGCCGGAGACGGCGGCGAAGAAGAACCCGGCCACCGCCATGACGCCCGCGGCGAGAAGCGCGGGCGGGAACGTTCCGGTGAACATCCGGTAGACAAAGATCATCATGACGAACACCGCCAACAGGCCGAACAGAACGACCTTGATGTTGAGGTCCTTTTCGAGACGGGACGTGACCTCGGCCTGGCCGGCGGCCTTCTTGACGTCGCCCAGGGACCGCTTGATCCCGGCGGCGAGGTTCTTCCGCATCTTGTAGAGCGTGTAGCCGGCGCCGACGAGCATGCCGCCGACGGCGATCGGCCGGATGATGAACTTCCAGACGTTCGTGACCATGTCCGGCCAGGCGACCGCGGTCATGTCCGCGCCCGGCCCGTAGAACCGTTCGATGAGCTGCGGGCCGAGGAAGTACATAAGCAGGGGCGCGAACAGCCCCCAGGCGAGGACTCCGCCGGCGAAGTTGAGCGACGCGAGGCGCGGGCCGATGATGTAGCCGACGCCGAGGTAAGCGGGGTAAATGCCGGGGCCGGCGACGGCCACGGTCCCGCCGACGTCGAGCTTCGGGGACGCGGGATCGGCCCCCAGGCGGATGAAGCTCGAGCCCATCTTTCCGACCTTCAGGATGAAGTCCTTGCTGGCCGCGAAAAGCTGGACGACGCCGAGGGCGTAGAGCAGGGACCCGAGGCCCATGGCCTGGAAGAGGAACTTGGCACCCGCGCTGCCCTTCTGGCCGGCCTTGTGGATCTCGGCCGCCGCGCGGGACTCGGGGAAGGGGAGGTCGGGGTCGGTGACCATGACCCGGCGGAGGAACGTCACGAACAGGATGCCGAGCAGGCCGCCGACGAACATCAGGAGGGTGGACTTGATGTAGGCGTCGAACGTGTTGAAATTCGTCCAGACTCCGACCATCAGGAAGGCCGGGATGGTGAAGATGGCCCCGGCCGCCACGGACTCGCCGATCGAGCCCACGGTTCGGGCGATGTTCTCCTCGAGGATGGAGCCCTTCATCAGGCGGAGGACGGCCATGCCGATGACCGCGGCGGGGTAGGTCGCGGCGATGGTCATGCCGGCCCGCAGGCCGAGATAGGCGTTGGCCGCTCCAAGGATGACGGTCATGAGGACGCCGAGGATGACCGCCCGCAGGGTGAACTCCCTCATCTCGGTCTTCTCGGGGACGTAGGGTTGATGGCTCATCGGGCTCTCCTTGCCGGTGGATTTACCTGAAGGTAATGTATAAGGGAATTCCGGGGGAGAAGTCAAGCGGGACGGCGGCGGGCCGGGCGGGAAACCGCCACCGACAATTCGGAGGACCGCTGTTGCCGGATTCGATAAATTGTGTTAAATATGTATTTTGTGAAAAAAAGGATATGCCCATGAGTCTAACGAGCTGGATGAAAAGCCGGTTTTTCTGCGACCTGGCCATCGACCTCGGGACGGCCAACACACTGGTCTTCCTGAAGGGCAAGGGGATCATTGTCCAGGAGCCCTCCATCGTCATCATCAACAAGGCGACGGGCAAGGTCGAGGCCGTGGGCGCCCGTGCCAAGGAGATGCTGGGCAAGACCCCCAACACCGTCATCGCCATCAAGCCGATGCGCGACGGCGTTATCGCCGATTTCGAGATCGCCGAGAAGATGCTCGATTTCTTCATTCGGCGGGCGATGAACAACCGGGGTTTCCTCCTCAGGCCGAGGATCGTCATCGGCATCCCCACCGGGATCACGCAGGTCGAGCGACGGGCCGTCAAGGACGTCGCCATGCGGGCCAAGGCCTCCGAGGTCTACCTCATCGAGCAGCCGATGTCCGCCGCGATCGGCGCGGGACTCCCCATCTCGGAGCCCACAGGGAACATGGTCGTCGACATTGGCGGCGGAACGACGGACATCGCCGTCATCTCGCTCGACGGCATCGTCTTCAGCCACTCCATTCGTACGGCCGGCAACGAGATGGACGAGTCGATCATCCACTACCTCAAGAAGAAGTACAACCTCCTGATCGGCGAGAGGACGGCCGAGCTTGTGAAGCTGAAGATCGGGTCCGCCTACCCGCTCGACGAGCCCCTGACCATGGAGATCAAGGGACGCGACCTCCGCGAGGGCATCCCGAAGACCATCGTCGTGGACGACCAGGAGATCCGCGAAGCGATCGAGGAGGTCGTGGCCTCCATCGTCAACGCCGTCCGGATCGCGCTCGAACGGACGCCGCCCGAGCTCTCGGCCGACATCATCGACCGGGGCATCATCCTGACGGGCGGGGGCGCCCTGCTCAAGAATCTGGACAAGCGCATCCGGGAGGAGACCCAGCTTCCCGTCTTCATCACGGACGACCCCCTGACCACCGTCGTCCTCGGGGCGGGCAAGATGCTGGACGATCTCGAACTCCTGAAGAAGATCTCCCTCATATAGGCCGGGATCCGAAGAGGTCCATGCCCTCGTTTTGGAAGGACAGGAAGAACGCCATCGTCATAGGCGCCGTGGTCTTTGCCCACTTCGTCCTCATCTCCGTCCAGGTCCCGTTGGGGAGTGAACGGACGCTCTTCGAGAGGGCCGTCTTCGCCGTCTTCGCACCCATCCAAAGGGCGGCGGCCGGGGCCGCTTCCGCCCTTTCAGGCTCCTGGAAGGGGTATTTTCGACTCCGGGGGGTCCAGGCCGAGAACCAGAGGCTCCTTAAGGAGCTCTTTTTCGCCCGCCAGGAGAACTTCTTCCTCCGGGAACGCCTGCGCTTTGTCCAGGGCGAGGCGAAGATCCGGGAAAACCTTGCCGCCATCGGGAAGACCTTCGTCGCCGCCCGGGTCGTCGGCATGGACGCGAGCGATCCGTTCAGGTCCCTCGTCATCAACCGGGGCACCGCGGACGGGGTCCGGGCGAACATGGCCGTCTGCGACCGGAACGGCAACCTCGTCGGAAGGGTCGTGCAGCCCGTCTCCCTCCGGGAGGCGAAGGTCCAGCTCATCACGGACGCCGAGGCCGGCGTAAGCGTCGTCTCAGGGACGGCCCGGATCGTCGGCGTCCTGGCCGGCGCCGCCGGCGGAGAGTGCCGGCTCCGTTACGTGATGAACACGACTCCCGGCGGGCAGGAAGGGGAGGAGCTCATCACGACCGGGTTCGACAGGCTCTTCCCACCGGGGATCCGGGCCGGCCGGATCATCTCCGTCCTCACTGACGCCTCGCTGTTCAAGACGATCCGAGTCGCTCCGTTCTTCCGCTTCAACGACCTGGATCAGGTCGCGGTGATCACCGAACGGTTCGAGGAGCTGTTCTGAGATGCGGGGGATCCTGAAGGACATCCTGGAGGCTGCGGCCGCCACCTTGGCGGCGTTCCTTCTGTACAGCCTCGCGGGACGGGCGTACCCCCCCCTCTTGCTCGTCTTCAACGCCTTTTCCCTCGTCGTCATCCTTTTCGCCGTGTGGAAGGGCGAGGTCTTTGGGGCCGTCCTCGGGACCGCCTGCGGGCTCCTCCAGGATTCGTTCTCGCTCGGCGTCTTCGGCATCGCCGGGCTCTCCAAGACACTGTTGGGCGTGGCGGCGGGATTCATCTCGAGGAAGATGCAGGTCGGCCCGCCGCTCCGCGGCTTTGTCTTTGTTTTCGTCTGTTCCGCCGGCGAGCTGGCCGTCTGGATTTTCCTGTACGCCCTCGTCTTCTCACGGAAGTTGGGCTCCGGGAACGCGCTGATCCTCTTCCAACCCCTGGCGACGGCCGCCCTCGGGAGCGCGCTCTTCGCACTCGCCCGGAGGCTCAAGGCCCCAAGGTCGTAGGTTTGCCGATGTTCAAGAAGGACAGGATCTACGAGGACCTCTCGCTCATCCTTCTGCGCGTCCGGATCGCCTTCATCGTCGTGGGCATCTTCTTCTCCCTGCTCCTCATGTACTACTGGAAGGTCCAGGTCCTAAACCATCAAAAGTACTGGCGGATGTCCGAGGCCAATCGGCTCAGGGAACGGGCGCTCCCGGCGCCCCGGGGGGTCATCACGGACCGGAGCGGCCGGATCATCCTCGCCGACAACGCGGCCGGGTTCAAGGTCTCGATCATCCGGGAGAACATCAAGAATTACGCGAGGACCTGCCGGGACGTCGCCCGCCTGCTGGGGATCTCCGAGGACGACCTCAGGGCCAGGATCGACAAGTATACGGACACGGCCGCCTTCGAGCCCATCGTCGTCAAGGACGGCCTGACCACAGAAGAGGTCGCCCGGATCGAGGCCCGGAGGTCGGATTTTCCCGAGCTCGAAATGGGGATCGAGCCCAGGCGATCGTACCCGTTCGGGTCGTCGACGGCCCACGTCCTCGGCTATCTCCAGGAGATCTCTCCCGACGAGATCCGGTCCGGATCGGGCCGGGACCGGCGGATGGGGGACATGATCGGCAGAACGGGCATCGAGCGGCAGTACGAGGAGACCCTGCGCGGAGAGGAGGGCCGCCTGCTCGAGGTCGTCGACAGCCTCGGCAGGATCCGCGGGGAGGTGGCCCGGGAGGAGCCGAAGCGGGGCGGGAGCGTGCGCCTGACCCTGGATTTCGACCTCCAAAAGAAGGCCGAGGAGGTCCTCGAGGGCAAGGAGGGGGCCGTCGTCGTCTTGGACCCGAAGAACGGGGACGTCCTCGCCCTGGCCAGCTATCCGAACTTCGATCCGGTCCGGTTCATCAACAGGTTCACCCCCGAGGAGTGGACGAGCCTCGTCGGCGACCCGAACTTCCCGCTCGAGAACCGGGCGATCCGCGGGCTCTACTCGCCGGGGTCCATCTTCAAGATCGTCATGGCCCTGGCCGGCCTGGACTCCGGCACCGTGAACCCGGAAACATCTTACTTCTGCGGTGGGGCCCAGGAGATCTACGGTGCCGTCCGATCGTGCTGGTTCAAGCCCGGGCACGGCTCGATGAACCTGACCAACGCCATCAAGAACTCGTGCAATATCTATTTCTACAACCTGGGCCAGAGGATGGGCATCGTGCCCATCGCCTCCTACTCCCGGATGCTGGGGCTCGGCCGGAAGACGGGCATTGACATCCCGGGCGAGAAAGAGGGGCTCGTTCCCGATCCGGATTGGAAGAAAAAAGCGACCGGAGCCGTCTGGTATCGCGGCGAGACCATCTCGATCGCGATCGGCCAGGGGCCGCTCCTGGTCACTCCGCTCCAGATCGCGGGTATGACGGCCTGCGTCGCGAACCGGGGCATCCCGGTGTTCCCCAGACTGGCGGCGGGCGAGGGAGTCCCGGGGACCCTGGGAGAGCGGATCCCCTTGAAGACGGAGGCCTTCGAATCGGTCATCAGGGGGATGTGGATGTCCGTCAACGCCGGGGGGACGGGCCGCGGGGCGCAGGTCGAGGGGTTCGATGTCTGCGGGAAGACCGGGTCCACGCAGTGGATCAGCTTAGAGCGGGCCGAAAAGCTCGCCCGGCAGGGTCGGGAGGTCCGGAAGACTCACTCCTGGTTCTCGGGCTTCGCCCCGATGTCGGACCCGAAGATCGTGGTCACGGTCCTCGTCGAGTTCGGCGGGTCCGGGGGGGCCACAGCCGCCCCCCTGGCCGGCCGGATCTTCGATCTGTACAGGAAGAAAAATGATCGATAGGCGCGTGTTCCGGGACATCGACTGGGTCCTTATCGGGCTCGCCCTCCTCAACGCCGCTATCGGCGTCATTTTCATCTACAGCTCGTCGCATTTCCTGCCGGGGAACCACCACGTAAGGCAGTCCCTCTGGGTCCTATTCAGCCTGGCCGTCCTTTTCGTCGTCCTCGCGGTGGACTACAAGGTCCTCACGACCTATTCGCCGTATTTCTACCTGGCGTCGCTCGTCGTCCTCGTCGGGATGCTTCTCTTCGCGAGGCTCGTGGCCCATACCAAGAGCTGGATCACGCTCCCGTTCTTCCAGATCCAGCCATCGGAGGTGGCTAAGCTTGCCGTCATCCTCCTTCTGGCCCGCATCTTCTCGGAGTATAAGAAAAGCACGCTTTCCTCGAACGTCGCCGTCCAGGCTTCCCTTCTCGTCTTCACGCCCGTGCTCCTCGTCGCCGCCCAGCCCGACCTGGGCACGGCGATGACCTTCTTCCCGATCCTCCTGGCGGCCTTCTTCCTGGCCGGACTGAAGAGGAGGACCGTCGCCTTGCTCGTCGTCGCCTCCCTGGTCGTGGGCTTCGTCGGCTGGAACTTCGGGCTCAGGGATTATCAGAAACGGCGGCTGACGACCCTCATCAACCCAGGCCAGGATCCCCGGGGTGCGGGCTACCACATCCTCCAGTCCAAGATCGCCATCGGCTCGGGGGGACTCGTCGGCAAGGGGTTCGGGAAGGGGTCGCAGAGCCAACTCCGGTTCCTTCCGGCCCGCCACACCGACTTCATCTTCTCGGTGATCGGGGAGGAAGCGGGGTTCGCCGGCGTCTTTTTCGTCCTCCTCTCGTTCTTCCTGATGCTGGCCCGGATGTTCGCCTCGGCCTCGAAGTCCAGGGACAGGGCGGGGGTGTATATCGTCTTTATGGCCTCCGTGCTCATCGCGTACCAGTTCCTCGTTAACGTCATGATGATCATCGGACTCTTCCCGGTGACGGGTATCCCCCTGCCCCTACTGAGCTACGGCGGCTCCTCTCTGCTTTCGAACTTCATCGCCATCGGTTTGGTCGTCAACGTCCGGATGCGGCGGTTCGCCAATGTATAATGTAGAGCGAGACGAGCGAGACAAGCGAGACTGATAAGTTAAGATAGATAGGCGGGATGAGTGAAACTGGCGAGACCGGGGAGACCGGTCGAAGGAGGCAAAACCGATGAATAAGGCCGGAACAGACAAAGTTTATGCTTACCGATGGGTCGTTCTTTTTGCCTTCGTCCTGGTCGGGGCCATGACCCAGATCCTCTGGATCTCTTTCGCCCCGATCACCAGCGCGGCGGCGAAGTTTTACAGGACATCCGATTTGAATATCGGTCTGCTGTCCATGGTCTTCATGATCGTCTATATCCTGGTCGTCCTGCCCTCGGCCTGGGTGATCGATACCCGAGGATTCAAGACCGCGGTCGGCATCGGCGCCGTCCTTTCGGCCGTGTTCGCCCTGACCCGGGGGATCTTCGCATCAAACTTCGCCCTGGTCCTCGCCTCCCAGGCCGGCATCGCCGTCGGCCAGCCCTTCGTCATCGGTGCCATCACAAAAGTGGCGGCGCGCTGGTTCCCGCCCCGGGAGCGGGCGACGGCTTCGGGTCTTGGGACGCTGGCCCTCTACCTGGGCCCGCTGACCGCCATGCTCCTCAGCCCGTACCTCTTCCTCCGCGTCGGCATGCAGCGCATGCTCATCCTTTACGGGGTGGCGATGGCCTTGGCCGCCGTCGTGTTCCTTGTCGCGGCAAGGGAGAGGCCGCCCACCCCGGCCGGACCTGACGAGCGCACTCTGATGTTCGACGGCCTCAAGGCCATGTTGCGCCGGCGCGACTTCCTCATCCTCCTCGCCATGTTCTTCGTCGGCCTGGGCATGTTCAACGGAGTTGCGACCTGGATCGAGGACATCGTCCGGCCGCGCGGGTTCACGATCTCCCAGGCCGGGCTCCTCGGGGGGCTGATGCTCGTCGGCGGCATCGTGGGGGCCATCGTCATCCCCATCTTTTCCGACAGGACGAGGCGCCGGAAGCCGTTCCTCCTGGCCGCCCTGATCGGGCTCATCCCGGGCCTCCTGGGGATGGGCTTCGCCGGCAGCCTCTGGCTTCTTTTATGCTCGGGCTTCACGTTCGGATTCTTCCTGCTGAGCGCCGGGCCCATCGGGTTCCAGTACGCGGCCGAGATCACCCATCCCGCCCCTGAAGGCACGTCGAACAGCCTTCTGCTGGTCATGGGACAGATATCCGGGATCATCTTCATCTTTGCCATGAACGCCGGGAGATCTCCGGCCAACGGGGCGATGACGGCTTCGATCGTCGGCCTCGCCCTCCTGGCGGCCGGGGCGGCCGTCCTCGCGTCTTTTCTGCCCGAATCGCCCCTGTACCAAGCCGGCAGGCCCGGAGCGCCGGCCGACGGGACGGATTAGTCGCGTCCCGGGCCCGGCGTCGTCGGGGCCAAGCCCCGACTCTCGCTCGTCTCACCCGGCTCGCCTGTCTCGCTTTTTTCCTGTATCATAGGCCGCATGGCCGGATATGGTGGATCGATCGACCCGCGCCGTTTGGAGCGCGTCCTCCGGGCTGTCGAAAAGCCGGGGAGGTACGTCGGCGGGGAATGGAACCAGAAGCGCAAGGACCCGCGAAAGGTCAAGGCCAAGGTCGCCCTC
>Ga0315276_10003388_pt1 | contig 14602 bp, 11 predicted proteins | sample YL17G05_0_MG_FD_204542 | JGI IMG/M metagenome (GOLD analysis project Ga0315276, IMG submission 204542) | Sediment microbial communities from Yellowstone Lake, YNP, Wyoming, USA - YL17G05_0 | ecosystem: Environmental > Aquatic > Freshwater > Lake > Sediment | place: USA: Wyoming | collected...
CAGGAGCGCGGAAAAATCACCGCCCTTGTCCTTGCCGCCCAGGATGACGACCAGATCGGAGTCGATGCTGGTGATGGACTTGAGCGCGGCGTCGACATTGGTGGCCTTGGAGTCGTTGAGGAATTCGACCCGGCCGACCTTTCCCGCGCCTTCCATGCGGTGCGGCAGCCCCTGGAAACCGGCCAGGCCGCCCTCGATCTCGGCCGCGGACAGGCCCACGGCGCGGCAGGCCAGGGCCGCGGCCATGATGTTCTCCAGGTTGTGGACGCCGCGCAGGGGATTGCGGCGCAGGGATATTTTTTCCACGCCCGCGTCCACGCTCAGGACGAGGTCCTGGCCCGCGATGTGGGCGCCGCGGGCGGGCCCTACGATGGGGCGGGTGGAGGAGAACCAGAGCGGCCGCGCCCGGCCCAGCTTGCCGCCGTCGGCGAGCAGGGGGTCGTCGGCGTTCAGTACCATGACGTCTTCGGGCCCCTGGTTCTTGAACAGGTTGAACTTGGCGGCGCTGTACGCGGCCATCGAGGGATAGCGGTCGAGGTGGTCGGGGGTGATGTTGAGCAGTACCGCGACCTCGGGCCGGAAGGCGACGATCTCCTCGAGCTGGAAGCTCGACAGTTCCAGGACCACCAGCGAACCGGGGACGACGGCCCCGACCTCGGCGATCAGCGGCGTGCCGATGTTCCCGGCCAGGCGGCTGCGGCGACCGGCGCCGGCCAGCAGGTGCTGGATCAGGCTGACCGTGGTCGACTTGCCGTTGCTGCCGCTGACCGCGATGAAGCGGCCGCGGATCTGGCGGAAGGCGAATTCGATCTCGGATATCACCTCGGCGCCGCCCCGGCGCAGTGCGGCGAAGCGGGGATGCCTGCCGTCGAAGCCTGGGCTCATGACCACCAGCCGGCAGCCGGCGAGCTCGGCGAATCGCTCGGCTCCGGTCAGGAAGCGCACGCCGCGCTCCTCGAAATTTCGCCGCTTTTCCCCGGCGGCGATCTCGCTGTCGTTGAACAGCAGCAGTGCTGCCTGCGGTTTGTTGGCCAGGAGGAATTCCAGCATGGCCTGCCCCGTTTTCCCGAAACCCAGAACGGCGATGGTTTCGTTATTCATGGGCGAACTCCGCGATGGCCTTTTCCAGGGCCATGCCCCGCGAACCCTTGAACAGGACGGCGGCCGCCGTTCCCGGCGGCAGCTGCCGGCGCAGGTACTCCCCGGCTTCGGCGGCGGCGGCGAAGCACGCGACGCGCCGGGCCGGGTAACCGGCCTTTTTGGCCGCGCTCGCTATTTTTTCGGCCCGACGGCCGACGGTCAGCAACAGGTCGAAATGGAGCCCGGCAAAAAAGCGGCCGACCTCGCCATGGAAACGGAGCTCCTGGCTGCCGAGCTCCAGCATGTCGCCCAGGACGGCCGCCTTCTTCTGGCGGTATTCCCCGTCCACCCATTGCAGGGTCTTTTTCAGCGCTTCCGGGTTGGAATTGTACGTTTCGTCGATGATGGTGAACGCGCCAGCGCGGCGGATCTGGCCGCGGCCGGGCAGGGGGCGCAGCCGGGAGACGGCTTCCTGGATCTCGAAATTCTTCATGCCCAGGCGCTGGGCCACCAGGATGGCGGCGAACAGGTTCTCCGCGTGGGTGCGGCTGACCAGCGGGGCGACGAATTCCTCCTCGATGCCGAAAAAATCGATGCCTAGCCGGCTGGCGCCGTTTTCCCGGGTCACCTTTTTCAGCACGACCTGGTTGTTGGCACCGCGGCCGCCGAAAAAGATCAGCTGGCCTTTGCGGCCCCTGACGACCCGGCGCAGCAGCGGCGCGTCGCCGTTCACCAGGGCGCAGCCGTCGGCGGCCAGGTGGTTGAGGATCTCGCCCTTGGCGCGGGCGGCGTTGGCCAGCGTCTTGAGGAATTCCAGGTGCACGGGAAGGACGTTGAGCAGCACGGCAATATCTGGTTTAAGGATCTCCGCCAGGCGGTCGATCTCGCCGATGCCCGGATCGCTCATGGCCAGTTCGAACACGGCCGCCGTTTCCCGGCCGCTCATCTGCAGGAGCGAAAAGGGCAGGCCGATCCAATTGTTCCAGTTCCGCGGCGAACGGTAGCAGGGGTGCTTGCTGGAGAGGATCTGGTAGGCGAATTCCTTGGTCGTGGTCTTGCCGGCGCTGCCGGTGATGCCGACATACTTGATGGCGCGGTACTTTTGCCTGACATAGGCGGCCAGGTCCTGGGAGGCCCGCAGCGGGTCCTCGACGCGCAGCAGCGGCAGGCGCAGTCCACGGCCGGCGAAATCCTTCCTGACCACGGCGCCGGCGCCGGGAACGGCGGCCAGCGTGCGGACGTACTCGTGCCCGTCCCCCTGCGGGGAGCGCAGGGCGAAGAACAGCGAATTCGCCTTCATGTCCCGCGTGTCGAACTGGAACCCCGAGAACGAGCGCGAGCGGGAGGCCGGGGTGGCGGTGCCGGAAACGGCGGCGGCGATCTCGGCCATGCTCAGCTCAGGCATGCGCCTTCCCCGTCTTTTCCCGCACCACTTCGAAATCGTCGAAATGGACGGTGCGGTCCTTGAAGATCTGATAGTCCTCGTGTCCTTTGCCGGCGATCAGGACCACGTCGCCGGCGGCGGCCATGTCCAGGGCCTTGCCGATGGCCGCGCGGCGGTCGGGTTCGCTGATGTAGCCGGTGAAGCCGGGGGCGAAACCGGCCACGATGTCGGCGATGATGGCCTGCGGGTCCTCCTGGCGCGGGTTGTCGCTGGTCACCACCACCCGGTCGGCGTAGCGGCAGGCGACCTGAGCCATGCGCGGCCGCTTGGTCCTGTCGCGGGAACCGCCCGCACCGAACACCAGGATCAGCTTGCCGCGGGTGATCTCGCGGAAGGCCCGCAGCAGGTTCTCCAGCGCGTCGTCGGTATGGGCATAGTCCACCACGACCAGGAAGTCCCCGGCATAGGCGATGTTGACCCGGCCCTTGACCGGCAGGAACGCCGCCAGCCCGCTGCTGATCTTGCCGGCGTCGATGCCATTGACCAGCGCCGAGCTGACCGCCGCCATGATGTTCAGCAGGTTGAAGCGGCCCAGCAGCCGGCTCTGGAACTCGATCTTGCCGCGCGGGGTCTGCAGCACGGCCCGGACGCCCTCCAGGGAAAAGGTGTATTTCAGGGGCCGGATGTCGGCTTGCTCGGAAAAGCCGTAGGTGACATAGCGGCAGTTCAATTCGCGGATGATGCGCTCCCCCATGGGGTCGTCGGCATTGATGACCGCCCAATGGTCGCTGCCGAGTTTTTTGAACAGGGAGAGCTTGGCTTCGAAATAATTTTCCATGGTGCCGTGAAAATCGAGGTGGTCCCCGGAAAACGAAGTGAACACCGCCTGGGAAAAGGCGATATCGTCGACGCGGTGCAGGCTGAGGGCGGCCGAGGAGACCTCCATGACCAGGTTGACGCAGCCGGCCTGGACCGCCGCGGCCATGAAGGCGAACAGCTCGGGCGCTTCCGGCGTGGTCAGCTTCGTCGGCCGGTCCAGCCCGGCGAAATGCATGCCCAGGGTGCCGATGGCGGCTGTCTTGGCCCCGCCGCTGTCGAGCAGGGCCTGGATCAGCCCCACGGTGGTCGTCTTGCCGTTGGTGCCCGTGACCCCGATGGCGTGCAGGTTCCGCGACGGGTCGCCGAAAAAGCGATTGGCCATGGCGCTCAACGCCCGGCGGTCGTTCTTCACCTGCACCCAGGTGACCTGCGGGTCGCCCGGCGGCGGCGGATGGATCGAGACGACCGCGGCGGCGCCGTTGGCAATGGCTTCGGAAACGTAGGCGATGCCGTCGTTGAGGAAACCCTTGATGGCGACATAGCAGTCGTCCTTGCGGACGCGGCGCGAGTCGAATTCGATGCCGCTGACGGGCACGTGCAGGTCGCCGCGCCAGGCCAGGGATTCCTGCTTGCCGAGCAGCTCGTCCAGGTATTTCATATGCGGATCTCGCTGGCGGCGGGCAGGGCGGGAAACAGACGGTAAACCAGCATGATCTTCTCGGCGATGGCCTTGAATACAGGGGCCGCCACGTCGCCGCCGAAATGCAGCCCCGCGGGCTCGTCGATCATCACGAACATGGTCACTCTGGGATCGTGGGCCGGGAAAAAACCGCCGAAGGAGGACACGTAGCTCCCGGCGTATTTTCCCGTCTTGATCTTGTGGGCCGTGCCGGTCTTGCCGGCGATCTCCATGCCGTCGATCTCGGCTTTCTTGCCGGTGCCCCGGCTGACGACCGCGGCCATGATCTCGGTGAGCCGCTCGCGGCAGGCGGCGTCGAGCACCCGCGTCCGCGCCACGCCCGGAGTCCCCTCGCGCAGGATCTCCGGCCGGACGAGGAAGCCGCCCGAGGCCGGCACGTTGAAGGCGGCGGCCATCTGCAGCGGCGTCACCGCGATCTCGTAGCCGAAGGAGAGGAAGGCCAGGGAGACCCCGCTCCATTTTTGCGGCGGATTGAGGATGCCGTTCTCCTCGGCCGGCAGCCGGATGCCGGTGCGGCGGCCGAAGCCGAAGCGGCCGATGGTCTGGAAATAGTTCTCCCCGCCCAGGCGCATGCCGATCTGGGCGGCGCCGATGTTGCTCGAATGGATGATGATGTCCTCGAAGCTGAGGCGCGCGTAGGGGTGAACGTCGATGATCTGCCGGTCGCGGAAGGTGTAGAGCCCATTGTGGCAGTCGAACGTTTCCTGCAGGCCGCACGTCCGGTTTTCCAGCGCCGATGCCGCCAGCACGATCTTGAAGGTGGAGCCGGGATCGTACAGGAACGAGAGCGCCTTGTTCTTCAAGACCGGCAGCGGCGTGTTCCAGATGTTCTCCGGTTCATAATCCGGGTTGCTGGCCATGGCCAGGACCTGGCCGTTGCGGCTGTCCAGGACGATGACCGCGCCGCCGGCCGCCCCGTATTGTTCCACCGCGGCCGCCAGCTCCTTCTCCACGAAGAACTGCAGCGCGGCGTCGATGCTCAGGTGGATGTCGCGCCCCGGCACCGGCTGCTCCAGGGTCTTGAATTGGAAGATCTTCTTGCGGGCGTCGATCAGGACCTTCAGCCGGCCGCCGCGGCCCTTGATCTCGTCGTCCAGGCTGGTCTCGATCCCGCCCAGCGCCTGCTCGTCGATGCCCACGCCCCCGAGGATGTGGGAGGCGATCCTTTTTTGCGGATAGACCCGGCGGTACTCGTCCAGGAAATCGATGGTCCCCGCCGTCTCCGCGTTCAGGGCCAGGGGCCGCACCTTCAGGTATTCGTCATCGGTCAGCTTGCGCTTCAGCCAGATGAATTTCTCGCCGCGGCGGATGCGCTTGACGATGCCGATCTTCTGGGCGTCGGCCAGCGGCAGCAGGCCGCAGAATTTCTTGAAGACCGCGAGGGAAAGGGCGCTGTCCTTGTTGCTGATGAAGGCCGACTTCGCCTGCAGCGAGATGGCCAGGATCTCGCCGTTGCGGTCGGTGATGGTGCCGCGCTTGGAATGGAGCTCCTCGACCCGGTTGGTCTGCGCCTTGACCTTGGCCATGTAGGTGTTGTAGCCGAGCACCTGCATGTTGAACAGCTTGAAGGCGATCATGAAGATCCAGGCGAAGAAGATGATGGACAGGACGAAAAAGCGCTTTTTCCCCTGGCGATTAGCGTTCATGGCCATTGTCCACGACCTTGATGATCTGGCCGGCCTGCGGGTACTGGAAGCCCAGTTCCTCCCTGGCGACCCGTTCCATGCGCTCCAGGTTGAGCAGCCCGGCCTTGCGCGCCTGCAGGGAATCGATCTCCAGGCGCAGCCGCTGTTCGGCCAGCAGCAGCTCGTGCTGCTCGTAGCCCAGGTCCACGTTCTTCAGGTTCAGGCTGGAATAGATGAACAGCACGAGGAAGATGAAAAAGGCGAGCACGGCCAGGCGCCAATCGCCCCGCGACCTGCCCTTGTCGTTCATGCGACCTCCAGGGCCCGCAGCTTGGCCGAGCGCGAAGCGAGGTTTTCCTCGATCTCAGCGCTGCCCGGCGTCGCCGGAAAAGGCCGGATCAGCTCCGCTTTTTCCCGGCGCTGCAGCTGCTGGAATGCATGCTTGACCATGCGGTCTTCCAGCGAGTGATAGGTGAGAAAGGCCACGCGGCTCCCGGACGGCAGGTGCCCGGGTATCTTTTCCAGCCAGGAATCGAGGCCCTCGAGTTCACGGTTGACGAAGATGCGCAGGGCCTGGAAGACCTTGGCCGCCGGATGCACCAGCCCGCGCCGCGGATGCCAGTGGGAGAGATTTTCCACGAGCAGGCGCAGTTGGACCGTCGAGTTCCAGGGGGCGAAAAGCCTTTTTTCGATGATCGCCTTGGCCAGGCGCCGGGCGTTGGGCACCTCGCCGAAGCGGCTGAAGATATCGGCCAGCTTTTCCTCGGAAAAGGTGTTGAGCACGTCGGCGGCGGTCAGGCCGGCGGCCTGGTTTTTGCGCATGTCCAGCGGCCCGTCCAGGCTGTGGGAAAAACCGCGGCGGTCCTCCCTCAGCTGCACGGTGGAGATGCCCGGGTCCACCAGGACGCCGGAAACATCCAGACGCCGGAGGTCGAAATCTTCGAAGAGGTCGATGAATGAGCCATGGTGGAAGCGCACGCGCTCGCCGAAGCCCAGCAGGTTTTCCCTGGCCAGTGCCAGGCTGGCCTCGTCCAGGTCGAGGGCGATCACCCGGCATTGCGGGAAGGCCACGAGGATGTGGTAGCTGTGGCCGCCCGCGCCTACCGTGCAGTCCACAAAAAGTTTTTTTCGGGTGCCGGAAAATATTTCCAGCACCTCTTTATTCATGACGGGGTAGTGCGGGAAATTCATTGAGCAACCTCGACACGCGGTGCATCTTTTCATCGCTGAACTGGCCGCCCATGTAGCGCGCCTCGAAGACCTCCTTGTTCCAGATCACCATGTAATCGATCTTGCCCAGGATCAACAGGCTGCTCTCCAGCTTGCTGGCGGCCCGCAGATCGGGCGGGATCAGGATGCGCCCCTTGGGATCGATCTCGGTTTCCGAGCCCCAGTAACTGCTGCGGCTGATGAATTCTTCCATGTCGGGATCGCGCATGGGGATGGCGGCGATCTTTTTCTCGATCTCCTGCCAGACCTTCATGGGATAGAACAGGACATGGTCACCGTTGACCGACGTCAGGTAAACCTCCTTGCCGAAATCCGTTTCCAGCGCCGAGAGGTATTTCGCGGGTATCTTGACGCGGCCGCGGTCATCGATTTTCGCGATGTAGCTGCCCCTGAAACGTTCATTCATCCCATTTTGTCCCATTTTCTCCCACATAGTAATATATATAAATAGGGGTTGTCAAGAATATTTTAAAAAAATATTTCCGAAAATTCTATCTTGACACGCTACATTTAGCGCTTTATAATCGGCTATCAACTAGATTTATGGGTCAAGGAGAGCTAAATGGAAAATTTTGCGGAAAACGCGTTGAAAATTTTGAAGGCCCGTTATTTCAAAAAAGACGAAAAAGGGGTCCTGCTGGAAACCAAGCCTTCGGAATTGTTCCGCCGCGTGTCCCGCTTTATCGCCGGCGCGGAAAAAAACGAGGCCGACCGCAAAACATGGGAAGAAAGATTCTTCCAGGCCATGATGCAGAAGGATTTCATGCCCAATTCTCCGACCCTGACCGGCGCCGAGCGGCAGATGTGCCTCTCCGCCTGTTTCGTCCTGCCGATCGAGGACTCGCTGGACGGCATTTTCGAAACGGTGAAGAACGCCGCCCTGGTCCACAAAGAGGGCGGCGGCACCGGGTTCGATTTTTCCCGCATCCGGCCGGCGGGAAGTTTCGTGCGCAAGACCCAGGGCATCGCCTCGGGCCCGGTCTCATTTCTAAAAGTAATCGATGCCGGCACCGAGGCGGTCAAGCAGGGCGGCACGCGGCGCGGCGCCAACATGGGGGTCCTGCGCGTCGACCATCCCGACGTCAAGAACTTCATCACCATGAAGCGCGACGGCATCACGGCCCAGAATTTCAACATCTCGGTGGCCATCACCGACGCGTTCGTCCAGGCCATCAAGAACAAGACCCCGTATGACCTGTTCAATCCCATGGATGGTTCCGTGGCCGGCCAGGCCAGCGCCCAGGACACCTTCGACCTGATCGTCGACTCGGCCTGGAGCAACGGCGACCCCGGGCTGATCTTCATCGACAAGGTCAACCAGCTGAACCCGACCGCCAAGCAGGGCCCCATCCGCGCCACCAATCCCTGCGGCGAACAGCCGCTGCACGATTACGAGGCCTGCAACCTCGGGTCGATCAACCTGCTCAACCTCTACGCTGCAAAAGCCCCGGACGGGCTGGATTGGGATAAATTCCGCGAGGTCATCCAGCTGGGCATCCGTTTCCTGGACGACGTCATCGACGTCAACCTCTACCCGCTCGAAAAGATCGACAAGATGGCCAAGGCCAACCGCCGCATCGGCCTGGGGGTCATGGGCTTCGCCGACCTGCTGATCCGCCTGGGCATCGCCTACCACAGCAAGGAAGCCCGCGCCATGGGCACGAAAATAATCGCCTTCATGAAGGACGAAGCGGTCAAGGCGTCGCGCCGGCTGGCGGAAACGCGCGGCAGTTTCCCCAACATCGACAAGTCGATCTACCAGGGGCAGAAGATGCGCAACGCCTCGGTGCTGACCATCGCCCCCACCGGGACCATTTCCCGCATCGCCGGCTGCTCCTCCAGCATCGAGCCGATATTCGCCTTCCAGGTGATCTCCAAGATCCTGGACAGCGAGATCAGCGACATCCATCCCCTATTCAAGGAATGGCAGGAAAAGCATCCCGGCGCCGTTCCCCCGGCGTATTTCGTCACCGCCCAGGAAATAGCGCCCCTCGACCACTTGCGCATGCAGGCGGTTTTCCAGGAACACGTGGACAGCGCGGTCTCCAAGACCATCAATTTCCCCAACGCGGCCACGCGCGAGGACATCGCCGCCGCCTACCTCCAGGCCTTCGATATGAACATCAAGGGCATCACCGTCTACCGCGACGGCTGCCGGGCCGTGCAGGTCCTGAACAAGGCCGGCGAGGAAAAGCCGAAGCCCCTGGGCCGCCCCGACGCCATCCCCTCGACCACCCACAAGATCTCCACCGGACTGGGCAACCTCTATATCACGGTCACCTATTTCAATAAGAAGCCCTTCGAGGTCTTCGCCTCCATCGGCAAGAGCGGCTACTCGACCATGGCCGACGCCGAGGCCATCGGCCGGCTGATATCCCTGGCCCTGCGCAGCGGCATTTCCTGCGAAGAAGTGGTCAACCAGCTGAAAGGCATCGGCGGCGCCGAGCCCATCTTCACCAACGGCCTGCTGATCCAGTCCATCCCCGATGCCATCGCCAAGGTGCTGGAGACCCACGTGGGCAAGGTCAACTCCCACCACCAGGACATGAGCGGCCTCAATTGCCCCATTTGCGGCAGCAGCGTCCCCGACGAGAAGTGCCCGACCTGCGCCAACTGCGGCTGGTCGAAGTGCAACGGGGTCTAGCCCCGGTGTGAGGGTTCATCCTCATTTCCGCCGCCGTCCCATTCTTCGGCCGAGTACAGCGAGCGCTCGTGGGCATAGTCGTAGAATTCACGGCGGAACAGGTACATGGCCCGGTGCAGGACGCCCGCCAGCGGGGAACGAAAGCCGAGCCAGTTGATCCAGGCGTGGCGGAAGGCCAGGTAGCCCGGATAATCCCACCAATCCCGGCGCAGGCGGAATGCCGGGCCGGCGAAGGCGCGGTGATCCGTGTTGCAGCGCATGGCGGCCAGGTCCGGGAAAGGCTGGTGCTGCCCGGCATGGCGGAGGTGAGGAATGCCTGCCGGGTCGACCCCCAGCAGCCGGCAGGCCAGCACGTCCGCCGTCAGGATGTCGTCGGCCACCAGGAGCCAGTTGGCGGCCACCACGTCGCCGCGCAGGGGGCCGTTGCGGTTCAAGGCAAAGCGCCCGTCCATCACCACTAGGGAAGGCCTCAGGACGCGGTTCAGCTCCCAGATCAGCCAGTCGAATTGCGGGTGCAGCCGCAGGCGTCGATGCGGATCGGGCAGGCAGCCCCATTGGTTCTTCAGGGCCAGGCTGACCCCGGTCAGGCAATGGACCTTTGGTACCGGCATGGTAACCAGCAGGCTGCGGTCGTCCAGGAGCATCGTCGGCAGGGAAACGGTCATTTCTTTCTTCCCGCACGCCAGGCGGATGCTCCGCGCGGGCTGGCGCGACAGGTTGACCAGGCGGACGCCGTAGCGGCGGGCGATCTCCGTCAAGCCGGTCCGGCGGAAGACCTCATCGACCTTGAACTTGTTGTAGCCGCCGCCATCGCCTTCGGCCACGACGATGTCCCGGGTGTGGTCCTTCAGCACCACGATCAGCTCCTCGATGCAGCCGATGGTGGTCATGACACCGGGTCGGAACTCGGGGAAGGTCAGGTTGGGCTTGAGCACCACCGGCACGCCGGGTCGGATCCGGCCGAAAAAACCAACAAATTCAAGCCCCCCCCGCAAGGGCCCGTGGTAGTCGTCGCCCAGGCGCGAAAGATGGACAGCGGCCCCTCCCATGTCAGCCCCCGAGCACCTTGACGTACAGGTCCATCAGGCCGGCGTAATACGTATCCGGGTGGCAGAGCCGCAGGATCTTCTCCCGTCCCGCCGCTCCCAGCCGGCGGCATCGTTCCGGCGCCCGCCACAGGCGCAGCATGGCTTCCGCCAGCTCATCCGCATCCCCCGGGGAAAAGAGCGACCCGGTGCGGCCGTCCTCGACCAGTTCGGCCAGGGCGCCGATGCGCGAGGCGACGACCGGGATGCCGTGGGCCATGGCTTCAGCAGCCACGAGGCCGAATGTCTCGAACCACAGGCTGGGCACGACCAGGAAGCGGGCGCCGCGATAGAATGATTCCAGCTCCGCACCCCGCAAGAAGCCCCGCCAGACGATGCCGCGGGCAACGCCCCCGCTGGGGGTGGCTCCAGCGACCTGCAGCGGCAGGCCGGTCCGTTTCGCCGCGGCCAACAGCATGCCCAGGCCTTTCTCGGGAGCGCAGCGGCCGGCGAAAGCGACATATTCCCCCCGCGCCGGATCGGCCGCGGTTTCGGGCGCCGGGACCGGGTAGGGCAGCAAGGCCAGCTTGGCCGCAGGGACGCCCGCGGCGGCCAGCCAATCCCGGGTGAAGCGCGTGGGCGCTATGAAGGCGGCGACCAGTCCGTCCGCGATCCCCGACCTCCGCGCCTGGAGATTCTGCAGGGCATAGGCCGCGCTTTCGGCCAGGTTGCCGCGGCAGTTGCGCACCAGGCACCAGCCGAGCCCGCCTTCCAGACACTTGCGGCAGGTGCGGCCGGCGTGGAAATGCGTCTCGACCGGGCAGGTCAGCCGGTAGTTGTGGCAATGGTACACCACCGGGATGGCGCGGCGTCGCGCCCAGACGAGGACGGCCGGGGAAAAGAGCGGGTACAGGTTGTGCACGTGCAGGACGAAGGGACCGCTCCCTTCGGGGAGCGCAAGCAATTCCTGGATCCCCCGGCGCGAAAACAGACTCTGGCCGAACAGGCGCAGTTTGCCCCACGCATGCATGCGCCCGGCAAACGTGTTTCCCGTGCATTCGCTGAAGGATTGCCCGCGCCGGCGCAGGATGTCGCACGTCCTGGCAAAAGCGCTGTCATCGCCGCCGCCCTGGCGCTTGTGGTTATGCAGCTGGATTACATGCATCGACGACCCGCTGGCCGGGATCACGGACGGAGGAAAATGACTCGCTTGCGAAAGCGATCTTCTTCATTGCGCTACGGCTGCTCGTCGGCAGGGGAAGAATTTTCCAGCTCGGCCAGAAGATGTTTTTGGGCCGCAGGCCCGGCGCCGGCCTGGCGCAGGTATGCCAGGCGATCCTGCAGGCGAGCGAAATCGTCCAGGAAACCCGGGAACCCTCCATGCAGAAAGTGCTGGCCCCACAGGTCCAGATAAAGATCTTTCAGGTCCTGCGCTTCCCGCTCGAGCCCGGCCGCCTGGCGGCTGACTTCCTCGCCGCCGTCCTCTTCACGCAGCAGCGACCCGAGCCGGGCGGAGAACCGGACCTTGCCGGCGATGAATCCATACAAGCGCCGGCAGAAGGCGATGAAGCCGGTCAGCTCCTCGCCGCCGATCTCCCTCTTTTCCAGGTACTGGGCGGCCTTGTGGAAATGGGATTCGATCTCGCGGGGATCGCCCTGCCGGGAAAAAGGGGCGAAAAGCGGATCTTCGAAAAGGTACCGGCCATGGGCGTGGGGCAGCCGGTGTTCCGCCTGCGCCAGGAAAGAGTACACGCGGAACAGGTCCGGCTCGTCACGGCCGAGCGCCCAGAGGCTGAAGGCCGCCGGACCGGGCGGACGGCCGCTCCAGAGCAGGCAGCCGGCCTGGAAATGGAGCATGGCCGCTCCTTCCGGCAGGCAGCCGCAGCCATCATGCCCGCAGCCGGCCGCCAGCATGATCCCGGCCAGTTTCCCCGCCCCGGCCGCCGTGAACGCCGCGCTGACGCGGTCCAGGCCGGCGTGGGCGTCGGGGATGAAGCGGTCGCGGCCGCAGAGGACCGGGCACAGCACCTGGGGGATATGGTGCTTCTTGAAAGGCGCGGCCGCGGTTTTGAAGAAATCGGACCCGCCCGGCGCCGCTCCCCGGTTCAGCACCAGCGTGTCCTGGGGTATTTTCCTGATCCAATCGGGATGGCGCAGGAAAACGTCGCCCCAGGCCGCCGTTTTTTTTCCCTGCTCCCTGCCCTGGCGGTGCCGGGCGAGAAAAAAAGCAAGCCACTCCTCAGGAGGTGGTTGATCTCCGCTCCCGTTCGCAGCCGGCAAGACCGGGCCGTCGAACAGGATCCGGCCGGCGGACGGGCCGGAGCCGAAACGGAACAGGGCCCGATCATCGTCGGCGAGCCAGATGATCTCCAGCCCCGATACACGGGCCTGCACGGCCAGGGCCTTCATGTCGCCGCGCCCGGGCATGGCGTCCGTCCCGCGGGCCAGCGCCGCCGCGGGCAGGGCGACATGGTTGAACTTCAACAGGGCCAGCTTCAGGAGCAAGCGCCGCAGCTCGCGGCCGGTGGGAACGGCCCCCTCCCCGCCGCAGGCCATGAATCCCCGGAAAGCGACCTGCGGCGCGTCCCGCAGCGAGAAGAAGGGCATGCGGCCGGCCGCTTCGTGGAAGGCCAGGACCTGCAGCAGGGTGGAAACCGCGTAGAACTGGCCGCGGGGCTGGCTGGCGCTGAGCACGATGCGGTCCGGGCCGCAATCCACGGCATACTCTTCGCCGGCCAGGTCGCGCCGTTCCTGGAAAATGATCTCCAGGCCGCGGTTCCTGTTCCTGATCGCGAAGTGGTCGAACAGGAACCCGTATTTCTTGAAAATTTCCAGGGGGAAGCACAGCGAGCGGATGTCCAGGACGGCGCCGTTGAAGCGGACGGTCCTGGGAGGCGGGTACAAAAAAGCAAATTCGTTTTTCATGTCGCTCGCGAAAAAAGCCGGCCACAGGCGTCTTGCCGGGAAATTGTAGACGAAAACCCCGGCCGTGGCAAGTGCCCGGCCGCCTTGGCCCGGGAAAAAGAAAATTAAAGCCGGGGAAAAATTGACAAAGCACTTGTTCTCTACTAAAATAATTTCACCCATGGAACCGGAAAAGAAATGGATGCACTGAAGAAATTCGTCAGCAAGTACGCGGCCGGCGACATTGTTTACAAAAAAGGCGATATCCAGACCGATTTTTTCATCATCAACAAGGGCAAGGTCCAGCTGAAGAACAACGGCGACGGCCAGATCCTGGCCACGCTGGCCAAGGGCGATTTTTTCGGCGAGGAATCCCTGAACAGCGAGCAGAACGCCATCTACACGGTCGAGGTCATGGAAGAATCCTTCCTGATCAAGATCCCCTATGTCTCGTTGACCGAAATGCTCAAGCAGACCCCGGACATCGCGCTGAAAATATTGAAAAAACTGAGCGAGAAACATATCAAGATACAGACGGTGCTGATGTCCATGGGGGCGGCTCCCCAGGCGGTGAAGGAGAAGCCGGCGACCAAGGAAGCGAAAAAGGAAGACCAGACGTCGGAAAAGATCGGCGGCGAGGTCAAGGCCTACCTGATCATCCAGCGCTCGAACCGCCTGGTGCAGCTGACCAAGACCCAGACCTTCCTGGGCCGGCGCGATTACACCACCGGCTTCGTCCCCGACATCGACCTGACCGACGAGGACGAGGAGAAATATATCTCGCGCAAGCACGCCAAGATCCAGTTCAAGGACGGCCGTTTCTATATCTCCGAAGAGCCCGGCGCCATCAACGGCACGTTCCTGAACGGCAACAAGCTGCAGACCGGCGTCAAGCAAGAGCTGCACGCAGAGGACGAGATCACTCTCTGCCACCTGAACGTGGTCTTCAAGGTCTGAGCCGCGGACGCCCCGGGGGGCGATTCCTAGCCGGTTATTTCACCGTTGTAAAAAATCTTTTCTTCCCGGCCCGCCATGCTCAGCCGCAGTCCGCCGTCATCGGCCAGTCCGCAAAACGTCCCGCGCAGGGTACGGCCCTGCTGCCGGAACTGGATCTCCCGGCCCAAGAAAGAACGGCTCAAATGCCGGGCCCGGCCGATGATGCCGGACCGGCTATCCTTGGCTAGTTTTTTC
>Ga0315276_10003390_pt1 | contig 14595 bp, 12 predicted proteins | sample YL17G05_0_MG_FD_204542 | JGI IMG/M metagenome (GOLD analysis project Ga0315276, IMG submission 204542) | Sediment microbial communities from Yellowstone Lake, YNP, Wyoming, USA - YL17G05_0 | ecosystem: Environmental > Aquatic > Freshwater > Lake > Sediment | place: USA: Wyoming | collected...
ATCGAGAAGTGGCGTATTGATTACAACTATGAAAGACCGCACAGTTCGCTGGGAAACCGGACGCCGGAGGAATTTTTAAGGCTGGAAAATGAGAAATTTTCCACAGGCAGGCCTGTGGAGGCAGTATCAATTAACGCTGGATACTCCAATTCATAGTGGTACAATAAATGGGGTAAGGTCAGCTTCACGTTTATTCCGTAACGATCCATAAACCAAATGAAGACATCTTTACTCCATCCGAATAGCTTACCGTCCTCATCGAACACGACGGGTGTAAAGTCGCTGTCAGCCGTGCCGAAATCTGTCCAATATAACCACACGGGACCCCACTTATATCCTCCCCATGTTTCTGGCTGCCCCATATGCTTCAGAACCTCATCTTTTGTCATTCCTATTTTCAGAGTCTTCAGGTTTTCTCTGCATATACGTAATAATTCCAAATCATTTTTTGTAGCCGATGTTTGATTGCTTTTGAAGGACACACCTTTAACAGGCAACGGTTCAATTATAACTCGGTGTGGAAATGACGCGAAATTGGGTAATTTTTGAGCATTAATATCATAGATATCGCGATAACTAAACTTTCCCCCTGCCTTTAACACAGACGTATCCGCATTCTTTAGTAGCGGTCTTGCAGTTACTTTGTCAACCTCCAAAACAACCCTTGAGTCTGCAACCCAATGTATATCCCACGACACCGCTGGGTGATTATCCGAAGGTTCTATATTGTATTGTCTCTTCATTCTCGATATGTATGCATCCTCGTTTGCGAAGGGATCGTAGACTCGGGTAAGACCAACAGCAAAAGATACTCCGCCGACCATTGCTGGGTCGTCATCGTCAAAATCATTATCGTCTAAGTCGCCATCGTCGAAACTATTATCGTCGAAATCATCTGAATCCTTGGACCTGAACTCCATTTCCAGACCAAAAAGCCCACATCCATAGTAGTGGGGCGACATGAAGTACTTAATATCAACCCCTGGGGCCCAATAGTCATCCTGAAAAGTACCAAGACTCATTGAGGATTGTTTCCCGCAAAAATCTGAGAAGAAAATCCGGAGCTTATGCCAAATGAATTCTGCACACATTTCTGTTTCGATTTCCCCTTTGGGCACAAGGAATTCCACCTCTGTGGCTTGACCATTAGTGTTCAAATAGAAAAAGGGTTGTTTTCCAAATCCTCGCTTCAGTTTGTTTCCGAATAGCCCCATCGTTTTTTCTCCTTCTTCTAGGCTAACGGCTAACCATATAAATTATTTTTGTTATTTTGACCTTACCCCATTTATTGTACCACTATGAATTGGAGTATCCAGCGTTATAACCTTCTTGTTTAATTTGCTTTAACTCCACCCGGGATTATCGACGAAGCAATCTCTCTTTTCCAGATAAATCGAGGTAATAAGGACCAGCATCTCGAATATTAGGAAATTCTGTGTCTTCTTCCTTTATAATCCATACATCCCAAGAATCGAGTTCCGTCATTATCAAATATATATCGTCCGGTATATCTTGCCGGTTATCGAGATCTCGTATAACATTTTTAGCCACCCAAGTATAATTTCCTAAAAAAATATCGTTTAATTCAAGCACCAAGATGGAAATGTTGTTAGAGTTTTTTGCGTCTTGCAATTTAGGACACTTGTCTCTTAAAGCTCTTTGAATTCTTTGAATTTGCTGCTGTTCTAAATCGTCAGAGCAAACCAGACTACAGCATATTCTGCCATCTCTACATGGCCAACGATAGAGTGTTACTTCAAACGGGACACCATCAGGTTTTTCTTTAACATAGTGACATGGCGCCGTATTTGGAGAACCTATCTCAAGAGTAGGTGCTTTTTTAATAATCCAATCTTCTAACGCAAGTTGTAATTTAGTTGAATCCTTATACTTTACTCCTTTCACTGCACCAACATGCAAACAAAGCCTATAGTGACCTGGTTTTGGCATTTTACCATCTAACTTTTTTATGACCGGACCAATAAGTTTTTTAACCCTTATGTCTTCTCCAATCTGCTCGGGATAACTTTCGATTCGAGTGTGCTCAATAATGATGTTGGTTTGAACACAGTGCACAAGAATATCTACGGCTTCTGCGTTTCGAATCTCTTCATCAGGAAATCGTATCTCTTTAATCGTTAAGTTTTTTCTATTAACAATAAAATCTACTATAGCTTCACAAACTTCTTTTTCATGTTCATTTTTCATTTCCCGCCATTTTAAATTATCAATCATCACTAATCAATCATCAATCAAATACGCACATAGCTGCTTGAAAAAATCCCCAAATCTCAAAAATTTTCCAATCCCCTTACTCCTTATCCCATAACAACTTATCTCTTTTTTGCCTGCCCTTCGTAGCCCGCAGGGCGAAGACGGGTCGACCAAAATGCGCATCTCCGCCCTATTATAGGGGACTATTTTTCCGTCCCTTCGTTCTTTGATAACTGAATGTGTCATATCCTCACTTTTACCTTCCCGTCCTGAGCACCGTCGAAGGATTACTTTTTAATTTTTACTTTTTACTTGTGCAAACACCTAACTCTTTGCCAACTAATCAGTTACGCAAAAACAGGGTCCCCAATTCAGCACAATTCAATCAATTTGGCGCACCATTCAGCGCTATTTCGAGAGCATTTCAAGCACCATTCAAACTAATCCCGTAAGGGATGGCCAAGCTATTGGCGCTATGGTGTCAGCCTAAATAATCTCGCCTAATTTATCAGTGTTGCATATTTCGCAGCATTCTGGTATAAATCCGCAGAATGGAAATAGCGGAACTAAGAACAGTCATATCAGAATTGTCGGCCCGGGTAACAAACATCCGGGACTGGCTTTGACCTGCCTACTAAAAAATCCGAATTTCAAAAACTCGAAGATAAAACTTCAAAACCCGGCTTCTGGGACAATCCCGAATCCGCCCAGTCAGTCGTCTCGCAACTAAGTGCGTTAAAAGCAGTCATCGAGCCTACGGAAGAAACTATCCGGCAGGTCAAAGACATTGCTGAGCTGTTTGAAATGGCAGTTGCAGAATCCGATAAGGAAATGCTGACACATATAGAAAAAGACCTTAAAGGGCTTGAAAAAAAACTCGGCCAAATCGAATTGCAGGGCCTTTTAAGCGGGCCTGATGATATAAGGAACTGCTTTTTCAGCATTCACGCAGGCGCAGGCGGCACTGAAAGCTGCGACTGGGTCGCTATGCTGCTGAGAATGTATACCAGATATTTCGAGAAGAAAAAATACAAGGTTGAGGAATTAGATATTCTGCCGGGCGAAGAGGCGGGAATCCGGTCGGTAACTCTGCGGGTCGGCGGGCCGTTCGCCTTCGGGAAACTTTCGTGCGAAACCGGTGTTCATCGGCTTGTGCGTATAAGCCCGTTCGATGCCAATAAGCGGCGGCATACGAGTTTTGCCGCTGTTGACTGTATGCCGGAATTTGAGGAAGATATAAACATAGAAATAAAAGATACCGACCTGCGGGTGGATTTTTACCGTGCCGGCGGGCCGGGCGGACAAAATGTTAATAAGGTAAGCTCTGCGGTGCGAATCACGCATCTGCCGACCGGCATTGTAGTGCAGTGCCAGAATGAAAGAAGCCAGCACAAGAACCGCACACAGGCGATGAAATACCTCAAAGCAAAATTATATATGATTGAACAGCAAAAACGTGACAGCGAGCTTGCGAAACTCTACAGCGACAAAGGACAAATCGCCTGGGGCAACCAGATACGAAGCTATGTTCTTCAGCCTTACCAGCTTGTCAAAGACCACCGGACGGATTTTCAAACGGGTAACATTGATGCCATCTTAAACGGCGAACTCGATGATTTTATCGAAAGCTACCTGCAATACAGGGCAAAAAATAAAGTCAAAAGCGAAAAGGAAAAGGTGAGAAAATGAAAGAGATTATCAATGTTGAAATAAAGGCTCGAAAAGCGGATGTCAGCAGTTGCGAAACGGACCTTCTTATCATTGGGCGATTTAGCGGTGAAAAAAAGCCTGACAAAATTACCGCTGCACTCGATGAAAAACTCGGCGGCGCCATTGAAAGGATAATAAAGCTCGACGATTTTAAGGGCAAAGAAGGAACAAGTGCAATTATTTACGGCAATGAAACAATCGACGCAAAAAGAATTCTGCTAATTGGGCTTGGTGAAGAAAAAAAAGCGACACTCAATACTCTTCGCAAGGCGGCGGCTTATGCAGCCAACAAGGCAGTGGCAATCAAGGCGAAAAATGTCGGTATGGCATTGCACGCAGCCTTCGGCAGGAGATTTGACACGGCTGATATGGCGCGGGTTATGGCGGAAGGAATATACTTCGGCAGCTACCGCTACGATGAATTTGTTACCGAAAGCGAAAACGGACGATTGGTTAGCCTTGAAGTCGAGTTGATTGATTCCGAGCAGGCAAAGATAAAGGCGTTGGAGAATGGACTTATCAGCGGAGTTATTGTCGGCAGGATACAAAGCTATGCCCGGACTTTAGCGAACCGGCCTGCCAACGTGATAAGCCCTGCCAAACTCGCAGAGGAGGCGCAAAAGGTTGCAAAAAGCACCACAGGGGTAAGCTGCACGGTTCTTGACGAAAAAGAAATAGCTGCAAAAGGTATGGGAGGTTTGTCCGCGGTCGGCGCCGGTTCTCAAAATAAGCCGAGATTCATTGTTCTGAAATACAAGCCCGCAAATAGGTCGGCAAATAGTCTGCCGACAGTTGCACTGGTTGGTAAAGCGATAACATTCGATTCAGGCGGAATAGATATTAAGCCGTCGGCCAATATGGAGCAGATGAAATTAGATAAATCAGGTGGAATAGCAGTCCTAAGCGCAGTAAAGGCAGCGGCGGAATTGAAACTGCCCGTGAATCTCTATGGAATTGTGCCTGCGGCGGAAAATCTGCCGAGCGGGTCGAGCTATCGGCCGGGAGACATCGTTACTACCTTCAGCGGCAAAACGGTTGAAATCCAAAATACCGATGCGGAAGGAAGAATGATTTTGTGCGACGCCCTCGAGTATGCGGTTAAGGAAAACTGCGATATTATCATCGACATAGCTACGCTTACAGGAGCTTGTATGGTTGCGCTTGGCCAATATATGGCTGGGCTGATGGGTAATGACGAAAGGTTAATCAAACAGATTCAGGCAGCCGCCGAAGAAAGCGGCGAAAAGGTTTGGCCTATGCCCAGCGGAGACGAATATGCAAAAGAGATGAAAAGTAAGATAGCCGACCTTAAAAACGTGGGCAGCCGATGGGGCGGGGCCTGCACAGGAGCGGCTTTCCTTAAACAATTCGTCGACGATAAGAAATGGGCGCATCTCGACATCGCAGGTGTTGATATGATTGAAAAATCGACGGAATATTCCGCAGAGGGCGCCAGCGGGTTCGGCGTGAGGCTGTTGACGACGTATCTGATGAATATTGTGAAGAAAAACAAAAAATAACCGGAATAGAGAGTGTAAAGTATGAGCAAGAAGAAAATTGATTCTGCGAGGATTGAAAAGGCAGTTCGTGAAATTCTATTAGCTGTGGGCGAGGACATCGAAAGGGAAGGGCTGAAAAAGACGCCGATGCGGGTGGCAAATATGTATTCCGAACTGCTGGCAGGGATGAATGAAGACCCCAAAGAGCATCTTAAAAGCGTTTTTAAGGAAAACTACGATGAAATAGTCCTGCTGCGCGGCATTCCCTTTTACAGCATCTGCGAGCATCATTTAATGCCTTTTATGGGGTCGGCCCACGTTGCGTATCTGCCTTCAGGAAGAGTGCTTGGCGTAAGCAAGCTTGCGCGGATAGTGGACTGTTTTGCCCGCCGGCTGCAGGTGCAGGAAAGACTAACCGACCAGATAGCAGATTTCATAATGACCAGCCTGAAACCTCAGGGCGTAGCGGTGGTGCTTGAAGCGGCCCATAGCTGTATGACCATTCGAGGGGCACAAAAGCCTGGTTCGGTGATGGTAACATCGGCGATTCGCGGGATATTCAAGAAAGACCCGCGAAGCCGAAGCGAAATTATGACCCTGATGCATAATGGAAATAAATAGTTATGCATAAATTAAGCAGATGCGTGAGGTTTTCGATAAACCCGTTTCTGGCGAAAGACGACGAAGGATTCAATTCTTACGCATCAAAGCCGACGAGCGAAGGATTGGCGATATTTCTCGAGATAGGCGTGGAACTTGTCGGCAGAACCGAACCGGCGACGGGGTTTGTAGTCAACGTGATTGACATTGATGAAACTGTTCGCAAATACGTTGTGCCGATTTTTGCTGAACGAATAAAAAAATCCTTTCGGCAATATAAATACATCGGACTATCCGATATGACGGAACTTTTAAAGTCAGCGTGGAGGCAACTGGCGGATAAATTCGGTGAGGCGAAATTAAAGGAATTGAGCCTTGCGCTCAATCCGTTCAGAAAAATAGCAATTGATTGCGAGGACAGTAAAATGTTTTATTTCAGCGAGAAATTTGAATTCGCTGCAACGCACCGGTTATGGAACGACAATTTTTCGGACAAGCGGAATTTCGAGGTATTCGGGAAATGTGCGAACCCTGCGGGGCACGGGCATAATTACATCGTCGAAGTTACAATAAAAGCACCTTTGGACAAGGAGCTTTGCATAGGTGATATCGAACGGATAATAGATGGCGAGCTTATATCTCTTCTCGACCATAAGAACCTGAACGCTGAAATAGCCGAGTTCGGTAAAATCAATCCCACCGTAGAGAACATTGCCGTCTTTGCGTGGGATAAACTGTCAGGCAGATTTGGCTCAGCAGTGCTGCATTGTGTTACCGTCAGGGAAACCGACAGAACCTCCTGCTCCTACTACGGCGGGAAAAAAGACCTATAAAATACTGTTTTTTTGGCAATCAGCGGCTATAAACTTTTGACAGGCATGCAAAAGCCCCATAATATTCGTCCTGCTTTGTTTCTAAATGTTTATCTGTGACACAATTATGTGAACTCATAAGATAATAGAAACGTAGAATTTTTATAATAAAAATTGGCAAATAAATATCTGCAGGAGGACGGCCTTTGCTCAAGCTATGTTCTTTATTTGCCGATACTTATGATATACAGATGCACGGCGTAATCTGCGTATCTGACTGTTAGAAGCCGACAAGATAAGTGATGTAGCTCGGAGGTTGCGTTTGTTTTCTGCGCAGCCGACGGGGACGGAGTCTATTAAAACCCCAGTCGTGATAAAAAACGAATCAGCAATAATTCCCATAGCTGTAACTCTGATATGCCTTGCACCGTTTTTGAACAAGGCATTCCATATGGACGAGCCGCTGTTTGTATGGACGGCGCGACAGATACAAACCAAACCAGCCGATTTTTACGGATTCTCTGTCAACTGGTACGGAACAACAATGCCAATGTCGGAAGTTACGGAAAATCCGCCGATGGCCGGTTATTACATAGCGGCACTAAGACGAGTGTTTGGCGAGAGCGAGATTGCACTGCACGCCGGGTTTCTTATTCCTGCTGTTGCGGCAGCGGCAGGGACATATTATCTTGCAGCCCAGCTCTGTCAGCAGGCGACTTTGGCATCGCTGGCATCAGTGCTTACGCCCGCATTTCTTGTTTCGGGTAGCAGTGCAATGTGCGATGTAATGATGCTGGCATTCTGGGTGTGGGCGGCAGCTTTCTGGGTGCGAGGGACAAAGACAAATAATAATCCGGACCTTCTGTTTGCGGCAGTACTTATTACATTTTGTGCTCTGACAAAATATTTCGGAGCGGCACTGATAGTGTTGCTATTTGCATATTCCATTTTTCAAAAGCGCAGGGTGGGCGTATGGGTGCTGTTTTTGCTGATTCCGGCGGTGTTTCTTGGGGGATACCAATGGCTGACCCATACACTCTATGGTCGCGGCCTGTTGTCAGATGCCGCATCTTACGCAATCGGATACCGCTGGACGGAAGGTGAGAATTTGTTTTCAAAAACGCTTATAGGCCTGGCTTTTGTCGGCGGCAGCATAACGACGGCATTGTTCTACAGTCCGTTAGTATGGTCACGGCGAGCTTTGGTTTACGGCGTTATTGTTACAATATTATCTGTTTTTGCTGTTAGCATTATGCAAAAAGCAGGAGTGTCCCCTATCCGTTATGCCGGCAGTATCAGATGGGGATTTGTCGTTCAGCTTTGTCTGATGGTCGTTGGGGGTGGCAGCATACTCTGTCTCGGAATAATGGATTTCCACAGACACAGGGACGCCGATTCACTGTTACTGCTGCTTTGGGTTTTTGGCACTTTTGTTTTTGCCTGCTTTATAAACTGGGCCGTCAGCGTCCGCAGCGTGCTTCCTATTATTCCTGCTGCGGGAATTCTGGTGGCAAGACGAGTAAGCCGATATGAAAAGACCGTGACATTATGGCCACTGATACCGGCGGCAATTGTAGCCCTGGCGGTTTGCTGGGCGGATTATACGCTGGCAGGGACGGCCCGCACCGCCGCGGAAAAAATTAACAGAAGATTTGAAAAATATCCCGGCAGAGTCTGGTTCCAGGGGCACTGGGGTTTCCAGTATTATATGGAGGCCAAAGGGTATCAGGCGATTGATTTTGACAGGCCAAAACCCGCACAGGGCGATATATTAATTGTCCCATCAAATAACTCATTTCTGAGACAAGTGCCTGCTGAATATGCGGGTATGATTCAATCTCTGCAGCTTAAGCCGTGCCGATGGCTGGCAACGATGACGGGGGGAGACGCAGGATTTTATTCGGATGAGTGGGGAGCAATTCCGTATGCATTAGGGCCGGTCAGGGCGGAAAAATATTCAGTTTTCCTCGTTAAAGCACAATGAAAGATAAACAGATAAAGGCACTCATTACCGGCGGGGCGGGATTCATCGGCTCACATCTTGCAGAACGACTGCTAAAAGACAGCCACAAGGTAACGGTTATAGATAATCTAAGCACCGGCAGTCTGAAAAATATCAAGAGCTTCAGGAAACATCCTTGTTTTGATTTTGTCAAAGGCGATATCTTTGACGGCAGACTGGTGGAAACTCTGGTGAAACGCTGCGATGTTATCTTTCATCTGGCTGCTGCTGTAGGCGTGCAGCTTATAGCGGACAAGCCTGTGCATACAATAGAGACCAATATCGGCGGCACAGAAGTTGTGCTGGATGCCGCGAACAAATTCGGCAGAAAAATACTTATTGCTTCGAGCAGCGAGGTCTATGGTAAAAATGAGAATGTCCCCTTCTACGAAGACGACAACATCGTTCTGGGAAGCACAAGTTTGTCACGGTGGTCATACGCATGCAGCAAAGCGGTTGACGAATTTCTGGGGCTGGCATTTTATCAGCAGTATGGGCTCGGTGTGGTGATAAGCAGATTTTTCAACACCATAGGGCCGAGACAGACCGGACGATACGGAATGGTAGTGCCGCGGTTTGTCCGCAGCGCATTAAAGAACGAGCCAATTCAGATATACGGCACGGGACGGCAAAGACGGTGCTTCTGCTATGTGCAGGACGTTGTGGATGCAATTGTGAAACTAATGTTGTGTGAAAAGGCGGCAGGCAAAGTGTATAATATCGGCTCAAACGAGGAGATTACAATCGAGGGTCTGGCTGACAAGATTATTGAGTTGACCGGCAGCAAAAGCAAAAAAGAGTTTGTGCCATACGAGGTAGCTTACGGCAGGCCGATTGAAGATATGATGAGACGAGTGCCGCACCTTGAGAGAATCAATAAGACAATCGGCTGGCAGCCGAAAACGAGCCTTGATGAAACGCTGCGGATAATCGTAGAAAGTTTTAAAGGCGTGCGAAAAATTTAACCATCAAAACACGAGGCTTTTATGAAGAAGGCATTAATTAGCGGCATTACGGGACAGGATGGCTCATACTTGACCGAGTTTCTGCTGGCGAAAGGTTATCAGGTATGGGGGATTATACGCCGAAGCTCATCATTTCATACGGGCAGAATCGACCACTTGTATAAGGACCCGCATAAACAACCGCCTCTGAGATTACTTTACGGCGACCTGACCGACGGCAGCAATTTATCAAATATTATGAGCGAGGTTGAGCCGGACGAGGTCTATAATCTCGGCGCACAAAGTCACGTCAAGGTAAGTTTTGAAGTGCCGATTTACACGGTGGACACGGATGCGCTGGGAACACTTCGGTTGCTCGAAGCGATACATTCGATGAAGAAACCTGCGAAGTTTTACCAGGCATCGAGCAGCGAGATGTATGGCAAGGCGGTCGAAATACCGCAGACGGAAAAGACGCCTTTTTATCCGAGGAGTCCTTACGGCTGCGCCAAAGTATACAGCTTCTGGCAGACGATAAATTATCGCGAGGCCTATGGCCTGTTTGCGTGCAACGGGATATTGTTCAATCACGAATCACCCAGACGGGGCGAAACGTTTGTTACCAGAAAAATCACTCGTGCGGCGACACGTATAAAACTGGGACTGCAGGACAAACTCTATCTCGGCAATCTCGATGCGAAGCGTGACTGGGGATTTGCCGGCGATTATGTTGAGGCAATGTGGCTGATGATGCAGCAAAATAAGCCCGATGATTTCGTAATTGCTACGGGGGAAATGCGCTCGGTAAGAGAATTTCTCGAGGAGGTGTTCGGTTATCTTGATTTGGACTGGAAAAGATACGTTGAAGTCGACCCGCGATATTTCAGGCCGACAGAAGTCGATGTTTTGCAGGGTGATGGAAGCAAAGCGAAGAAGGTTCTCGGCTGGAAACCAAAAGTAACGTTTAAAGAGCTTGCCAGGATGATGACCGATGCAGATATGAAACTTGCCGAAGACGAAAAAATTCTGAAAGAAAACCAGAGATGAGTGATTTCTTCAAAAATAGAAGAATCGTTGTTACCGGCGGAGCGGGATTTCTCGGCGGTTATGTTACCAGAGGATTGCAGAAGCGGGGCTGTAAAAATATCCTTGTGCCAAAAATTGAAGATTACGACTTCGTTAACATAAATGACATTGTCCGGATGTATGAGAGTATGAAGCCGGACATCGTTATTCATCTGGCGGCGGTGGTCGGCGGAATCGGCGCCAACCGGGAACATCCCGGAGAATTTTTCTACAAGAATTTAATGATGGGCGTGCAGCTTATAGAGCAGGGACGATTACGTAACATTAAGAAGTTTGTGGCAATAGGGACAATCTGTGCGTATCCGAAATTTACGCCTGTGCCGTTCAAAGAAGAAAACCTCTGGGATGGTTATCCAGAGGAGACCAATGCTCCATACGGGCTGGCGAAAAAGATGCTGCTGGTTCAGTCGCAGGCATACAGGACAGAGTACGGTTTTAATTCCATTTTTCTGCTGCCGGTAAATCTTTATGGGCCGGGCGATAACTTTAACCCTGCAAGCAGCCACGTCATACCGGCTCTGATTAAAAAATGTGTCGATGCAATCGAGAGGAAAGCAGACTATATCGAGTGCTGGGGAACTGGAAAAGTTTCGCGGGAATTTTTGTATGTCACAGATGCCGCCGAAGGGATACTGCTGGCAACGGAACACTATAACGGCGCCGAGCCGGTCAATATCGGGGCAGGGTTTGAAATAACGATAAAAGAACTTGTTGAAAAAATCATGGCCTTGACGGGTTTCAAAAGCGAAATAAGATGGGACAGTTCCAAGCCTGACGGCCAGCCCAGAAGACGGCTCGATGTCTCAAAGGCAAAGAAATATTTCGGCTTCGAAGCCAAAACCTCTTTTGATGAGGGGCTGAAGGCCACTATTGACTGGTATATCGCAAACAAAAATTCGTTGTGATATTAAAAACAAAAAACGGATACTGCCGGACAGGGCTGCTGGCAAAATCTCATACAAAAACATCAAAAAAAATATTTCACACACGGGAGAACGATATGCAAGTGCCGTTATTAGACCTTAAGGCGCAATATGCAACAATCAGAAAAGAGATTCTGGCGGCTGTTTCGGAAGTGCTTGAATCGCAGGTATGTATCGGCGGCCCGAAGGTAGCAGAGCTGGAGAAGAAAATAGCTCATATAAGCGACTGCGAATTTGCAGTAGGCGCATCCAGCGGCACTGATGCAATTCTAAACAGCCTTATGAGTTTGGGAATCGGGGGTGGCGACGAGGTTATTACGACACCATTTACGTTTTTTGCGACGGCTGGCTGCATCGCACGCGTGGGGGCAAAGCCGGTGTTCGTGGACATTAAGCCGAAGACTTTTAACATCAATCCGGCATTTATTGAGTCTGCGGTTACGAAAAAAACGAAGGCGATTATGCCGGTTCATCTGTTCGGACAGATGGCTGATATGGACCCGATTATGGAGATTGCAAATAAATACAATCTTGCTGTTATCGAGGACGCTGCGCAATCGATTACAAGCACATACAAAGGCAAAAAGGCCGGCGGTATCGGGATGGCAGGGTGTTTTAGTTTCTTCCCGAGCAAGAATCTCGGCGGCATCGGCGATGGCGGTATGGTGGTAACAAATAATGAGAAGCTGTATAAGCGGCTGATGATTATGCGCAATCACGGCAGCGAACCTAAGTATTATCATAAATATATCGGCGGCAATTTCCGCCTCGACCCGATTCAGGCGGCGGCACTGCTGGTCAAACTGCCTTACCTTGATAAATGGTCACAGGCCCGCAGGCAAAATGCAGCCTACTATGATAAAAAATTTGCGGGGACGGTTGTAAAAACGCCATTCATCAATCCCGATTGCGTTACTATTTACAACCAGTACTGCATTCGTGTCCCTAAAAGAGATGAGCTTGCAGCACATTTGAAGGAGAAGAATATCGGCTGTGAAATATATTATCCAGTGCCGATGCACTTGCAGGAATGTTTCAAGTATTTGGGTTATAAAAAGGGCGATTTGCCGGAGGCGGAAAAGGCGGCGAGAGAAGTGCTGGCAATACCGATATATCCGGAATTGACAGATGAAATGAAAGATTACGTAGCAGAGACCATTTTGACATTTGTGGGAGGAAAGGCATAATTAAATACCTGCTGGAGTGCAGGGGAAAAGATGCACCAGTCTGTTAGAAACAAAGGTAGCAGGATAGGCAGTAAGCCAAAATGCCAAAGACGCGAAGATTAATTTGCAATTCACGGTCGCGGGTATACGAAGCAAAATCAAAAAACTCTACCCATCAATCAAGATGTAACAGACCGCAAGGGTACATCATGCGAGTTAAAGATATATTAAGAATTGCATATGATTTAATGACACTTTTTGGTATTGACCCCCTTAAGACCATATGGGCAATAAGAGGGCTCTCTTACTACTTTCGAGACCTGTCAAAGCTGAAAAAGCAGCAAAAGGTCTCGAATATTAATTTCGACTTCGGTAGACCATATCCCTGTCTCGGTGATAGATTTGCTCAAAGCGGAACAGCATCAGGTCATTACTTTCATCAGGACATGCTGATAGCCCGGAGAATATTTCTGAATAATCCGGAATTACACGTTGATATTGGTTCGAGAATCGATGGTTTTATCGCTCACGTGGCCTCTTTCAGGAAAATCGAGGTGTTCGACATTCGTGAACTGAAGAACGATATACCAAATGTTAAATTCATCCGAGCCGACTTAATGGGTGATATAGACAGAGCATTAGTAAATTATTCCGATTCTTTGTCATGTTTACATGCCCTTGAGCATTTTGGGCTTGGCAGATATGGTGATACTGTTAGATTCGACGGGCACATTGTTGGTTTGAACAATATGTATGCCATTCTCAGGAAAGGCGGGAAATTTTATTTATCTGTCCCTATCGGTTCTCAGCGAATCGAGTTCAATGCACACAGAGTGTTTTCCTTAAAATATCTGTTATCGCTTTTTGCGCAGAAATTCAAAATTGATGCTTTTTCTTTCGTGAACGATAAGGGCGACTTGTTTGAAAATGTGGAATTAAGCGAGAACGAAGTGAATAGGAATTTTGGGTGTTTCTACGGCTGCGGCATTTTTGAGATGACCAAACTGTAACACGAATATATTCCTGCTGAATTGTTATTAAGTCGGGTGGTTCACCTCACGAGTGAAGATATATTCAAAAATTACCGTCCCATCATCGCTAGTAAGGACGGTTACAGACCGAGAGTGCCTCAACTATGGGACTGCAAAGCCGCCCAAAGAATCGCAAAAATTATTGCTGCAACATAAATCCTGTCAGCAGTTCGCCTGAGCACAAAGAACGAATTCAATCAGATTGATTTCGTATAAAGAGAACGTCTAAGTTTTTAGTTTGATAAGAAATTCAAAGGAGTAAAATAAAGGGAGGCGCGGCATGTGTAACTGTTTGGTTCATAGGTATTTGCGTAAGGTGCTGGAATCAATTGCGATGCAAAAGCCGGTTTGGGCAGCTATTTATTGTACCTATCGTGACGAGTCGAAATTTCAGCGGCTAAAATTTATGACAACTCCTTTTGGTTTTGACTTCACGGGCAACAAAACAATGCAGAATGGTAAATTTGAACCTGATGAAACATCTCTTATTCAACAATATCTTATGAATTCAGATGTCTTTGTAGACATAGGGGCGAACATCGGGTACTATTCTTGCCTAGCACGAAATATGGGGAAATCTGTCATAGCTTTTGAACCGATACCTTCAA
>Ga0315276_10003392_pt1 | contig 14589 bp, 10 predicted proteins | sample YL17G05_0_MG_FD_204542 | JGI IMG/M metagenome (GOLD analysis project Ga0315276, IMG submission 204542) | Sediment microbial communities from Yellowstone Lake, YNP, Wyoming, USA - YL17G05_0 | ecosystem: Environmental > Aquatic > Freshwater > Lake > Sediment | place: USA: Wyoming | collected...
CTATCTGCGGGTGTCATTAACAGACGCCTGCAATCTGCGCTGCGTCTATTGCATGCCGGAGGACATCGTCTTCCGGCCGCCGGCATCGCTGCTCCAAGATGACGAGATTATCACGCTTGTGCGAGTTGCCGCCAGCCTCGGCGTCGATAAGATCCGCCTGACCGGGGGGGAACCGACGGTGCGCCGGGGCGTCGTAGAATTGGTACGCGCCATCCATGCGATTCCCGGCATCAAACGCCTGGCGATGACGACCAACGGCCTGCGTCTCGCGGTGCTGGCCCGGCCGCTGGCTGAAGCGGGTCTGGACCAGGTGAATATCAGCGTCGACTCATTGGAATCGACCAAGTTCCGCCGGATCACACGGCGCGGCGATCTGGCCGAGGTGTGGCAGGGGGTCGAGGCCGCCGAGGCGGCCGGCCTTAGGCCCATCAAACTCAACACTGTGGTGACCCGTGGGTTCAACGAAGACGATGTAGTCGGACTGGCTCGCCTGACCCTGGCCAATCCATGGGATGTGCGATTCATCGAGTTGATGCCGTTCGGCAAGGTCGCGGATTTTCAGCACAGCCAGGTCGTCCCGTCGGCCGAGACACGCGCCCGGATCGTCGCGGAGCTTGGGCCATTGGGCGTCGCACCCGGGGCCAATGGCCACGACCCCGCCCGGCATTACCAACTGGCGGGCGCGCGCGGGCGGCTGGGATTTATCAGCAGCGTGACCGAACCTTTCTGTGAGGGGTGCACACGCCTTCGCCTCACCGCCGACGGGAAGCTGCGGCTCTGCCTGCTGCGAGATGATGAGGCGGATATGTTGACCCCGCTACGAGCCGGAGCGGACTTCGAGACCCTGCGGCTGATTATGGCGGACGCCGCCTATCGCAAGCCATGGGGGCATCGGTTGGAACAGGATGAAATCGCAAAGACCCGTGAGATGAGTCAGATCGGCGGGTAGCTACGCTCCCGGGCAGATGCTCGCTGGAGACATTACTGGAGGAATTGCATGACAGTCGCAACGATCGAAGAGACGAAGACCGACACCGAAGTGGTGAACTTGACCCAGGCAGCGGCGGATAAGCTGCTGGCAATCATGGATGAGAAGGGACTTAGACAGACTCATGCGCTCCGGGTGTTCGTGAGCGGGGGCGGCTGCAGCGGTTTGCAATACGGAATGACTTTCGACAATAGCCCTCGACCGGTTGATGTGGTATTCGAGCAGCGGGGGTTGCGGCTGGTCGTCGATCCCAAGAGCTTGCCCTACATCACGGGCGCGAACATCGATTATTCGGACAGCCTGATGGGCGGAGGTTTCCAAATCGAGAACCCCAACGCCGTGTCAAGTTGCGGGTGCGGCCAGTCCTTCCGGACCAAGGAAGGCGGCGCAGCCGCGGCCGAGGGCGCAAGCTGTCATAGCTGTCACTGAGCTCGTGCGGCAAAGGTGACGCCGGCCGGGAAGGGAGGATGGCGGTGAAAGCCATCACGCGCGGGGACCTGCGCAAGATCGGCACGTGCCTGTATGAAGTGCCCCAGTCTTTCCGGCCCGATATGCGCGTTCCGGCGCACTTCTACGCCGACGATGAGATCCTGTCGAAGGCGTTAGAAGACCGTTCGCTGGAGCAGCTGGCCAACACGGCTACTTTGCCGGGCATTTGCGGCCGGGCGCTGGCGATGCCCGACATTCACCAGGGGTACGGCTTCCCAATCGGCGGTGTGGTTGCTACCCGGCTGCCGCACGGCGTCATATCTCCCGGCGGGGTGGGTTACGACATTAACTGCGGTGTCCGGCTCTTGGGCTCTCACCTGGACGTCGAAGATGTGCGCCCGTGGCTGGACGATCTGGCCGATGCGCTCTACCGGCAAGTACCCAGCGGGGTCGGCGTCAAAGGGCACCTTCACACCAACAGGGCTGAGCTGGATGGTATCCTGGCCGAGGGCAGCAGATGGACGCTGCGCGAGGGTTACGCCCGCCCGGAAGATGTCGCTCACACCGAACAAGGCGGCAGGATGTCTCCCGCCGATCCGGCCAAGGTAAGCAGCCATGCCAAAGAGCGCGGCCTTGCACAGGTTGGCACGCTGGGCTCTGGCAATCATTTTGCCGAGATCGACGTTGTAGCGAAGATCTATGATGAGGAGTCCGCCGATGCCTTTGGGCTGCGGCGCGGCCAGGTAGTTGTCCAGATTCATTGCGGGAGCCGCGGGCTGGGTCACCAGGTAGCCACCGATTATATCCAGGCATTCCAGACGGCCAGCAAGCGGTACGGCTACGAACTCCCCGATCGCGAGCTCGTGTGCGCGCCGCTGGATTCGCCGGAGGGGCAAGACTACCTCACGGCCATGAACTGCGCCGCCAACTATGCCTGGGCAAACCGGCAGGTGCTGACCTACCAGATCCGCGAGGCGTTCGAGCAGGTGCTCGGCGGCAAGGTCAGAGACTGGGACCTGTTCCTGGTTTACGATGTCGCCCACAACATGGCCAAAGTCGAAACCCACACTCTCGGCGGTCAGGCCGTGCCGGTATGCGTGCATCGCAAGGGCGCCACACGGGCATTCGGTGCAGGGCATCCAGAGGTGCCCGATGACTACCGCTCGGTAGGGCAGCCGGTTCTCGTGCCGGGAAGCATGGGCACGGCCTCGTACGTGCTGGCCGGAGCGGCTGAGAGCATGGAGCGGACTTTCGGCTCTTGCTGTCACGGCGCCGGCAGGTTGATGAGCCGGGCAGAGGCGAAGCGCCTGGTGCGCGGCGAAGCGCTGCGCAGCGAGATGATTCACGACGGGATTGTCGTCCGATCTGGAAGCCTTGCAGGACTTGCCGAAGAGGCTCCTCAAGCATATAAAGACGTTGCCCGGGTGGTTGCGATTGTAGCTGAGGCCGGCCTCGCGCGCATCGTCGCTCGGCTCGAGCCGCTGGCGGTCATCAAAGGGTAATTTGCCCGCCCTTTGTGGGGCCGCTATAATCCACAGGGCCCACCGCCTATCCTACCCTGGCGCCCATGCCAAGGTAGTGTCGCCAGGAGGATACTCCGATGCGTGTGTTGTTCGTTGCGCAAGAAATCAGCTACGAGCCACATGGGGTCATGTGGTTGGCTGCAGTGTTGAAGCAGTGCGGCCATGATGTGGCGCTTACTGTGGCGGACCTGGAAGACCCCGTGGCTTTTGCCGTCAGTTACGAGCCTGATCTCCTGGGCTACAGCGTCCTGACCGGCTCTCAACGCGGTTACTCCGAGCTGAACTTGCGGATACGCAGCGCACTCGATCCGCTTCGCGCCGCGAATGGCAGGCCACCTGTGTTTTCGGCGTTTGGCGGGCCGCATCCGACCTTTTTCCCGGAGATGATCGGCGAATCGGGGGTGGACGGGGTGTGCATCGGTGAAGGCGAAGGAGCACTCCTGGATCTGGCTAACGCCCTCTCAAACGGAGGTTTCCGGCCGAATATCCCGAACTGGTGGTTCAAGGCCCCGGACTCCCGCGACGGGGGAGGGGTGGAGATCATTAGGAACTCCGTGCGGCCGTTGGTACACGACCTGGCAAGCCTGCCGCATCCCGACCGTGCGCTGGTCTATGACAAGCTTCCTGTTCTGGCAGCGAGCGGCATCAAGCATTTCATGAGTTCGCGCGGCTGCCCATATGACTGCAGCTATTGCTTCAACCACGCTTACTACGAGATCTACCCGGGCGAACGCCGCGGCCACCAGCTACCCGTCGACGACGTGATCGCTCAGGTCAACGAGACGCGTGCCCGTTGGCCGTTGGAACAGGTCGTTTTTGTTGACGATCTGTTCATTTTGAGGGACGACTGGTTGGAGGAGCTGGCGGAGAAGTGGCCCGGCCAGGTTGGCTTGCCGTTCTTCTGCAATGTGCGGGCCAACATGCTGGTCCGCAACCCCCACAAGGTCACGCTTCTCAAGCGCGCCGGCTGCCACACGGTCAGTATGGGCATCGAGGCGGCGAACGACGGCATCCGGGTGGAAATGTTGAAGCGGCGGATGAGCCGCGCTGACATCGTGCAGGCCGGGCGGATGGTGCGGGCGGCTGGCATGCACATGACGGCGACGAATATCCTCGGACTTCCGACCAGCACTTTGGAAGATGATCTAGACACTATGCGCCTCAACGCCGAAGCGCAAATCAGCTATGCGCATGCGTATCTGTTTCAACCTTACCCGGGCACGGAGTTGGGCCAGTTCACGCAGGACGAACATCTGATGGTAGGAACCTTCGACGACATCGGCGAGGTGGCGTGGGATCATTCGATCATGGTGTTCGAGGACCCGGCGGTCAAGTCGCAGGTAGAGCATTTGCAGCGCCTGTTTGCGCTGGGGGTCGAATGGCCTTGGCTCGAGCCAACCATCCGCCGCCTTATCCGGCTTCCGCACAATCGTGTCACCGACACCTTGTTCTGGTGGCTGCAGAAAGTCTACCGTGGCTACGCAATTTACCGTCGAGTGCATCCCGTGAAGGCTAGCCCTCTCAAACTGGCGCAGACGGCCATACACTACATGCGAATCAAGAGTTAGCGGGAGGCAATCCCTTGCGAGTTGCCCTGATCAATCCAAAGTTCCGTTTGCCCATCGATACGCGTACGACGCCCCATCTTGGCCTGGCGTACCTGGGCGCGGTATCCGAGCGACGCGGGGACGAAGTGCGCATCTACGACGCGGATGTGGAAGACCAACCTCTGGCAGATTTCCTGCGCGACTTCAAGCCCCACATCGCCGGTATCACGGCCAACACGCCCCAGGTTAAGCAGGCCTGGCGCACAGCGGCCGCTATCAAGCAGGAGCTCAACATCCCCGTTGTGTTGGGCGGGCCGCACGTCAGCGTTGTCACTGAGGACTTGGACAACGAATCGCTGCGTCAGCCTCCCGTGGATATGGTGGTGCGCGGCGAAGGCGAGGTGCCTTGGATCGAGATCTGCGACCGGCTGGACGAGTTCCTGCGCGATCAACCCGAATTCAGTAGCGCAGCCTTCATGAACGCTGAGAAAGGGCTCTTCTCTGACGTACAAGGTATCAGCTACAAGACAAGCGACGGCGAAATGCATCGCAATGTCGATGCGCCGGTGATCTCCGACCTGGACAGCCTGCCATGGCCGGCGTACCACCTCTTCAAGATGAATCGGTACACCAATCTGCAGCCGGCAACGGACGCGATCGATGGAGCGCGCAGTTTTTCCATTCTCACCAGCCGGGGCTGTCCATACCGGTGTACGTTCTGTTCCCAAAGCATCATGCCCATTAAGTGGCGAGCGCGGTCGCCGGAGAGCGTCGTCGCGGAGTGGCGGCACCTCGTGCACGACCTCGGCGCACTCGAAATCGGCGTCCTGGACGACAGCGCCAACATCCGCCGGGACCGGTTGTACCAGCTGGCTGAAGCCCTGATCGCCGAGGGATTGAACCACGTGCCGTTCATTTTCGTCAACGGCATCCGCGCCAACCTGGCGGATCTTGACCTGATGATGAAGCTCAAGGAGGCCGGGTTGAAGCGCACGGCCTTCGGCGTGGAGACCGGCGATGCCGAAATGATCGTCAAGATCGACAAGCACGTAGATCACAACACGATCCGCCAGGCGTTCAAGAATGCCAAGGCCGCCGGGATCGAGACTATAGGCTTCTTCATTATCGGGCTGCCCGGCGACACGCGCGAGACGATGCAGCGCACCATCGACTTCGCTATCGAGCTGGACCCGATGATCGCTAACTTCAGCATGATGACCCCATATCCTGGCACAATCGTCTACGAGCAGATCAAGAACGGCGGCCGCTTCCTGGTCCATGACTGGGAAGACTACGTCTTTTTCGACCAAAAGGCGCGCTATGAGCTCGGGAGCCTCACCGCTGAGGTGATGGAGGAGATGTACCGCAAGGCCTATCGCCAGTTCTACTGGCGGCCCAAGTATATCGTCCGGGCCATGAGCCGCAAGGACTTCTGGCTGAAGTTCGGCCGTAACGCGCGGCTGGCCTGGCGAACGGTAGTGCCGCGCAAAGAGAAGAACGATCTGCGCCGGGCCATCGAGGCGCCCCTTTGAGCGTGAGGCTGCGATGAGAGTCGCCCTCGTCGGCCCCAAGTGGCATGCCATGGTCAATAGCTACCCGTCCCTGGGCCTCGCCTATCTGGCTGCGGTCGCAGAACAAGACGGGCATGAGGTCGCGATCTTCGACATGGGATTGCGGCCTGAGAAACCCCTGGTCGATGAGGTGGCCGAGATCGTCGCCTGGAAGCCAGACGCGATCGGCTTCACGTCGATGACGACCTCCTACCAGAGCGTTGAGGAAGCGGTCGCCCTGCTCAAGAGCGCGTTGGGGGTGCCAACGATCATCGGAGGCCCTCACGCTACAACGCTGCCCGAGCTGACGCTAAACAACCCGCACTTCGACTTTCTGGCGTACGGGGAGGGCGAGTACGTTTTTCGCGACTGGCTGCGCCAGATCATGGCAGGGGACACACACTGGGACGGGAACCGCGGGCTCTGGTATAAGGATGCCGGCGGTCACGTTCTGGATGGCGGGGAGCGCGAATTAATCCCTGATCTGGACGATTTGCCGTTCCCGGCGCGCCACCTGTTCGACCTGAAAGCCTATCCACTTTACGCCCCGACAGGGGAGGCGATGATCACGGTGTTGACGAGCCGAGGCTGCCCCTACAAGTGCTCTTTCTGCTTTAAGGGTATTGTAGGCCGCACATACCGGCAGCGAAGCCCCGAGAACATCGTCGCCGAATTGAGACAGATCATCGACCAGTACGGGGTGCGCAACTTCTATTTTATGGATGACCTGTTCACGATCAACGTCAAGCGCCTGGATGCCATCCTTGATTACTTCATTGCCCAGGAAATGAACGTGCGCTGGCAGTGCCTGGCGCGTGTGGATCGGGTCAACCCGCAATTGCTCGCCAAGATGTACCGGGCAGGCTGTCGCCAGATTCATTTCGGCATCGAGTCGGGCAATGAGGAGATCCTCGAACGGACCGCCAAGCACATCGACCTGCAGCAGGTGCGCCAGGCCGTGGAATGGACCGAGGACGCAGGCATCGTGAGCAAAGGTTACTTCATCCTGGGCTTGCCAGGCGACAACGAGCAGACAATGAACGAGACGATCGAGTTCGCTGCCAGCCTATCGTTGAGCCAGGCCATGTTCTCCATCGCGACGCCCATGCCCGGCACGGAGCTGTGGGAGGAGTTGGTTCACCGGAACCCGGATACGGTTTACAGCACTGACTTCACCAAAAGCTACTACTATAACTCGTACACGAGCGAGATCGCACCGTTCATGAACGTGTCTAACGTCAGCGACGAGCGCTTGAGCAAGATGGCGATCCTGGCACGACAGAGGTTCCTCGAGGGCAAGGAGAAGCGCAAGTTCATCCGCTTTTTCGGGCCGCGCCTGGGGGACCCATTGTACCGGATCTCCCGTGCCCGCCCGGTGCGCGCGGTCGGCAAGGGTGTGTTGAACCTGGGGTTGTTTCCCAGGTTCCGCCTGCTGCAGCCGAAAGTGGAGGCCGCAGCATGGGAGTAGATGGCGAAACACCGGCGCAGGCGAACTTCTTGGAGCGCCTGGAACGAGCCACGCGCTGGCAGCGAAATGACGTGTTGCGTCCCGTCAAGTGGCTGGCTTACGAGACTGGCCAGAACCGCCTGGTGCCACCTCCAGACCGCCTCTACATTGAGTCCACTAATGTCTGCAATCTCAGCTGCATCATGTGCCCGACGGGTCTGAAGGAGCAGATTCGCAAAAAGGGCTACATGCAGCTCGACCTGTTCCAGGCCATCGTCGACCAGATGGCCCCACATGTGCAGGCCACAACCCTGCACATCTGGGGGGAGCCGCTGCTCCACCCACGCCTCTTCGACATGATCGCTTATGCGCGCTCGAAAGGGCTGAACAGCGAAATCAGCACAAACGCCACGCTCCTGACGGAAGACAGGGCGCGCCGGGTCCTGGACTCGGGCCTGGGGGCGATTTATCTCTGCCTCGACGGCATGCGCCCGGAGACTTACCAGGCCATCCGGGTCAACGCAGATTACGAGAAGACCAACAGCAATATCCGCCGGTTCCTTGAGCTCAAGCACGTTGGCGGCTACACTAGCCCCATCGTGAATCTCCAGATCATCGAGATGGAAAAAACGGTGGATGAGATCGACTCGTTCGTGAAAGCCTGGGACCTGCCCGGGGTGGACCGGATCAACGTCAAGCCATTCGACTCCTGGGCCGGGCAAGTCGAGAACATCAGCGGCTTGCAGTCCGAGGAACAGAAGCTGCCGGCCAAACGCTACGCGTGCCCGAATCTCTGGTATCACACGCATATCTACTGGGATGGACGGATTGCGATGTGCGATCGCGACTTTAACCTGGCTTTCGACCTCGGGAACGTCCAGGGCGCCGACGGCGTCGTGAGGGTGCTTAAGAACTGGAACGGCCCCAAAATGCAGGAGCTGCGGCGGCTCCATGTGCGTAACGACCTGCAGAAGGTGATGCCGTGCAGCAGCTGCACCGAGTGGGCCTGGTGGAAGCCGTCCCCGTTCAAGTCACATGGCAACTACAATGCCAGCAAGCTCGAGGGGGATGCAGCGCAGTCCGGGTCAGAGCAGACTAATAGCCAGCCGGCATAGGCGAGCCAGCGAAAACATGCCAATTCGGAAGATCGTCCTCATCCAACCCAAACGCGATGGCCGCTTTATGGGTCGCGGCACCAGCGAGCCTTATACGCTCATGCGGCTTGCCTCGCTCGTCCCGTCCCAGATCCCGGTTGAGATATGGGACGAGGATCTGATGGCATTGCCGGTGAGCACATTGGGCCCGCAGGACCTGGTGGGCATCAGTGCCAAGACACTGCTCATCGACCGCGCGAGGTCCATCGCCCAGCGCATTGCCCAACAGGGCACGACCGTCGTGATGGGCGGAACGCACGTGACCCTGATCCCCGATGAGGTAGCCGCATGGGCCGACGTCATCGCAGTCGGTGAAGGCTACCGCACCTGGCCGCAGATCATCCGCGATTTCGATGGCGGCGCGCTGCAGAGCCGTTATGTCGATGAAGAGTGGGCGCCGCTTGATTCGGGCGTAGCCCTGCTCCAGGAGCGCGTCCTGCAACAGGTGAATGAGCATCGCAATTATTGGACGCCCTATCTGGAGATCACCCGTGGCTGCCCGCGCAGCTGCACCTTCTGCACCGCAATCCGGGTGTCCGGGCAGAAGATGCGCTTCCGACCAGTGGAAGAGGTTGTCGAGGAGATCGAACGGCGCCGCTTGAAGCGTTTCTTCCTCACGGATGACAACTTCGGCCTGAACTTCCGGCTGGACCCCTCGTACGTGGAGGCGCTATTCCGGGCCCTGGCCCGGCTTCCGCTGGAAGGATGGACATGCCAGGCGGAACAAATGGTCGGTGACTATCCCGACTTGCTCGACCTGGCTCGCGAGGCACACCTGGATAAGTTCTTCATCGGCTTCGAGTCGGTGAACCCAGGCAATCGCAAGGAACTTGGCGGTAAAGCACGAGGCGATGTAGCGCGCTATGACCAGGTAATCAAGCAGATCCACGCGCACGGCATTGGGGCGGTAGGCCTGTTCGTTTTTGGCTTTGACGGCGATACGCAGGCGACGTTCCGCGCCGCCTGGGAATTCATCCGAGCGAGCGAGCTCGACAGCGTGAGCGCCACGATCCTGACGCCTTATCCCGGCACCGCACAGCGTCAGGCGCTGCTCGAAGCGGATCGCATCCTACCGCATGCGACCTGGGAAAAATACGATACAAACCACGTCACCTATTTGCCCGCGCGCATGACCGTCACCGAGCTGGCGGATGGCTACGATTGGCTGTGCCGGCAGCTCTATCACCCGGCACAAATGGCCAGCCGCGGCTTCCGCGCTTGGCGGCGCCATCCGATTTCGAAAACGCGCGCCCGCCTGGTTTCCAGTTTCAGCACCGACTTCGGCTACCGGCGCGAGTTCTTGCACCGGTATAGCTGACAGGTCGGCAGGAGTGTTCCGATGAGAGTTTTACTGGCCAGCCCCGAGTCGGCGGTCTGGACCTCACGCAAACATATCCCCCTAGGGTTAGGTTATCTCGCCGCGGTGCTGCGCGAGAACGGACACCAGGTGGATCTTTACGACGCGGCTATCGAGGACGAATCCATCGAGACGGTCGCCAGGCGCGGCAAATTCGAGATTTTGGGGATTACGGCCCCAACGCCGCTGATCGTGGACGCCTGGAAGATGGCCAAAGTTGGCAAGCAGCTGGGCATGATTACGGTGCTGGGCGGGCCCCATCTTACTTTGATGCCGGAAGAATCGGTGGGGCCGGAGCACCCGGAAGTCGACTACGTCATCAAAGGCGAGGCAGAGGAGAGCATTATCGAGTTCGTGGACGCGCTCGAAGGCCGGCGCGCGATGGAGACCGTGCATGGGCTCTACTGGCGGCGGAACGGCGCGATCGTGGCCAACGCGCCGTCCGGGCTCGTGCCGAACCTGGATGCTGTCCCTTACCCGGCTCACGACCTGTACAAGATCACCCGCTACACCAATTTGCAGCCTCTGACCGACGGCCTCGACACCAAGGCGCGCGCTTACACGATCATGACCAGCCGCGGCTGTCCCTACAAGTGCACCTATTGTTCCAAGCCTATTACCGGCGACACCTGGCGGCCCCGCTCGGTCGACAACGTGATCGGCGAGTGGCGTTGGCTGGTAAACGACCTGCGAGCAACCGAGATCGGGCTGACTGATGACATCTGGAACCTGAAGCTGGACCGGGCGAAGGCCCTGTGCCGAGCGCTGGTTGTGGAGGGCCTGAACACGGTGCCTTGGGTCACCGTCCATGGCATGAAGGTCAACCACTCGGACCCAGAGCTATTCCAGTTGATGAAGGCGGCCGGGTGCAAGAGAGTCGGGTTTGGGGTGGAAAGCGGCGACCCGCACATCCTGCGCGATGTGGTCCGGAAGAGCCAGAGCCTCGAGATGGTTCGCAACGCGTTCCGGTGGGCCAGGGAAGCCGGGCTGGAAACAATGGGGTTCTTTATCTACGGCATGCCGGAAGAGACCGAAGAGACGATGGAGAAGACCACCCTACTGGCGCTCGAGCTCGACCCGGACCTGGCCCACTTCATGCTGGCCACTCCGTATCCGGGCACGGAGATGTACAACGTGATTCGAAAGTACGGCAACGTCTTCGCCCATGAATGGCAGGACTACGCTATCCAGTCCGACAAGGCGCATTTCACCATGCCAGGCTACGATCCAGACCTGGTTGTGCGGAAGTGGAAAGAGGCCTACCGGCGCTTCTACCTCTACCGGCCGAAGCGCGTCTGGCAGAAGGTTTCTAAGAGGAGCTTCTGGTCGGAGCTGCCGAGCACTGTCGGTAACGCGTCGCGTTTCTTCCTGCCCGACAAGGGAACGGAGAAAGCTGCGGCTTAGCTGGGGCCGGGACCGACCCACTTGTCGAAAAGCTCACTCAGATCCTGGCCAGACACCTCTTCCGCAACCGCACGAAACCCTTCCGGAGTCGCTATCTGCCACCGGTTGCGCACGAGATAGGTTCTTAGGATTTGTTGGAAGGTCTCGTCGCCGACGGTGTCTCGTAGAGTGGCGAAAAACAGAGCGCCTTTTCCATAGATCATTGTTTCGTAGTTCTTCGGATAGGCGGTGATGGGTTGGCCGATGGGTGCATCGATGCCGCTCTTCACAGCAGCCGCCACAGGTGCTTCCCAGCGGGTGCGACGCAGTGTGCGGGCAGCGGGCACGCCGTGCCGATCTTGGAAGTAGTAGTACATGCTGTACTCAGCCAACCCCTCGTCAAGCCACGGATTGCCCGTCTGGTCACTGCCCACCTGGTTGTACCACCACTGGTGCGCCACCTCGTGGACGACGAGCTTCTCCAGGTCGGCGGCATAGCGGCCGTAGGCATCCCTGCCGATCAGGCTGAGGCCGGGGAATTCCATGCCGTGGAAGGTCAGCGGCGCCTCGACCACCGACATCTCCTCATACGGATAGGGGCCATACTGATCGCTGTAGATCTGGAGCGCCGCTACGGCATCGTAGAGCGCTGAACGGCCCGCGACGGCATCCTCCGGAAAATAGTAGGAGCGTACGATTGTACCGTAGGCGTAGGCCTCCTGCGTTTGGAAACGGGGGCTCATGATTGCGGTAAATTCGCGCGCCGGTCCCAGTACGAAGCCGGTAGTGGCCAGACCGTTGGAGTCTTCGGTGCGCGTGATCATGGCCCCGGTCGCGGCAATCACCTCGTCGGCCGGAGCAATCACGGTCACGCGATAGAATGCCGCGTCGTGGAAGCCGACGTCGCCCTGCGGGTTCGCCACGTCAAGCGCCCACTCCTCCCCGCGGTGGCCGGCCAGAATGGGATAGAAGTTGGACAGGGAAAGCTCGTCTCCGTTGAGCCCAAAGATCGAATAACTGCCCGCCTTACGCGCTGGTAGTTTACCCGAGAAACCCATCTCTACGCGGGCGGAGGTACCCGGATCTATGGGCACGGGCAAGGGAATGTGGATCGCGGTGTTGTTGGCCTCGTAGCCATAGCTTGGTGTCAGGCCGTTGACACGCATGCTATTCACCTCGGCGTCGCCGCCAAATTGGGCCAGGTTGGGGTATAGCCGGAAATAGAGGTCACCGATCGCATAGTCTCCCGTGATTGGGATCGTGACATCGAGCGTGCCCGTATAGGCCCGCCCGGCGGGGTTTACCTCGACCGTGATACTGTAGTTTGGGAGCGCTGCCATCTGGTCTGCCGCCAGCACAAAGCTCTTGCGCAACATGGGGCGGTAGTCGACGAGAGGGGCCGGTGGGGTTGTCGTTCTCAAAAGACTGCACCCACCCACGGCTAATGTGGTAAGGGACAGGCCGAACACCAGGGCCACAATGAGTCGAAAGCGTGGTTGGGCAGGCATGCAACCTCCGAGGTGTGCAACCAACAATATACGTTACATTATAGCATATCAGGGCAAATTGGTCCCACTTCGCTAAGATGCTATAATGTCGACCTGACGTTGCCCGGAACCGGCTCGGAGAAGCTTATGGGGCACGTCCTCGGAGCGGAAATCATGAGCCTGACCCCTGCCGAAGTAGCGCATATCGCCGTGCTGGCCAAGCTGGCGCTGACCCGCGAAGAGGAGGATCTTTACCGGGAGCAGCTTTCCGCCATCCTGGATTATGCCTCAGTATTGCAGCGAATCGACACCGCCGCTATCCCGCCGACAGCGACTGTTTTGCCACTTCGCAGTGTCATGCGCGAAGACCTCGTGGAGCCCTCCATGTCACGTGAAGATGTCCTGGCGAATGCCCCTGATCCGTTCGATGGCTTCTTTCGCGTGCGCGCGATCCTGGAAGATGGAGACTGAAGCGTCCTCCCGCATCCGGAAGGCAACCCGCCAGATGTTCACAACGGCCGAATGCGCCGGCAAAGGCTGAACCCGTGCTCAACGAACTTACGATCCACGAGGCAGCGAGGCTGCTCAGGTCCGGCGAGATCAGTGCCGTCGAGCTGACTCAGTCGGCACTAGATCGCATCTATGCCGTCGACAACGACGTCAAGGCCTTCCTCACGTTGATCCCAGAGACCGCTCTGTTGCAGGCGGCTGAGGCTGACGATACGATCGCTGCCGCGAGAGCGGGCGGGGATTTGGGCGCCCTCCCGATGCTCACCGGCATCCCCCTGGCCATCAAAGATGTGATCACGGTCGAGGGCGTGCGGACCACCTGCGGATCCATGATCCTGGAGAGCTACGTAGCGCCGTACCAGGCTACTGCGGTCGACAAGCTGCGGGCGGCAGGTGCGGTTTTACTGGGCAAGACTAACACCGATGAATTTGCCATGGGTTCTAGCACCGAGAACTCGGCGTATTTCACAACGCATAATCCATGGGACCTCGACGCGGTCCCGGGTGGATCGAGCGGTGGGAGCGCGGCTGCCGTAGCCGCTGACGAGTGCCTGGGTGCCTTTGGGACCGACACGGGCGGCAGCGTGCGCCAACCGGCATCTCTGTGCGGTGTGGTCGGCCTTAAGCCGACTTACGGACGAGTCAGCCGCTACGGGCTGGTGGCCTTTGCATCGTCGCTGGACCAGATCGGTCCCCTTGCCAAAGACGTTACCGACGCAGCGATTCTGCTCGGCGCCGTGGCAGGTTATGACCGGCGGGATAGCACCAGCGTCAATTCGCCTGTGCCCGATTACGCGTTGACCCTTCAACATCGATCTCGGGGGGACAGGTTACGAGGAGTACGAGTTGGCGTCCCGAAGGAGTACTTCGTGGATGGTATGCAGCAGGACGTCGAGTCCGCCGTCCGCGGGGCGGTGGCATTTTTGCAGGGCCTTGGGGCCGAAATCCGTGAGATAAGCCTGCCGCACACCGACCTGGCCTTGCCGGTGTATTACCTGATCGCGCCGGCCGAGGCATCCGCCAACCTCGCGCGCTACGACGGCATCCGCTACGGGCTTTCGGTGCCACAGGAGACTCTGTGGGACGGCTACCGGGAGACGCGCGGCCAGGGCTTTGGGCCGGAGGTGAAACGGCGCATTATGCTGGGAACCTACGCACTGAGCGCGGGTTATTACGATGCGTACTACCTCAAGGCGCAGCAGGTGCGCACGCTG
>Ga0315276_10003393_pt1 | contig 14587 bp, 12 predicted proteins | sample YL17G05_0_MG_FD_204542 | JGI IMG/M metagenome (GOLD analysis project Ga0315276, IMG submission 204542) | Sediment microbial communities from Yellowstone Lake, YNP, Wyoming, USA - YL17G05_0 | ecosystem: Environmental > Aquatic > Freshwater > Lake > Sediment | place: USA: Wyoming | collected...
TGGCTGGGCTTCGTCCTGCCGCCGATCCGGTCGACCCTGGCGTCGTACTGGCAGCAGCCGGCGACGGGCGCGGTGCCGGGGCGCGGCTCGGGCAGCGGAATCACGGCCACCGCCGACCGCCGCCTGGTCGGCCTCGTTCGGCTCCTCGCCGTCGCGGCCGTGGCAGCCGTTGTCGTCGGGGCCGTCCTGGTGGGTGCCGCCGTCCGCTGAGTGTGCGTGCGGCCGCGCGCCCTCCTTCGCTCGCGATGTCCGAATCCCGCGAGCATCGGCCGTCGCGAGATGCGATCCTCCAGTCATGGTTCTCGACCTCGACTTCGCCGGACGCTACCGCGCCGTCCAGAGCCGCGACCCCCGTTTCGACGGCTGGTTCTTCACCGCGGTCACCTCCACCGGGATCTATTGCCGGCCCAGCTGCCCGGCCACGACTCCCCGGGCCGAGCACGTCCGCTTCTACCCGACGGCTGCCGCGGCGCAGGAGGCCGGCTTCCGCGCCTGCAAGCGCTGCATTCCCGGAGCGGTGCCGGGATCCCCGGCCTGGGACCTCGCGGGCGATCTCGCGGGCCGGGCGATGCATCTGATCGGGGACGGGGTGGTGGAGCGGGAGGGCGTCCCCGGCCTTGCCCGCCACCTGGGGTACAGCGAGCGCCAGGTGCGCCGTCACCTCCTGGCCGATCTCGGCGCCGGGCCCCTGGCCCTCGCGCGCGCCCAGCGCTCGCACGTCGCCCGCCTCCTCCTCGAGACGACCGACCTGCCGGTCACCGAGGTCGCGTTCGCCGCGGGGTTCGGCTCCCTGCGCCAGTTCAACGCGACGATCCGCGAGGTCTTCGCGACGGCGCCCACCGCGCTGCGCGAGGCGCGCCGCCCGGGCGAGACGACGCCGAGCGGGAGGATCGTCCTGCGGCTGGCCCGCAGAGCGCCGTTCGCCTGGCCGGCCCTCCTGCGTTTCCTCGCGCTGCGTGCCCTGCCGGGCGTGGAGGAGGTGGTCGACGGCATCTACCGCCGCAGCCTGCGGCTCCCGCACGGGCCGGCGATCGTGGAGCTGGCCGACGACGGCGAGGCCGTCCGCTGCGCCCTGGCCCTGGCCGATCCACGCGATCTCGGGCCGGCCGTGGCACGGTGTCGCCGCCTCCTGGACCTCGACGCGGATCCGGTCGCGGTGGCCGAGACGCTGGGGCCGGATGCGCTCCTTGGCGACCTCGTCCGGGCGCTGCCGGGGCGTCGCTCGCCCGGCGCGGTCGACGGGATGGAGCTGGCCGTCCGGGCGGTGCTGGGGCAGGGGATCACCGTGGCCGCCGCGCGGACCCTCGCGGCCCGCCTGGTGGAGGCCCACGGGGCGGCGCTCTCGAAGCCGCACGGCGGCATCACCCATCTCTTCCCGGCTCCGGCCGACCTCGTCGATGTCGACCCGGCGAGCCTGCCCGGGCCCGCCGCCCGGCGCGCCGCGCTCCACGGCGTCGCGGACGCTCTCGCGACGGGCGAGCTGACCCTCGACGCCGGCGCCGACCGGATCGAGGCCGTCCGCCGGCTGCGCTCGATCCGCGGGATCGGGCCGTGGACCGCCGCCTACGTGGCAATGCGGGCCCTGGCCGACCCGGACGTCTTCCTGCCGGGTGACGTGGCCCTCCGCCACGCCGTGACCCGCCGCGGCGGGCCCCGCGACCCACGCGGGATGGCGGCCCTGGCCGGGCGCTGGCGACCCTGGCGCTCCTATGCCGTTCATCACCTCTGGGCGTCGCTCGACGCGGCGCCCGCCGTGACCCACCCGACCGACGACGGAGAGACCCGATGACCCCGACCATCTATGCCCGGCATCCCAGCCTCGTCGGCCCGCTCCTCCTCGTGGGCGAGCGGACGCCGGACCGGGGCACGGTCCTGACCGGCTGCTACTTCCCCGGGCACCGGCGTGGGCCGGCCATCGACCCCGCCTGGCGTGAGGATGCCCCCGCGTTCGCCGAGATCGGGGCCGGCATCGACGGCGAGCTCGCGGGCGCAGGGCCGCAGCCCGCGATCCGGATCGCCTTCCGCGGCGGGACGCCGTTCCAACGGCGCGTCTGGGAGGCCCTGCGGACGATCCCGCGGGGGATCACGGTCACGTACGCGGAGCTGGCGGAGCGCATCGGAATGCCGGGCGCGGCCCGGGCCGTGGGCTCCGCCGTCGCCCGGAACCCGGTCTCCATCGCCGTCCCCTGCCACCGCGTCGTGGGGGCCGACGGGACGCTCACCGGGTACGCGGGCGGTGTGGACCGCAAGCGAGCGCTCCTCGAGATGGAGGGGGCGTCCCTTCCCGGGGCGCGGGCCCGCTGAAGGCGCGCGGTCCCGCCGACGGGCATCAGCCCTCGAGGTTGCCGAAGGCGACCTGCGGACCCGGCTCGCCCTGCGCCCCCCCGGCGGGCTCGAGCGTGATCATCGTCGCCTTCGCGACGGCAAGGTCGACGCCGAACGGGGCCAGGCAGGCGTGGGACCCGTCGCACGTGAACATCGTGAGGGGGTGAACGCCCGCCTTGTCGGCCGACCACAGCTGGTAGACATGGCCGGCCGGCGTCGCGGGGAGCTGCCCTGCCATCAGCCAGGCCTCGGTCGTCCCCGGCCGGAAGACGACGTACACCGTGGCGCCGGCCGCCATCGGCTCCGGCGTCAACGTCGCGGTGGCGTGGTCGGGCGCCAGGACGACGGACATCGCGCCGTCCGTGGCGGCCAGCCTGGCCACCGCGGCGTCGCGCTCCGCGGCAGCCGCGTCGAGGTCGCGGGCGGCAGCGTCGAGGTCGCCGCGCAGGCCGGCGGCCGAGGCGCCCAGGGCGCCCACCGCGATCGCGAGGGCCGCGGCGGCGGCGAGGCCGGCGAACGACAGGCGGCGGTAGATGGTTCGCTCGCGGCGGATGGCCCCAAGGTCGAGAATCGGCGCGGAGCTCGCCATGGCACCGCTCGCCGCGATCGCCGCCATGACGTCACCACGAAGCGACGCCGGGGGCACGCGCCGTGGCGCGGCGAGCGCCAGCAGCCCGGCCGTGTCGGCGAGAGCGGACGCGTCGCCCCGACAGGGCCCGCAGACGCGGAGATGGCCGTCGAGGGACGACCGCTCCGACGCGTCGAGGTCGTCGAGGGCCGCGCCGGCGGCTAGCTCGCGGTAGGTGCCGTGGTCCATGGTGTCTCGCGGGGGTCGGTCTCGGACACGCTGGGGCCCAGGATGTCGCGGAGCTTGAGGAGGCCGGTGCGGATCCGCGTCTTCGCGGTGCCCAGCGGGATGCCGAGCTTCTCGGCGACCTCGACGTGGGTCAGCCCGCCGAAGAAGGCGAGCTCGAGCGCGGTTCGCTGGGCCTCGGGAAGCTGCGTGATCGCCGCCCGAACGGTGTCGCGGCGGACGCGCAGCCAGGCCTCCTGGTCGACGTCGTCGTCGGCCTCGCGAAACTCGAGGTCGACGTCGGCCGTGTGCTTGCGTACGTTCGCCTCTTTCCGGACGAGATCGATCGCCTTGTGGCGGGCCAGCGCGAAGAGCCACGAGGAGAGCGCGCCGCGGCTCGGGTCGTAGCGCCCGGCATCCTTCCACACGGCGACGAAGACCTCCTGGACCACCTCCTGGGCGTACCGGTCCGCGCCCGTGACCTGGTAGGCCAGGGAGTAGAGGGGCCCGGAGTAGCGGGAGTAGAGCGCCTCGATCGCGCGCTCGTCCTTCTCGCGAATCCGGAGGATGAGGGCGACATCCTCGGCGCGCCGCTCGTCCTGGGGGGTGGCGAGGGGCTCGTCAGGCACGCGTGGCTCCGTCGTGACCTGCGACGAGGCCCGGCGGGCACCGTCTCTCGACCCGGCGTCGGTCGTGCTCGACCGGCCGGGGGGAGTGAACCAACGTGGGCGCGCCAACCCGGGATCGGGCAGGGGCCGGGTGAGCGGCAGGGCGGCAGCAAGGGCGTCCATGCACCTCTGTTCGAAGGAGGCTGCCGGACGGATGGGAGGGTGCCGTGGCGTCAGGCCTCCGCGGCGGTCGACGGGCGGCCCGCCGGCACTCCGGAGAGGAGTTCCGGCCGGTCGCGGAAGCGGGCCAGGACCCGATAGAAGTTGCGCTTCGAAAGGCGGTCCCGCTGGTCCTGGGGCAGGCCCTTCCACCCGCGACCGGCGTGGCGTTCGAGCGGCAGGTCGAGACGCCGGGCGGCCCGCGGCGCGGCATCGTCGCCGGGGCCGGCACGGAGGACGAGGCTCCACCAGATGTCGAGGCCGCGGTAGAACATGAACTTCTCGTCGAGCGGTCCGAGCCCGCCGTAGTCAGCGCGGCGGAAGGCCAGCCAGTGCAGCTCGAGTGCGTCGACGTCGGACCCGGCGGCGTCCTCGAAGCGCCGGAGGTCGGTCGAGACGAGGCCGAAGGCGCCGGCGACGGCAACTCCCGGGTCGGCGAGCGCCGCCTCGAGCGGGGTCAGCGGGTCGCCGGTCGGCTCGATCGAGGTGTCGGCCAGGACGACGATTGCGCCGGCCGCCCGGCGCAGGCCGACGTTGCGGGCCGCGGCGTGGCCGAGCCGCGCGCTCGTCCAGGCGATCTCGGGCGCGGCGCCGGCGATGGGGGCGAGGTCCGGCTCCCCGGGAGAGAGGCGCGCCGCCTGGTCGGGCGAGGGGGCGTTCGCCACGATCACCACCTGCGTCCCCGCCGGGGCGTGCGCGCGCAGGCCCGCGAGCATCCGGGCGAGGTCGTCCGGCCAGTCGTCGGCGACGAGCTCCACGGTGAAGCGCGCGGTCGGCGGCTCGTCGAGGACGGAGGGAACCGCGGCCGCGGCGCCGTAGCGGACGATCGCGCCGTCCTCGACGGTGGGCGGCGCTGCCGCCTCGAGCCGGAAGGCCGTTCCGCCGTCGACGACCTTCCAACCGGCGGCCTCGATCTCCGCCCGGAGCGCGTCGGCACGCGGCCAGTCGCGGGCCCCGCGGGCCGCGGCGCGCTCACGGGCGAGGTCGACGATCCCGGGGGGTGGCGGCTCGGGGCGGGTCACTTGCCGAGTGTAGCCGGGACGGGCGGTGGCCCGCGGAGACGGCGTCCGCCGGGCCGGCCGGACCCTGGGCGTCGCGGCCGATGTCCGGCGGCATGGCGCGCCCGATCGGCTACGATCGGACCGATGTTCGCCACGCTCGCCGGTGGCTACCCGTGGCCGCCGGACCTTCCCGCCGAGGCGGCCCTCGACGCCGTGGTGGCCGCGCAGGTCGACGCCGGCCTGGAGCTCCTGGCCGATGGCCGGATCCATCCCGCGGCGACGGCGGCGGAGGATCTCGTCGGCGCGTGGACGGCGACGCGGGACGTCGCCGCGGCGCGCGCGGCGGCCATTCCGGTGAAGCTCGCGATCGAAGGGCCGTTCGCCGCCGCCGGGCCCCGGGGTGCGCTCGAGGCCGCGCGGACCCTCAACCGGGCGCTCCTCGCACTGGCCGCCGCCGGCTGCCCGGTCGTCGAGGTGCACGAGCCGGCCGCGACGCTGCCCTCGGACGACGCCGGCCGCGCCGCGTTCGTCGCCGCTCAGGTCGCCCTGCTCGCGGGGATCCCGGCTGACCTTCACGTCTCGCTTGCGGTCACGGCGGGCGCCGCCACACCCCTCGGGGCCGCGGCGCTCTTCGCGGCGCCGTACCGGAGCCACCTGTTCGACCTTGTTGCCGGCCCGGACAGCTGGCGCCTCATCGCGGTCGCGCCGCCCGAACGGGGAATCGTCGCGGGGGTCGGCGACGCGACCGGGCGCCGGCGGACGCGGATCGAGGACGTTGTCTGGGCGGCCAGCTACGCCGCCTCGACGCAGGGTCGGGGGATGGACCGCGTCGGGATCGCCCCGTCGGGGAGCCTCGCGGGGCTGAGCCCGGCGCACGCGCGGGCGGTCCTCGACCTGCTCGGCGAGGCCGCGCGCGCGGTCGCTGCGGGGCGCGACGAGCTGTTGGCGCGTCTCGACCCGCGGGCGATCGACGCACGAAGTGCCGCTCTGGGGCACTATCGTCCTGCGCGCAGGCGCGACCCCGCCGGTCGCTGACGCTGGCGCGCCCACGAAGGAGCCCATCGCCCCAATGCCGACCCGCTATTGGCACCCCTTTGCCGACATGCACAAGGTCCAGGACCACGAGCTGGTCCTGGTCCGGGGAGCCGGGGCGTGGATCGAGGATGCCGACGGGCGCCGCTACCTCGACGCCACCGCGGGCCTCTGGTACTGCAACGTTGGCCACGGCCGAACGGGGATCGCCGACGCTGCGGCCGCCCAGCTGTCGTCGCTGGCCGCCTATTCGAACTTCGGCGGTCTTGCGACCGCGCCGACCCTCGAGCTGGCCGACCGGCTGGCCGCCCTCGCGCCCATGGAGGACGCCGTCGTCTTCTTCGGCTCGGGCGGTTCCGACGCCGTGGACACCGCGGCGAAGCTCGCCCGGCGCTACTGGGACGCGCTGGGACACATTGAGAAGCGGATCGTCGTCAGCCGCGAGCACGCCTACCACGGCATGCACGCCTTCGGAACGGGCCTGGCCGGAATCCCCCTGATGCGCGAGGGGTACGGGGGCCCGATCGTGGGCGACACGATCCAGGTCTCCGCGCACGACGTCGAGGAGCTGGAGCGGCTGTTCAAGGCGCGCGGGAAGGAGATCGCCGCCTTCATCGGCGAGCCGGTGATCGGCGCGGGCGGGGTCATCCCGCCCGAAGACGGCTACTGGGAGGCGGTCACCCGGCTCTGTGACGCCCACGGCGTCCTGCTCGTCGCCGACGAGGTCATCACCGGCTTCGGCCGCCTCGGCACGATGTTCGGCAGCGAGCGCTACGAGATCGCCCCGGACATGATCTGCTTCGCCAAGGGCGTCACCTCGGGCTACCTGCCCCTGGGCGGCGTGCTCATCGGCCGCCGGGTCGCGGAGCCGTTCTGGGACGGCACGGGGGGGCCGATCTTCCGTCACGGCTACACCTACTCGGGCCACGCGACGGCGTGCGCCGCGGCCCTCGCCAACCTCGACATCCTCGAGGGCGAGGACCTGATCGGCCGGGTGCAGGCCCTGGAGCCGGTGCTCGCCCGCGAGATCGGCCGCCTCGACAACGCACCCCTCGTCGGCGAGACCCGGGTCGTGGGGCTCACCGCCGCGGTCGAGCTGGATGGGGGCGTCCTCGCGGCGAACCCGGGCGCGCCGGAGGTCGTGGCCGCCGCGCTGCGCCGCCACGGGATCCTGACCCGGGTCCTGCGCGGCGTCGCCCTCCAGGTCTCGCCGCCGTTCGTGATCACCGAGGCGGAGATCACGCTGCTTGCCGATGGCTTCGAGGCGGCCCTCGCGGAGGTCGCCGCCGGCTGAAGTCGTGGCGGCTTCGGGCGAGGTCGCGGGGCAACGGGCGCCGCAGGCCTGGCCGCCGCAGGCCTGGCCGCCGCTGATGCGCCACAGGGTCGACGACCGGGCATGCCAGCACGAAACCCACACCAGAACGGCGCACATGGCCGGATCGGCCAGGGTTCCGTGCTCGTCCGGCGGCGGCCCGAGTCTCCACCGCATCAGCCATCCGACCAGGGTTGCGGCGGGTCAGTGGCAGGCGTTGCCGTAGACGCCCGCCATGGCCCGGTCGCGGTAGATGAGCACTCGCCTCGCTGTGGATCGAGCCACCAGCCGTTCGCGTCGTGGCGGACCACGGGGCGCATCTGGGTCCCGGACGACGCCCTCGTCGCGCCTCCAACGATGGTCACGAACAGGCACAGCTCCTGCGCCTCGGATGCTGCTTCCGGAACGGTTCCGCGCGACAGCGGGCGTCAGGGACGTGCCAGTTCGCGTCCCGGTCAGACTCGGGCCAGTCTGGATCGGAGGTCCCCGGCATCGCCGTAGGGGAGGACAGGGTGCCCCCCGAACAGCGGTGTCGGAAGAATCCACGACCCTCGCCGGCGCAACGGGTCGACGAACGTGAGCGCAGCCGTCCGCTCGGTCGGGGTACTTCCGTCCAGCACGGCGAGGAGCTCGGCCGGTGGCGTTGGGAAGCGCCGGCGAAGGGCATCGGAATGCGCGCGAACGACGTCGGCGTTCCGTCGCGACGCCAGCGCGGTCCCCAGGACGACGACTCGCGCCGGTCGCCAGCCGAGTTCGCGTGCCGCCGTCCACACATCGCGCTCGTACCAGGCAATCTGCCGTTCGAACGCCCCGACGTCGTCGATGTCGCCCTTGACCTCGCCGAGGACGGCGACGCGGTCGCGCTCCCGCCACGCGAGGAGGTCCAGCCAGCCTCTCATTCGGTCGGCGCCGATCGGCACCTCGCGCGCCGTCTCGAGCCCGAGGCGCCGCAGCCAGCGTTCCACGTACTGGAGGATGCGGGCGTGGACGGCGTCTCGCTCGCTCGGCCCGCCCACGACCAAGGGTGGTCGGACCCTGGCTTCGATCCGGCACTCGAGTCGGTCGAGCAAGCGGCCAACCCTGGCGAGCGGGACGGCAGTCGGCAGGCCGCCCTCGAGGCGGCTGATGGTCGACTGCGGCACGCCGGCGAGGTTGGACAAGTCGCGTTGCGACAGGCCGAGGCGGCGTCGACCGTCGCGAATGGCGGTGCCGATGAACCGGGCGAGGAACAACTCCGTCTGGCCGGGGGTCTCGGGCTCTCGTTGCATACGGTCATCGTGATGGCCTGCACTTCACTGGCACTCACTGGTCCCTGCATCGCAAGCACGGTCCGCGCGCCGGCCGCCGCCGCTTGACGGCAAACGTGGCTCGATTGGTGTCGGCGGGCCCGTCGGGCGAGGCGTGATGCTGAACAGGATCGACACGCCATCCTTCTCGCACGAAACACCGGGCGGAACTCGTGGATCGGCCGCCTTCCGTGGGGGATCTGTGCTCGCTCGATCCCTCGCTGATCCCCCACAGACTCACAAGCGGCACAGCGGCTCGGCCGCCGCCGCAAGCTCGCGGGCTGCCGCCGCCCGCCGGCCGCCGCCATCGCCTCGCCGCAGCTGCCGCAGCCCAGCCGCGGGGCGCAGCCCAGCCGCGGGGCGCAGCCCAGCCGTGGGGCGTGGCCCGGCTGTCCCGCCCCGCGGTGTAGATTGGGCGCCCATGACGAACCACGATCCCGCGCTCGCCGAGCCCACGATGCCGCCCCACGACCTCGCCACGATCGAGGGGCTCCAGGCCGCCTTCCGCGCCCGCGACTACGTCGCCGACCGGTCCCTCGCGACCTCGGTCTTCCTGGCCCTCGCGCTGGGCCGCCCGCTGCTCCTCGAAGGCGAGGCCGGCGTCGGCAAGACACAGCTGGCGAAGACGCTCGCCGAGACGCTCGACACCCGCCTCATCCGCCTCCAGTGCTACGAGGGCCTGGACGTCACGACGGCGGTGTACGAGTGGAACTACGCCCGCCAGATGCTGGAGATTCGGCTCCTCGAGGCGCGCGGCGAGATCGAGCGGGCGACCGCCCACGACATCTTCGGCCCGGAGTTCCTGCTGAAGCGGCCGCTGCTCCAGGCGCTGGAGGCCGCCGACGGGAACGCGCCGGTCCTCCTGATCGACGAGATCGACCGGGCCGACGAGGAGTTCGAGGCCTACCTCCTCGAGATCCTGTCCGACTTCCAGGTGACGATCCCCGAGATCGGCACGGTCCGGGCGACGACCCCGCCGCGGGTGATCCTCACCTCGAACCGGACGCGCGAGGTCCACGACGCCCTCAAGCGGCGCTGCCTCTACCACTGGATCGACTACCCAGGCCCGGCGACGGAGATCGAGATCGTCCTGGCCCGGGTGCCGGCGACGCCCGAGCGACTCGCCCGCCAGGTCGTCGGCTTCGTGGGCCGGCTGCGGACGACCGACCTCACCAAGGTGCCCGGGGTCGCCGAGACGCTCGACTGGGCGGCCGCGCTGCTGGCCCTCGGCGCCAGGGAGCTTGCGCCCGACCTCGTCGACGAGACGCTCGGCGTCCTCCTCAAGTACGAGGAGGACGTCCGTCGCGTCCGCGGCGCCGCAGCGGCGGCGTACATCGACGACCTCGCGACGGCCGGAATCTGACGCGGCGATCTCGAGGCGCCCCATGACCGGCTTTCGCGCTTCCGCGCCCGATCCGCTTGCCGACTTCGACGGCACGAACTTCCTCCGGAACGCCGTCCTGTTCACGCGCGCGCTGCGCTCGGCCGGTGTGCCCACCGATCTCGGTGGCGCGCTGGACTTCGCCCGGGCGCTGACGCTCGTCGACATCGGCGACCGGACCCAGGTCCACGCGGCGGGCTCGGCGATCTTCTGTCGCCGCCACGCCGATCTCCCCGTCTACGACGCGGTCTTCGACCAGTTCTGGCGGCGCCACGTGGCCCGGATCGCGCCGGCGGCGCCGACCGCGGGTCCCCGTCGCGAGAAGAGGAAGGAGCCGCAGGGCGCCGTGGCGCCGGACTCGACGGCCGAGCGACCGAGTGAGCGGCGCGCCGGCCGCCAAGGGCAGGCCGCGCCGGCGAGCGAGGGCGAGGACGACCGGGAGATCGGTGAGGGGAGCGTCGTCAGCCCCCGTGCCTTCTCGACCGCGGACGCGTTCGCGCACCGCGAGTTCGACCGGATGTCGAGCCTCGAGCTCCGCGACGCCGAGCGCCTCATCGACCTCCTCCGGCCGCGGCTCGAGACGCGCCTCACCCGCCGCTACGAGCACCACCCGCACGGGCGCCGCCCGGCCCCACGCGCCATGTTCCGGCGCAACCTCGCGACCGGCGGCGACATGGTCGACTGGGTCTGGCGGCGGCGCGTCCGCCGGCCGCGGACGATCGTGGTCCTGTGCGACGTCTCGGGATCGATGGAGCGCCACGCCCGGCTCCTCCTGCGCTTCGTGCAGGCGCTGACCCGGGCGTCCGGCGTGCGCACGGAATCGTTCGTCTTCGGGACCCGCCTCACCCGGATCACCCACGAGCTGCGCGGGCGTGACCCGGACCTTGCGATCCGGCGGGTCAGCGAGACGGTCACAGATTGGTCGGGTGGGACGCGCATCGGGGAGTCGCTGCGAACGTTCAACCTGCGCTGGGCCCGGCGGGTGCTGCGGACCTCCGGCGTCGTCATCGTCGTCTCGGACGGCTGGGACCGGGGCGATCCGTCGCTCGTGGGTGTCGAGACCGCGCGCCTCCAGCGCAACTGCCACCGCCTGATCTGGCTCAACCCGCTGGCCGGGGCCGACGGGTACGAGCCGCTGGCGGCGGGGATGGCGGCGGCGTATCCGTCGGTCGACGACTTCCTGCCGATCCACAACCTGGCCTCGCTCGAACGCCTGGGCGAGGTCCTGGGCGGGCTGGGCCTGGGCGCGACCGGTCGCCCACCGCGGACCGGGGTGCCGCACGTCTACCGGATCGAGGCGACGGGAAGCGGGCGCCGGGCCGTCACGGCCGTGGCGCCGCGCGTCCTGGGGCTGCCGTCGCGGGCAGGCGGGGCGGCGGTCGATCCGTCGGCGGCCCGGCCGCTGGCGGGGTGAGCGAGATGGGCCAGCGCCGGGCGCGCCGGGCCGGGAAAGGGGCACAACCGTGAAGGAGCTGCTCGACCAGGTCCGGGCCTGGCAGGCCGAGGAGGCCCAGCTCGGCCGGGCGGTCGTCGTCCGGACGTTCGGTTCGTCACCGCGGCCGGTGGGGGCGAACCTCGTGGCGACGTCGGACGGCCGCCTCGCCGGGAGCGTGTCGGGCGGCTGCGTCGAGGGCGCGGCCGCCGAGGAGATCAAGCGCGCGCGCGCCGACGGGGTCAGCCGGGTCATCCGCTACGGCATCAGCGACGAGCAGGCCTGGGATGTGGGCCTCGCCTGCGGCGGGACGATCGACGTCCTGGTGGAGCCGTTCCTGCGGCCGGAGGTCGTGGCGGCGGCCGCGGCGAGCGACGGCGTGGCGGTGGTCATCCCGTTGCCCGTCGACGCGCCGGGGCCTGACCCGGGGTCCCGCGGACCGGGAAGCGGGGAGGCGCCGGCGGGGTCCACATTCGTGGTCGTGGACGGGAGCCTGGACCGGACGACCGGCTCGCCGGATGCCGATGCCGCGATCACGCGGGCGGCCCGGGACCTGCTGGCGCGCGGCGCGTCCGCGACCGTCGAGGTCACCGGGAGGCAGTACTTCATCGAGGCCTTCGCGGCGCCGCCCCGACTCGTGATCGTCGGCGCCGTCGAGGTCGCGATGCCCCTCGTGCGTTTCGCCCGTGAGCTTGGCTACGCGACGGTCGTGGTCGACGGGCGTGCGGCCTTCGCCACGAAGGAGCGCTTCCCGGACGTCGACGTGCTGGTCGTCGGCTGGCCCGACGAGGTCGCCGAGGAGATCGGCCTCGGCCCCGCCGACGCCGTGGCCGTCCTGACCCACGACGTGAAGTTCGACGAGCCGGCGATCGTGGAGGCACTCCGCCGCGGCTGCCGCTGCGTCGGGGCGATCGGGTCGCGGAAGACGCAGGGCGAACGCCGGGCGCGCCTCCTCGCCGCGGGGGTGGGGGAGGCCGACCTGGCGCGCCTGCGCGGTCCGATCGGGCTCGACCTCGGCGGCCGGGCGCCGGCGGAGACAGCGCTCGCGATCATGGCCGAGATCGTGGCGGAACGATTCGGTGGATCGGGCGTGCCGATGCGGAACCTGGCGCGCGGATGAGCGCGGCCGCAGGAGGGGGTTGAGATGGACGGATCGAGGCGGGGCTGGGACCCTCGCGCCGACGAAGCCGGTACGCGCGAGCTTCTCCGGGCGACAGCCCAGCGGGCGATCGCGTACCGGGCCGGCGTCGAGGAACGCCGCGTCGGTGCCCGACCCGGCCTGACCGCAGACGAGCTCCGGGCACGCCTCGGCGGGCCGCTCCCGGATGGCGGGGAGGATCGGGCGACCCTCGTGGAGCGGCTGGTCGCGGACGTCGACGACGGCCTGGTGGCGATGAGCTCGCCGCGCTACTTCGGGTTCGTGGTCGGCGGGTCCGTGCCGGCAGCGCTCGCGACCGACTGGCTCGTCTCCACCTGGGACCAGAACGTGGGTCTCTACCTCGCGACGCCCGCCGCGTCGATCGTCGAGGAGGTTGCCGCCTCGTGGCTGGTCGACCTGCTCGGGCTGCCGCCCGGGACCTCTGTCGGCTTCACCACCGGGGCGACGATGGCCAACTTCACGGCGCTCGCGGCGGCGCGCCACGCCGTGCTCCGGTCAGCCGGATGGGACGTCGAGGAGGATGGGCTCGTCGGCGCCCCGCCGGTGCACGTGGTCCTCGGGGAGCACGTCCATGCCTCGATGGTGATCGCGTTCCGGCTGGTCGGGTTCGGCCGGCGCGGAGCGCGACGCGTTGCCGTCGACGGCGAGGGCGCGATGCTCGCCGCGGACCTGCGGCGCACGCTCGCGGAGCTGCCGCCGGGCCCCGCGATCGTCGCGGCGCAGGCCGGTGAGGTGAACACGGGGGCCTTCGACCCGCTGGACGAGATCGCGGACGCCGTCCGCGAGCGGCCGGGGACGTGGCTCCACGTCGACGGTGCCTTCGGGATGTGGGCAGCCGCGTCCCCGGCTCTGCGTCACCTCGCCCGGGGCCTCGAGCGCGCCGACTCGTGGGGCACCGACGCCCACAAGTGGCTCAACGTCCCCTACGACGCGGGCGTGGTGTTCGTGCGCGACGCCGCCGCGCATCGTGCGGCGATGGGGGTCAGCGCGGCCTACCTCCCGCCCGCGCCCGGCGCCGAGCGCGACCCGTTCGAGTATGTCCCGGAGATGAGCCGTCGCGGCCGTGGCTTCGTCGTGTACGCGGCGCTCCGATCGCTCGGACGGGACGGGGTTCGGGCGCTCGTCGAATCCAATTGTGCGGTGGCCCGGAGGATGGCGGACCGGCTGGCTCGCTCCCCGCGCGTGGACATCCTCAACGAGGTGGTCCTGAACCAGGTGCTGGTGCGCTTCGGGGACTCCGACGAGACGACCCGCGAGGTCATCCGGCGCGTCCAGGACGGGGGCACGGCCTGGGCCGGCGGCACGACGTGGGATGGCCGCCTGGCGATGCGGATCTCGGTCTCGAACTGGGCGACCACCCCCCTGGACGGCGATCGCGCCGTCGACGCGATCCTCGAGGCCCTGCGGGGCATCGAGGGCACAGGGGCGGCATGACCTCCGGAGCTGTCGCCGGCCTGGTCCTTGCCGCGGGGTCCGGAACCCGCTTCGGCGGAGGGAAGCTCCGCGCGCCCCTCGAGGGCCGGCCGCTCGTCGGTCACGTGCTGGCGGCGGCGCGCGCGGCAGGCATCGAGCGCCTCGTGCTCGTCCTTGGCCGGGACGCCGCCGACGTCCGGGCGGCCCTCGTTGCGACCGACCCGACCGCCCTCGACGGCGTGATGGTTGCCGTCAACGGTGCCCCGGAACGCGGCCTGGCCTCGTCGCTGAGGCTGGGGCTGGCGGCGGCGACCGCTTCCCCAGTGCCGTCCGGCGTCCTGGTCTTCCTCGGGGACCAGCCGCGCGTCCGTCCGGTGGTGATCGCGGCCGTGGTGGCCGCGGCGTCGGCGGCCGCGCCGGACACCCGCGCCGTCGTCCCGTCCTACGCGGATGACGGCGCTCCCAACCCGGTGCTCCTCCTGCCGCCCGCGTGGGCCCGCGCCGCTCGGCTGGAGGGTGATCGGGGAGTCGCGCCGTGGCTGGCCTCGCGCCCGGAGCTCGTCGTCCGCGTCCCGGTCGCCGGCACCAACCCGGATGTGGACACGCCGCAGGATCTCGCCGACCTG
>Ga0315276_10003395_pt1 | contig 14584 bp, 26 predicted proteins | sample YL17G05_0_MG_FD_204542 | JGI IMG/M metagenome (GOLD analysis project Ga0315276, IMG submission 204542) | Sediment microbial communities from Yellowstone Lake, YNP, Wyoming, USA - YL17G05_0 | ecosystem: Environmental > Aquatic > Freshwater > Lake > Sediment | place: USA: Wyoming | collected...
ATGTCTACCCGCAGGGTCCGTATTCGGACGGCGGAGGGGAATCTGACGGTCCGCAACATTGCGCACGTTGTCGCGAATTCCTCGAGAATCCCCTAACGCCCGATGGTATCGCCTACGTTCGCGATTTGCTGGCGCGAGGCGCAGTTGAGGCGCACCCAGGCGAGCGCACGGGAGACTCTGCGGTACTTGACGAGTGGGCAAGCTATTATGCTGACTATCAGCCTAGCTGGGGAGACTACTCCGCATTCAAGTGTCACGCTGACCTTCTCGCCTACGCATTTGTGGAAGGTGTCTCGCTCAACTCTCGCGAGACGATTGTCGACCCGGGACCATTCGAGGCTGAAGATGTGTCGATCCTGTATTGGCACGAGGTAACCCTAGGCGGTGGCGCCGGCGAGCCCTCTTTCTCGAATGAATACCACGGCGGAGGAGCGGAATACTGGGAACTTGACGCTGACACGCGCGCAATATGTGGGGAACCTGCAGCGAGCGCTCACAGTGTACGTCTAGCTTGGGATTCTCAGGGTTTCTACTCGCTCGCGTATCTGTCGGAAGATGAGCGCAGCGCAGCGATAGCGGACGACGAAGCTAACTACCCTGCGGACGACGACGACGAATCGGACGACGACGACGCACGTTGTCCGCAGTGTGAATCACTCATGATTCAAGGTGTCTACTGCCACGAAACGGGCTGCCCGAACGCTCGCAAGGTGCGAGTACCGAACAGTGGCGGACGATTCGATTCGGAGTGGATCACGCCCGAGTCTGACGACGAATAGGCGCCGATAGATAGCGCACGCTACTCTCGCGCGATACCCGCAGGGCTCCCACAGCCTGCGGGTATTCGTGCGCCCGGGAACGGTGCGCAGCGCTCGAGTCCGACTTGTTGCGCGCGCACGAATCGCCTAAATGTGAGCCTAGGCCAAACGAGGGTAGGTATAGCTTCACGGGGTACCGCGGCCGCCATGGTACCTCTATGTGTCTCACAGGGCCGTTCGCAGGATAGGCGCCGGCCGGTCAATTCGGACCCTGCGCAGGGTCCGCGAGAGTACATCCTGAAAGGTGCGCCAGAGACACTAGCGTACCCTGTAGGCGCGCGCGAATCGCGAGCGCAGGGTATCGGCCGCGCGGGCCGATCCTCGCCTGGAATCGCTCGCCAGACCGCCAGCCTGCAGGGTAGTTGCATGCGCAAGCAAACGTCAGCCTGCAGGCCTTTCGGACAAACGCGACCCTTTTGGTCGCCGACAGCCTCGCCAGGGCCGGCGGGGAGGGCCGGCCTCTAATCGGGAATCGGGCGAAATCCTGGAATTTTCGGGCCGCGGGGAGGTGGCGCCGCGCTGAACGTGACTGATGCAGACTGTCCTACTTGACAAGCGACTTTTCAGGTGTACTGTAGGACAAGAGGAAAGAGTAAACGAGCCTAGGAGGTACGGCCATGGCTGACACGAAGACGCAGGCGCGACGCACGACTCTCAAGATTACGGTCGAACACATCGACGACGTCTTCGGCAACGCCGAGCTGCCCGACTATCTGGGCAGCTTCACCGACTCGCCTGAGGGCGTCGACCTGAGCACGCACACGGTACTCGAGACGCCCAACTCGGGGCTGGCCTGGGTCAGCTACCAGAAGGAATACCGCTTCTTCGTGAGCAGCGACAACTACATCGACGTCGAGCCCGCCGAGCGCTTGAAGTACGCCGAGCAGGACCTTGAGCGCATGCTGCGCTACCTCTCGGGCGAGTTGTCCAGCATCGGCATTCGCGCCGTGGCCACGTTCACGATCCCCGTTTTCGGCGACTCCACGATGCAGCAGACGGTCGACTCGCCCGGGTTGTGGGGCATTGAGTCAGACAGCGACACGGCGTACTTCAACGAGATTGCTTGCGAGCAGATTCTCGAGCTGCGTCACGTCCTGCTCACCATGGGAATCGACCCCTCGCCGGTCAACGCCGCGGTCAACGCCGCACTCCTCGAGCACGGCGCCGCGTCGAGCGAGCTTTACACGCCGGCGACGATTTCCCTGCTCGATTCCCCTGTGATTTTCCTGCCCGAAATCCCTGCCGAGATTCCTGCGGAAAAGCCTGTGGAGAGATTGCTGGAACTGCTCGCCGAGGTCCACGATCACATCATGGAAGAGTTCCCGAACGGATACATGCAGGCGGACGCCGATGCTATCGCCGAGGTGCGGGACGCGCTGGCCAGAGTACTCGACAACGGAGGTGCAGAATGACTGACACGACCTGCAAGGGTTGCGGCCGTTCGCTGGCCGAGACGGGTACGACGCGCGTCGCTGCTGGCCGCCGATATTCCCAGCGGCACGGGTGGCACAACGCGACCGCCAAATCCTGCGCCCGGTGCGGCACGTGGGTGCGCTGGCCGGACGACGGTATCCCCCACAACGTCGACCTTCTCATCAAGTACGCCGAGGCCTGCGGCTCGCACTTCTTCGACGCCGACACGATGCGCTTCTTCAAGTCGCGCATCCTCGACGGCGTGACGATCCACGACGGCCGCGCCTACTTCGTCACGAGTGAGCGCTTCGACGCGGGCACGCCGCGGCGCTACTCCGCCCGCTACATGGTGGCCGGCGCGCACTTCTTCGAGGTCGGCGAGTTTCAGGAATACGCGACGGCGCGGCAGGCGCGGCAGGCGATTGCGGAGGTGACGGCGTGAAGCCTGCGCTCCCGTTCCTCATCCTCAAGCTCATCATGCAGGTGATTTTCCTGCTCCTGATCCTGGGCTTTATCGCCTACCTGCTTTTCGCGCCCGTGCCGCCGCTGACGTGAGCGGCACGGCCCCCGCGGCCGGCGACGTGAGTCGAGCTGATGCGCTCTATGCGCTCGACGCTACCCTGGCGGCTGTATGCCTGCGGGTCAGCGTCGGGCGCGGGCTCGTGTCACTCGACGAATCGCTGGCCGCTCACTTCGCCTACCTGGCGTTCACCTACCCGGCGCTGTACGACGCGCTGCGGCTGTACCTCTCAGAGGCCACTGGGGACGCGCTACTGCCCCCGCGAGACAAGGATGGTGTCCTATGACCAAACAGGCGATTGTACGCGGCGCGCTGCCCGACGCTGAGACGCTCACGGTACGGGAGTTCGCTCGCCGTGCGGGAGTCGGCCACTACACGCTGCGCTCGTGGCTCAAGTGCGGGCGCGTGCCCTCGACGAAGGGCGAGAACGGGCGTTGGATCATCCCCACGGCGGCGCTTGCGAGCTTGCCCCTGACCGTGACCGAGTTCGCCCGCGCCACGACGATCAACCGGCGCACCGTGGTCCGCATGTGCGAGGCCGGCGCCCTCAAGTGCTGGCGGCGCCCGGTCGCCTACCGCATCGACGACGGCACGCGGCGGCGCACGGCCTGGGAGATCGACGCCGGCGAGGCCGAGCGCGTGCGGCGGGAGCGCGCGGGCCTCTCGCCCATTCGGGAATCGCGAGAAATCCTGGAATCTCGGGCGCTTCGGGAATCGCGGCAAATCCTGGAATCTGCGCGGGCCAAGCGCGCCGCCAAGAAGGTCGAGGACGAGGAGTTCTACGGGCCGATCAAGACCACGAAGTCGCGGACAAGGACGACCATCCCACGGAAGCGAGGGGGTCAGTGATGAGGGACATCGCAAGGCATCTTTTGGGTGCAGAGGAAACCACCTTCGAGTTCGATTACGACAACCGCAGCATCGGCGATGGACTCTCGCTGTTCATGGAGTGCGTCGAGGACGACACGGGCAAGGTCCGCTGGCGCCGGCCGGTCACCATCTCCTATGTCGACGACGCAACCGAAACGTGTGCAACCCCAGACGTGACCCCATGACCCTCACCGACACCTTCATCGCCACGATGCGCCAGCGCATGCTCTCCCCGCACACCATCCGCGCCTACGCCTCCGACCTCGCGCAACTCGACGCCTGGCTCACGCCTCGCGACGGCTCCTGCCTCGACCACGCCACGGTCACCGCCTACGCCTCGCATCTCTCGACCCTGGGCACGGCGAAGTCCACCGTGGGCCGCAAGATCGTCTCCCTGCGCGCCTTCTGCCGCTGGCTGCTCGAGGAGCACGTCATCGACGCCGACCCGACCATCGGCCTGCGCTCGCCGAAGCCCTCGCAGATCATCCCCAAGGTGCTCAGTCAGCACGACGTGGGCGAACTGCTGCTCGCCGCTCAGGCTGGCCCCGGACCCGTTTTCCTGAGCGATTTCCCGGACGATTTCCCTAGCGGATTTGCCCAGCGGATTCCCCTGAGAGAACGCGACGGACTTCTCGTCACGCTGCTCTACGACTGCGGCCTGAGAAGCGCCGAGGCATGTGACCTGCGGCTTGGCGACGTGGGCTTCGAGGAGCGCACGCTGATGATCCGCGGCAAGGGTGACAAGCAGCGCAGCGTGCCGTTCTGCGACGAGGTGGCGATTTCCCTGAGCGAATGGCTGGCCGTGCGCCCGAAGAAGGCCAAGTCGGACACCGTGCTCGTGACCGTGACCGGCCGCGCCATGCAGACCAGCGACGTGAGGCGAATCGTGGCGGAGATCGGGCGGCGCAGGGGGCTCACGGTTTCCCCGCACCAACTGCGGCATTCCTACGCGACGCACCTCTTGGAGCGAGGCGCCGACCTGCGGGCGATCCAGGTCCTGCTCGGCCACTCCAGCATCACGACGACCGAAAGGTACACGCACGTCAGCGCGGAGCACGCTCGCGGTCAGTACATGGCGGCGCATCCGAGGGCCTCGGCCGACGCATCGCGTTGAAGATGGCCACGGCGTCCTCGGCGCGGTCGATGACGAAGACGTGGACGCCTTGTTCGGCGGCGCGGCGGATGAACTCGACCTGGCCAATGGAGAGGACGCCGTGGCCCTCGTTCTTGACGTGAGCACGCTTCGTCTCGATGAGGGTCACGCGCCCGCCGGCGATGGCGACGAGATCGGGAAAGCCCGGGGTGGTCCCGCTTGACTTGGCGCGGTACTGGCCGACCTCGCAGAGCATGATGTTCATGGCCTTCGCGATAACGCGGATTTCCTGCACCAAGTCACGCTCTAAGCCACCACACCCCACCGCGGGCACGGGAGCGCCTGTATGGTGCCTCTGTGTCGCTCTGAGGCCATGATGTGCCCTCACTCCCCGCCTCCTTCCTCGGCGCGGGCGGCCCACCACGAACACGCGAACGTGTCAGGAGTGTGAAGCTGGTTCGTGATGCAGAACCGCTTGGTGGCTTCACAGTCGCCAACGCCGAGTCCCATGTCGATGAAGCCACGCCAGTGCAGGCACGTCTCACATCGCCGCCCCTTCAGCGACGCCAGCTCGGCCTGTAGGCGGTCAGCGCGGTGCCGCTGCTCCTGCACCTGCTCCATAGCGCGGACCATCCCGACGTCCAGCGCCTGCGGGTAATCGGTGGCCGACGCGACGACAAGCTGGCACGTCGCTGCCTTCTGCACGGCGTAGGCGGTCTGCAACCGTTCCATCTCGGCCTCCAGCTCGGCGATGCGGGCCTTGTCCCTCGCCCGCCGCGCCTTGCACTCGTTGAACCACGCCACCGCTTCGGCGTAGTCCTCGGGGTCGGCGTTCAGGTAGTCACTCATCCTCGCCCCTTCCTCGGCGCGGGCGGCCCAGCGGTTGCAGGCGAAGCCAGGGTAGTCTTCCCAGCAGATACCAGAGTGGCCGTTGTACTGCCACTTGCACCCATCGCACCGCCGCCCCTTCAGCGCCGCCAGCTCGGCGCACACCTTCTGCATCATTCCGATGGGGTCGGTAACGTCTATCTCCATCGTCGGTACACAAGTGCTAGCGAGTCCGACAGCCTGCTGCCACAGTGCCAGCTCATCTCTGAGCTTCACAACCTCACGCTCGGGAGTATGGTCTTCCTGCCCGGTCTGCTTCAGCGCCGCCAGCTCGGCCTCGGCCTGCTCATGCCGTGTCTCGCACAGATCGCGCTTCTTGAGCACGTCCTTGAGGTCGAGTTGCAGTTCGCGGTTCTCCGCCTCCAGCGCGGCGATGGCGGCGTCGGCGATGCAGAGCAGGCTCCCGTCTTCCGGTACGGGCCAGAGCCCTCGTGACGCACACTCCTTGCGGTACTCCTCTACGGCGCTCATTGTGCCCCTTCCTCGGCGCGGGCGGCCCAGCGGTTGCAGGCGAAGTCGGAGTCTCGTACAAGCCAGCACTCAAAGCACACGGAGTCCTCATTGGTGCAGCCATAGATGTGAGTGGGATTGTGCGGGTCCACCGTCGAGTCGGCAGAAGCGCACGTCTCGCACCGCCGCCCCTTCAGCGCCGCCAACTCGGCCTCGGCCTGCTGCCACTTCTGCTTATACTTCGCTGCTACGGCGTTGTGCTCTGTTTGCAGCGCGGCCAGCTCGGCACGAAGACGAGCCAGTTCATCGACTTGCTTATTCCACGCATCTGGCAGCCACGACAGAGATTCCGGCAGTTCGTCAGCAGTGAAGAAACTCATGGCCTCGCTCCTTCGTAGACGACTGTGTCGCCATCCCGCATGTGGTAGGTGCAGGAGTCGATGAACTCCTCCATGGCTTCGGCTACGGCCTTCAGCGCCGCCAGCTCGGCCTCGGCCTGCTCACGCTTCTGGCGATGGTAGCTGGCGTTCTGGCAGTAGCTACGGGCTTCTTCCTGCCACTTCGCGTGTTCGGCATGCGGAATCGGCGTCTTGCCGCACGTCTCGTACCCGCCGCTGTGGTGGTCGGTGTGGCAGTTCTTGCAGTTTGACACCCTGCCGTAACACACTCTTGGAAACCTGCCGTCGAACGGGCCGAAGCACTCGTGGAGGTTGGCGAATCCGTGGATGCCCAGTCCGGGGCTGTAGTCTTGGCAGGGCTGTTCGCCAACGGTGAAGTCAATCATGGCCTTCTCCTTGCCTTGTTCCAGCGGTCAACAATCTCGACTGGCGTTCCAATACCACTATCGTCGAGAATCCGCATCAAGCGTTTCGTATCCGCCTGCAGCCTCTCCACCTCGGCCTCCAATTCGGCGATGGCGGCGTCGGCGTACTCACGAGGAACAGACGAAGCTCTGAGTGTCGTGGCGTATTGCTCACTCAGTATTTCGTCAGCGATGCGTGTTGCCGTTCGGTAGACGTTCAGGGCGGTCATTTCTCGCCCCCTTCCTCGGCGCGGGCACGGAGGTCGGCAAGCCAGTCGTGCAAACTCCATCACCGTCAACCCCGGCTCATCGTTGCCAAAGTTCCACGAGCCCTCTGCGATTCTGCTCATGGCTGCCTTCAGCGCCGCCAGTTCGGCCCCGAGGTCAATCTCGCGTTGCAGCGTCTCTGTGTAATGCGTCTTCCAGCAAGGCTTCCAGGATTCTGCTTTCTCGGCCTCCAGCGCGGCGATGTACACCGCCGCCGCCGTGCGCAGTTCACTGGCGTAGTACTCGTTGTCGTCGGCGTCGAACCAGTGCTGACGCTTCTGTTCAAGGCTCATCCCCGCTCCCTTCCTCGGCGCGGGCGGCCCAGAACGAACAGTAGAAGTCGGCGGCGCAGTTGTCGTCGAGAAGGCAAACGTACCTGTTCCAATCAGGCCCGCCACGCTCGGCGCACGTTTCGCACCGCCGCCCCTTCAGCGCCGCCAGTTCGGCCTCGGTGTGTTTGGGGCACAGCCAACCCTCTCCTTCGTTGAAGGTCCAGCCTGAGTAGTCGGTGTCTTCGTTGCCGACCGTCGCACACCGCCTGCATCCCAGACCGGCGAAGAGGTGCTTCTCTCGGATGACCTTGCTCAGCCGCTTGTTCTCGGCCTCCAGCTCGGCGATTCGGGCCTTGGCCTTCACCAGTTCATCCCGATAACCGTCGGCGAGCTTCCAGCCCTGTTCAGACTTCCTGCTCATCCCGTCCCTCTCTCGGCCTGACAGAAGTAGCCGCAGGAGTCGCGCTCCAGCCAGATGTACTGTTCGTAATCGGCGGCGCGTCTCTCCATGCAGCGTCCGACCCACGAGCCGGGAGTGGCCGTCCACTCCATGCAGTGGCGGCAGTTCCAACATACGCGGGTATTCGCTGCGATGGATTCGACATTCTTAGGGAGTTGCCAGTCGCTCACTTTGCCCCCTTCTCGGCACAGCGGTTGAGAAGGCGTCCGGTTGATTCCCAAATCGCTGAAATGAGTACTGTGGTATCCGCCTTCAGCGACGCCAGTTCAGCCTCGGCCTGCTCGGCACGGTCACGCTCTCTATTTCGCTCGGAGTCGAGCTGCTTGCAGGTCGTGTAGTACTCGTCACGCTCGGCCTCCAGTTCGGCGATGCGGTCCATTTGCGCCTGATGCACGCTCTGAGTGAAGTTGTCGTTCACGTCCATCACTCGCCCCCTTCCTCGGCGCGGGCTGACTTGAGGATGCCGACCATCCGTATCAACTCGTCGCGGTTGGCCTTCAGCGCCGCCAGTTCGGCCTCCAGCTCGGCGATGCGCTCCGCGTCCGCCTTCAGCCGCGCGGCGATGGCGTCGAGGGCGGGCGCGAGCGGGTTGTCGCTCATCACGTCACCTTCGCGATCCGCTTGCGCGGCGCCGTCGTCCGCACGGCCAGCTTGCGCTTCAGCTCCGCGTTCTCGGCCTTCAGGTCGGCGTACTGGCCGCTCAGTTGCCAGAAGTCGCGGCGCTGCTCCTCGACCGTCGCCATGAGCCCGTCGGCGATACGGCGGCGTATCCAGGGCCATCTCATTTGGTCCCCCCTCTCGGTGGTAAGGATGTGCAGGGCGGCGGTCACGGCGCCGAGCGCCAGCCAGGCGACGGCTAGGGACAGGATGAGGGTCACGTCATCATCTCCGGCTGCCCGCACTCTTCCGGTTCGTGGTCGTAACACTGACCGCAAGCGTCGCAGACCGACTCCAGACCATCGTTCGCTGCCACGTCGAACAACGTCGCTCCTTCTAACGGTCTTCCCCCAATCGCCGCCTCGGTCGCCAAGCAGATGTCCAGCGACAGGTCGTAAGGGATGCGGCGATACGCAGCCGTCGCCTCGGGAGTGCCGACCTTGAAGGTCTGCATCCCCTTGAGCGTGCCCTGCGCACCGCTTCTCGACCCTCGCGGGGCCGCGATGTGGCAGGGGTCGCCGTTGTGGCAGGCAGGCTTGAACACGAGGCCAGGCGGAAACCCGCCCCAGAGGTCTGTCGGCTTCATGTACGGCATCCCATACTGGCAAAGTGTCACCATGCGGCGCTCGTACCCGTTCATCAGAGGCAACTGTCGGAGCTTGGCGCGTGGGTTCTCAAGTATCCATGCGAACGGCTCGGCCTCTTCGATGATGTCGAGCGCGGCGCGGACCAGTCTCATGCCTAGAATCGCCTTTGCCGTCTTCGGACCCGTCTCGGGAGGCTCGTGCCAGCCGACTTCGAGCGGAGGTCGCTTGTGCCAGTTTCTTCCGACCTGCATGACAGTGAACGATTGGCACGGCGGCGACGCCCAGATGAAGTCATAGGGACCGAGGTCCATGACGCTCTGCGCCACATCACTATCGAGGATGTCACCGACGACTGTGCAGTTGAAAGCGTCGTGTATGTCGGTCGTCACGACGACGTGCCCGCGTTCCGCGAACGCCGCTGTGCCGCTGCCCAGTCCGGCGAAGAGGTCGAGGACTTTCACACCCAGTCTCCGTACAGGCCGCCCTGGTCGCCACGAAGCCACTTGCGGCCTTTGGGGTTGACCTCTGGGTCATCAAGCATGCGCGCCATGTACTCGCGGATGCCAGAGCCAACCTGGAGGTTGGACTGGCGACGGTACATCTTTGTCTTCGCGTACTCCTTCTCGAACGCCTTGAGGGCGACTCCCTTCTGCTTCGGCGTGTGCAGTTCCGCGAAAGACCTGTCGAGGAACCAGTCGATGACGAGCTCGTCGCGATAGGGAGCGCATAATTCTATCGCGTTCCGGCTGAAGAGGTCGCGGACATAACACCAGCCTCCAGTCCGCTCGTCAGCCATCTGCTCGGCGCGCTTGGCGCGGAATGCCGACGGGTTCTTGCCGTAGTTGATTTGCATGTGGGCGGCAGACCCGTAGAGATCGTCGGCGCTTATCCCCGTGAACATCTGCTCCTCAACCACGAACGGAGTGACGTGTATGAACGGCCACGTACATTCTACCGCCGTCTTGCGTGCGCTGCCCATGTCATGGACAAGTTGTGCCACGTCATAAGCAAGCGCACCAGTCGCCTGATAAGGAATCTCTATCTCAGTCAGCGGGACGCCGTAAGTCTCAGACGCAAGGCGTGCTGCCACCACGTCCTTCGACACATGGCCCTCGAGGTAAAAGGTATACGCCTGTACGCGGACGCCAAAGAACTGGAGGCACCACAATACAGTCATGCTATCTGTTCCACCACTAAGCAGCAGCCCGACTTCATCGGCTCTGAGCATCTTCTCGGTCGCGTAGAGAAGAACGTCTCGCAGGTTTGCTTCAGCCTCATTCATGGCTTCACCGCCACCCAGCCGGCGAAGTTCATCCAGCGCCAGAAGCACTCGACGCCGACGAACCCAGCATCAACGAGCAGCGCCTTATTCTCCGCTTCCGTCACCGGCACGAGCACGCCGTCAAGGGCCGTGGCCTTCGCGCGGATTGCCTCGTCGCTGTAGCCGTTGCGACGCTTGCTGTCGTAGTAAAGGTGCGTGAACAGACGCTCGTTCTGGGGAGTGCGACCGCTCACCTTCTCGACCATTATGAGGCAGCCGCCGCTGACCATTTTCGCTTCTGTTTTGGCAAGGACCGTGAGCCGATCAGCGATGGGAATGAACTGTAGCGACAGCACCGCGATGACTACCGACACCGGGACATACGGCAGCAGGTTGTACAGCAGGTGTGCCCGCATGTCGCCCTCAGCGATGGTGACGTTGGAGTTGTCGACGAACCGAGCACGCGCTGCGGCTACCATCGGTGCGCTTGCGTCGATGCCGCCGAACAGCACACCAGGGAACTCATCCACCAGTGCGGCGATAGCTTCGCCACGGCTACAGCCGAGGTCGATGACGCCGCAACCCTCGTCCTGATTCAGCAGGAACGCGCGGGCGATGTCGGTGACTGCCCGCCTCATCACTTCGTATTGCGGGATGCTGCGCTGGAGCATGTCATCGAAGGCGTCCGTCACTGCTTCGTCGAACTTCCATTCTCCGACAGGCATTATGTGGTCGACACTCATAGCGCGAGCCAGGCGACGAGGATGGTGAGGGCGGCGGTCATCACGTCACCGCCAACTGCATCTGGTCCCGGTGTGGTGCGATGCGGCGCTCGGCCATCTCGGCGTATTCCCGGTTGAGTTCGATGCCGACGAAGTTGCGCCCGAGGCGGTATGCGACGGCTCCCGTGGTGCCGCTGCCGGCGAAGGGGTCGAGGACGGTGCCGCCCACGGGGCAGCCCGCGAGCACGCACGGCTCCACGAGCTTCTCGGGGTAGGTGGCGAAGTGCGCCTCGGGGTAGGGCTGCGTGGCGATGGTCCAGACGGTGCGGCGGTTGCGGCCTTCGCTTGCGCCTCTGCCGTGGATGCCCACGTTGTTGACGTTGCCGGGCTGCCCTGTATCGGCAGCCCTGTCGTCATATGCTGCGTAGGGCTTGGCGTACTTCTGGTTGTGTTCCAGTTGTGAGGGCGATGAGTTTGTCTCCTTGATCGCATCCGCGTCATACCAGTACCGCGCCGCCTTCGTGAGCAGGAACACGTACTCATGCGCCTTCGTGGGCCGGTCCGTGACCGACTCCGGCATCGGGTTCGGCTTCGCCCAGATGATGTCGCTGCGCAAGTACCAGCCGTCGGCCTGTAGCGCGAAGGCGACGCGCCAGGGGATGCCGACGAGGTCTTTGTGCTTTACAGGACCGCCAGCGAACGCAGCCGAGCCACGGTTCGATGCGCCCGCCGTTGGCATTGATCGTTGGTCGCCGCTGACCGTCTGCGGTACGCATTTCTGGTCCCGGTAGGACGCATACGAATCCCCCAGATTCAGCCAAAGCGTCCCGTCATCGCGCAGGACTCGCCAGACTTCACGGAACACGGCGACGAGGTTGGCGACGTACTCATCCGGCGTCGGCTCCAGTCCGAGTTGGCCGTCGGTCCCGTAGTCGCGCAAGCCCCAGTACGGCGGGCTGGTCACGACGCAGTTGATGGAAGCGGCGGCGAGCGTCGGCAGGATGTCGAGGGCGTTGCCGATGATAAGGCTCATAGCGCCACCCAGGCGACGAGGATGGTGAGGGCGAGGGTCATGGCCGATCTTCCTCGCTGGTCAGCCAGCGCGTCGGCACGAACACCTGGCGCCTCTCGCCTTTGCGCTTCACGGCGGTCGCGAGTCCGTTCGGCTTGCGTCCGCAGACGGTGACCTGTTCGCCGATCCGCGCGGCCCAGACGCCGAGTGCTACGTGGTTGATGGTGGCTGCTTTCATGGTGCCTCCCGTACCTAGAGTTTCTCGGTAATGCGCATCCGCGCACCGTCGAAGAGGACCGGGATGAACTTCCCCGCCTCACCGTCGGCACACTTGGCGATGATGAACCAGCCTTCCGATGTCGGCGCCTTGGCGATGTCGACCTCCTTGCCGAACCTATCCTCTTTCTCGGTATCCCACCTGCGATGGAGAAGGATGAGATTGGCGGCGCGCTCCTCGACGGCGCCCGATCCGCGGGTGTCGCTCATCGACGGCGGTCTGTTCTCCATGCCCTTGAGAGGCCGGGCGAGTTGCGAGAGGCAGACGATAGGGATGTCTGTAGCCAGGGTGACGTCTTGCAGTTCGTTGACGATGCGCGTGATTGCGGCGTACTCCTTCTCGGTGTTGTAGGCCAGCCGCTGCAGGTAGTCGACGATGATGACGGTTGGCTGCGTGAGGATGATTTCGACGTTCAGGTCCTCGATGGTCCGCGTGTTCTCGTCGTAGAAGGTGCGCCACTTGGCTGCGTCGCGTTGGTAGTTCGTGATTGCGTCCACGTCGGACTGCAGGACTTCACCGGAGCGCAGGCGGTACATATTGGCGCCGTAGGCCGCGATGTGACGACGGACGAGGCGGGTCGTGGTCAACTCTCTTGTCACGTACAGCACGCACTGGCCGGCAGCAGCGAGGGAGCGCAGCAGGTGCATGCCGAACATCGTCTTGCCGACTGAGGGGCGAGAGGCGACCACGGTGAGGGAGCCCGGCTCAATCGGACCAATGGCGCGTCCGAGCCTTGGCCACTCGATAGGCCAAGGGAGGCCGACGATCTCGCCGTTGCGTCGGCGGTCGAGGTCATCGGTGAACTTGGCCAGCGCATGTTCCCCGTCAAGTGCCCGTCCCTGTATCGGCGGCGGTGGCTGCAGGGGCGGCTCCCCTATCCACACCGGCTCCGGCAGCGGCGAGAGCGGTGGCAGATCATCGTCGAAGAAGTCGATGTCAGGCATCGGCCACCCACTCAGGTCGGCGCGTCCCGTTCTCGTCGTAGTCGTCGCGCCAGTGGCCTGCCTCACCGCCGTGACTTCCGTTGCCGTTGCCACCCTGTTCATCAACGTACTCCTCATAGCGCAAGTCGGGGCCGAGGAACGTCGAGGCAAGCATGGTGAAGAGAGGGTCCTTGGCGGCACGTGATGTGGCGTAGTGCCGTGCTGCGGCGACCATGCGCTCTGGTTCCTCTCCGGCACGTAGCCGCGTCGTCCAACAACGGAAGGCGGCCTTCTTGTTGTTGTGCGGCTTCGGCGGAAACGCTGCCCACATCTGCTCGAACTCAGCGGTGTAAACGCTCCGTTTTCTTGCGCCTTGTGCTTTGCTTTCCCCCATGTTCTTAAGTGTAGAAGTAGAAGTAGAAGCTACGGGCTGGCCTAGGGCTAGTATAGGGCTAGCCTGAGGCTGGCCTGAGGCTTCCCTGCTAATAGCCACTTTCTTAGCGCGACTAAACTTGAAAGCAGGTAGTTCAGAAGGTGCTTCTCGGTAGTGACAGTGCTGGTATGTGACAAAGCCGGGGATGTCTATGAGGCGCATTCCGTCGACCTCGTACCGACGTATTGAGCCGACATCAACGAGTTGTTGGAGGGCCTCATCAACATCGAAGTCCTCTGACGGAAGAAGCGCCATCCTGATTGAACGAGGCTTGTCTTTGAGCCGACCCTCGCGATCTGCCAGGGTCCACAGTCCGATGAACAGCAGGCGCGTGGCGGCAGGCAAGTCGGCGAGTTCAGCGTCGGTGAAGAACTCCGGCCGGATCATGCGCTGACGGCTCACCCTTTCATCACTTCTTCAAGGGCCAGGAGGTAGCCGTGAAGGCATATCTGACGGTCGCGATCACTGATGACGAAGCCGAAGGTGCGTTCCCTCGCCGTTTCCTCTAGCGTGCGGATGTAGTTAGGCGTGACGATGCGAGGGGTCAGGGAAGCGGCGGGTGTGCTATCCTTGCGCATGCAGCCTCCTTCGCAGGCTCATTGTCTGACCACGCCGGGCGCTGAACCCGGCGTGGTCGTTTTCTGTGAGGATACCTTACACCCCGCGGCCCTCTCCATGACGACGAACTGGTGGCACCTCTGGCACTCCCAGTAGCGGTAGGTGCGCGGCGGCTCCACGTCGTGGAAGATGATGTCGGCGCACCAGTCCTGGCGCATCTCGATGCGGCACTCGGGGTTGGGGCAAATCACGGCCGCCGGTTCCCGAGTCCGCCTGGCCAGAAGGAGCCGTCAAGCGGCTG
>Ga0315276_10003400_pt1 | contig 14575 bp, 11 predicted proteins | sample YL17G05_0_MG_FD_204542 | JGI IMG/M metagenome (GOLD analysis project Ga0315276, IMG submission 204542) | Sediment microbial communities from Yellowstone Lake, YNP, Wyoming, USA - YL17G05_0 | ecosystem: Environmental > Aquatic > Freshwater > Lake > Sediment | place: USA: Wyoming | collected...
CCAGAGACCCCCGGCAGAGAGGGATTCTCCCTCTCTGCACTCTCCCTTCACAAGGCGGGCACAGAGCCCCGCCGCTACGTGTGTGTCAGAGGGGTGAGCAACCTGCCTACCGGCGGAGCGTCAGAGGGCGTCATGGGGAAACGGCGGCGGGCAAGATGCCCGCCCCACGAGTCACGTTGAGTTTGATATACGGTCTGCGGGATGAATACCGCAGCCTTTCGTCTGGGGAGCGTTGTGCGCGATGGGTGGCGTCGGCGTTCTCGCCGGAACATGGGCGTGGTCTGTCCCACCCTCCCGCCCTAGGGGTGTTATTGGGAATCAGGGGGACACCCCCTGAAACCCCCGCCAGAGGGGAGACCCCTCTGCACACCCCCTTCACACGACAGAGGGTGTCATGGGAAGACGGCGGCGGGCAGGATGCCCGCCCTACGTGGCGCATGGGTTCACGGGTCGGGCACAGAGGCTCGACCCTACGGCGATCGTGGGGGACGGCGGAGGGCGGAAGAAGGGCCCGTCAGTAGAGGGGGCGCTCGGCGAGGCCCTGCTCCTCCAGGTGGCAGGTGTCGTTGAGGCGGACGAGGACGACGCGGTCGCCGCTCACGTCGAGGACGCTGACGGCCGCCAGGTCGTGGCGCAGGCGGCGGAACTCGACGATGGGCAGCCCCAGGGCGCGACAGAGGAGGACGTGGATGGTGAAGTTGTGGCTGACGGCGCAGACGATACCGTCGGGGTGGCGCTCGGCGATGCGCCGGAGGGCGTCCCAGGCGCGGTCCTGCACCTCCTGGAGGCTCTCGCCGCCCGGCATGTGCAAGGTAGCGGCCTCAGGGCCGAGCCAGCGGCGGAGCAAGTCGCCGTGGATCTCCCGCATCTCGACCAGGGAGAGGCCGTCCATCTCGCCGACGTCCATCTCGGCGAGGCCCTCGTCCACCTCGACCGGCTGGTTGTGCGCTTCGGCGATGGCCTGGGCGGTATCGTAGGCGCGACGCAGAGGGCTGGAGTAGACGGCGGCGAGGGGCACGTCCTGCAGGCAACGGGCAAGCGCCTGGGCCTGGAGATGGCCGGTCTGGTTAAGGGGGATGTCTTGGCGGCCGAGGGCGAGGCGCTCGCGGTTGCTTTCGGTTTCGCCGTGGCGGGCCAGGATCAGGCGCATGATTAGGTGGCTCTAAAGAACTCGATGTGACGCGTGTAATTGCGTGTGAGACCTACATACACTCTCTGGAACCAGTGCCGCCTAGGCAAGTGAAGAGCCCGAAGAACCGCTGGGGCGTCGCTGCTGGTCGTGAGAGCCGCGTGTGACAAGTCCACGACGAGATAGGTGGGAATGCCGTACCTCCTCAGGCAGTGTCGATCGATACTGTCTCGGGCACTACTGATAAGCGCAGCGTCGGGATTCACGAACCCTAGTACCTTGGGCTCCTGCACTGCCTCGCTTGAGGATCTGCGGGCGTCACCTGTGGCTCTGGCCATTTGCCAAGTGTCCTTTGCGTCTCGGTCATCATAGTAACCGCAGGTTACTTCAATGCCCACCATGTTTCCGTCAGGATCGCGGGTCAGCGCATCGGGAGCCTCACTTGCTTCCGCAGGGCCATAGCTAGTCCCAAGCTGCTCGTTGAGAAACTCCACGAAGCGGTTGGCTATGGCAAGTTCGTGAGCCTTAGCGATTTCGTCAGCCATCGGTACTTATGTAAACCTCCCAGCGCGGCGCCAGGCCTCGTGGGCAGGCGAGCTGTCGGCGAGGATGAGCTTCGTGCGGTGGATGTGGCCGGGCTCGGGCAGGCCCATGGCCGCTATCACCTGCTCGGGGCGGCCGCTGCCGCCGCTGTCGGCGCGCAGACGCATGCCGACGGCGGGGCCGTCCTCATCCCGCTCCAGCCACAAGTTGTGGACGAGGGCGCGGATGTCGTACTTGCGGGTATCCTTGTCGCGCAGGTGCTCCCAGGGCAGGCTCTCCGCCGCCATGAAGGCGTCGATCCCCTCCTGCACGCGCTCGGCGGGAAGCGATGGCTCGAGCCGCACGTGGTACTCGGCCCAGCGCACCTCCGATTGCGCCGAGGGGGCACGCAGGCCGACCTCCTGAACCTCAAGGAGCTCGATGCCCGCCGGCAGTTGCGGGGAGACGCGGCGGGTGAGCTCGAGGGGGGAGATGCGGCTGTTGAGGAAGAGGTCGAGGAGCTCGGCGGAGCTGGTGACGCCCACCGCGAGGGGGGCCGCGAGCGAGAGCCGGGGATGGGGCGTGAAACCTTCGGAGTAGGCGATGTCGATATTCGCCCGCCGCAGGGCGCGCTCCCAGAGACGCATGAGGTCGAGGTGGGTGATGTATTTGACCCGCTCGTCGCGGGAGAACCGGACTCGCAGCCGCTGAACCTTCACCTGATCACGTCTTCGTAACTAGGACGCTCTCGATCTTGTTGCCGCGGACCTCCGCCACCACCATCGTGAAGCCGTCGCCCTTGACCGGCTCACCCTCCTTGGGGATGTGGCCGAGGCGGCTGAGGACGTAGCCGGCAACCGTCTCGTAGCGACCTTCGGGGATCCGGAGGCCCAGCTCTTCGTTCGCCTCGGAGACGCTCATTCCGCCGTCCACCTGGACGGTGTTCTCGTCGATGGTCTGGAACTCCTTGGCCGTCCGCGCGAGCTCATCGGCGACGGGCCCGACCATCTGCTCCATCAGGAGCTCGATGGTGACGATGCCAGCGGTGCCGCCGTACTCGTCGACGACGATAGCCACGTGTTGGTTGCCCGCCTGCATCTCCCAGAAGAGGGCGCCTATCGTTTTCGTCTCCGGCACGAAGTAGGTGGGGCGCATACAGGTCTCTATGGGGCTGCTCTCATCGACCTCGCCCCTGGCTACGGCGCGCAGGACGTTCTTGATACCCACGACTCCCAGCACGTTGTCGATGCTGTCTTTGTACAGAGGAAGGCGAGAGTGTGGGGAGCGGTCGAAGACGCGATAGAAGTCGCCGATGGTGGTGCCCGCCTCCAGCCAGACGACCTCGGTGCGCGGTATCATTATCTCCTGCACCTGCCGGTCGCGGAACTCGAATACGCGCTCCAGGAGCTCGCCCGTCTCTTTGCCGAACGCCTTCTCCAAGGTGCCGATGTCGATGAGCATGCGCAGTTCCGCCTCGGTGACCGTGGGGGCGGCCGGCGACGTCGGGCCGAGGACGAGCCTGGCGAAGGCCCGCGGCAGGGCCGCCAGACCAGAGATCAGGGGCCGCAGGATCGTCACCAGCCAATCGAAGGGGCGGGCAACGAGAAGGGCATAGCGATCGGTAGCCCGGGCAGCGACAATCTTCGGCGTGATGTCGCCGAGGAGGGCGATGACCAGGGTTGTGATGAGGGTGCCGAAGAGGAGGCCGATACCGCCCAGGAGCTCGACGGCGAGGACGCTGGCCATAGCGGCCGCCACGGTGACGAAGAGGTTCTGCAAGAGGACGACGGCGGCAAAGAAACGGTCCTGATTGGAGCGCAACCTCTCAACGGCCTGCGCCCCCTTGCTGCCCTCTTCCGCCAGGTGCTTTATGCGGATGCGGTCGGCGCCGATTACGGCGATCTCAACGACGTTGACGACGGCGTACGCCAGTATGCCAAGGACCAGGATGACGACGATGAGGGGGATGTTGAGGCCGCTTATGGCTAACCCTTCCTGCGCCTGTACGGCGAGGGGCACATGCAAGTATGAGGCCTGAAAAGGCATATGTAGTATCGACCGCCTCGAGGCCGGAACCGGCGACAGGACGGAGAGCTATGACCGGCCCGGGCCAGGGATGATCATAGCAACTGGCCATGAGGGCTGTCAAAGAGGTGCACTCGTTTGACCGGAAGGTCGGGCGACGCGCGGCACCGGGTGTCATAGGGAAGGCTCTGTGCGCGATGGGCGGCGTCGGCGTTGTGGCCGCAACATGGGCGTTTTTCTTCCCACCCGCCCGCCCTAGGGAAGTCACAGAAGATCAAGGGGACACCCCTTGAACCCCGGCAGAGGGGGATCCCCCCCTCTGCACTCCCCCTTCTTGCGGCGGATGCCTCCGCGTCTGCCAAGATCAGGCAGCGAACATATCGGGGGACCGGGAACAGACTGGTGTCACTGATGTGTCTGAACGAGCACAGCCATCCCTGCTCCGCTTCCAGCCACCGGGCCACGCCCCGCTATTCCACCGGCACAATCGTCGGCCATCGCCCAAGAGGAGACCTAGCCTGCAAAAGGCAGGCGACACCCCACGGAAAGGGGGGAATCTAGGCCGCGGTGAAGGAGTGCCCCAGGATGATCATGGCCACTCCCAGCGACGCTACCATCGCGAACTCGACGATGACCGAACCGGAGAGATGACCCACCAGATAGTGCTGCATGAGGCCAGTGGCGACGTAGAAGACGAGGAGGAGGAAGACCGCCGCCGGGAAACCATCAAGGGGGGTGAAGTGGAGCGCCCAACGCGCCTCCGCCACGATCAGCCCAATCGCAACGGCGAAACCAAGAGCCCGCAGGCTGGTCTGAGCGACTGGACCCCGCACCGTCACGGGCGCATGCAGTATCTCCGCTCCCAGAATCGCGCTCACCAGGCCCACACATACGGCGGCCGGCAAGAGCTCCACCTCAAAGCTGTAGAACACCGCGTACAGGGCGAAGGCGCTGAGATAGGTAACGACGTTGAGCCCAAACCGGGCCACCGCAGGCGATTCCCCCTCGCTGTCGACGGAGAGATACTCGGCGTAGATGACCCCCGCCATGATCACACCCGCTACCAGCGCCGCCAGCAACGACCAGTAGCCCTCCACCGTGTCTTCCAGGAAGAAGCCGAAGGCGAGGGCGGCGATCGCCGGCACTACGAGATGGGGCACCGTGTCGATGACATCGCGGAAGATGCTCTTGGGGTGGGTCCGCACAATCCCGTCGGTGCCCAGGGCCACCAGGACCGTCACGAAAACCAGCAGCCACGACTTCGTCGGCTCGATAGCCAGGAAGAGGGCCAGCCCGAGCGCGTAGACCGCCGCCAGGAGAGGGATACGTCCCGGCTGCGGTATCGCGGCTGGGTTCAGGTTGGCCAAAGAGAGCTTCTCCAATTGCGCTCCTCCTCAGGCGCCAGGGGGAACAGGGCGCATTCTAACCGCGCCGGGGAACAGATGTCAACGACGGAAGGCGCTTTCCCCCTTGACATGGAGAGGGCGAATAACCATCCTGGGCTGGAAAGCCGAATCTTCGCGCTGGATTGACGAGCAAAGACGGATATGAGACGAACGGCCTTACTGCTGGTTTCGCTATTAGGGTTGATCGCACTGTCGTGCCGCGACGGCGGCGAGAGCGCCTCCCCCACAACCCCGACCGCGCAGGTGACGGCGGCGACTGCGGAACCTACAAAGACCGAACCGCTCCCTGTGGGACTGGCGAACGCCGCGACGCATCAGGAGGTGCCGACCTACGACGGCTCGGGGCAGGTCGTCCACCCCGACATCGTCTACTTCCCCGAGGGCTGGCAGGGGTACAAGTACTGGATGGCAGTAACACCGAACTACTACGACAGCGCCGGCCGCGAAAACCCTCATGTCGTCGCGTCCGACGACGGCTCGTCATGGGAGACGCCGCCGGGCCTCACGAACCCCGTGGTGGCCTTTCCCCCCTGCGACCACAACAGCGATCCCGACATCGTCTACAGCCCACGCAGTGATGAGCTTTATCTCTACTACATGGAACAGCGACGCGCCGAGTACTGCGGCACCACCAACGAGAACCGCTTGCGCCTGCTGAGGTCTTCGGATGGCATCCACTGGGAAGGATCCCAAGCTGTGATTAGCTGGGACGTCGCCAAGGAACCGCTTTACCTCTCGCCGGCCGTCGTCTACCGGGACGGGCGCTTCGAGCTATGGCTGACCACAGGCGATGCAGTCGTCCACGCCACCAGCGAAGACGGTATTGACTGGTCACCTCTCGAAGCGGTGAGCATCGACAGTGCGCCGTGGCACTTCGATATCGCTTATGTTAATGAGAGATCCGAGTACTGGATGCTCTTCGTCGACTCGCCGGTGGCGGGGGCAAAGCTGCGGCTGGCGACGAGCAAGGATGGGCTCAAATGGACCGTCCACCCCGACGCCGTCCTCTCCCCAGGCAGCGGCTGGGACGCCGAGCGTATATACCGTTCCACCTTCTTGTACGACTCGGGGGGTGTGTTCCGGGTGTGGTACTCGGCGAAAAGCGGCGACGGCCAGTGGCACGTCGGCTATACGGAGAAGACGATCAGGTAGGCGCTAGCCTCCCGCCGGTGGCCGCGCCGGCGCCTCCGCCGCCAGCCCTTCCACCAGCGCGAGCAGCGCCTCCTGCCAGCGGTCGCCGAGGCGGCCCCGGCTGAGGCGCACCGAGGTCGGGCCCACCCAGCTCTCCGGCGGCGCCTCCCGCCGCATCTTCTCCTGGAGCAGACGCCGGCCCGCCGCCATCCGCAGCACGATCTCCCCGTCCTCCGCCTGGATCGACTGGACGCCCGCCTCGCGGGCCAGCGTCCGCAGGCGCACGACGTAGAGGAGTGTCCGCACAGACCGCGGCAGGCGGCCGAAACGGTCTTTCAGCTCCTGAGCCAGCCCCTCGATTTCCTCCACCGTCCGCACTGCGGCGAGGCGCTGGTAGAGAGCGAGACGCAGGTTGATGTCGCCGACGTAGCTTTCGGGGATATGCGCCGTCAGGGGCAGGTCGATGGTCAGCGGCGGCGTAACCTCGGACGGCGGGGGCGGCTTCTCGCCGCGCTGGAGGGCCTTCAGGCGCTCGACGGCGTCGGCGAGGAGGCGGGAGTAGAGGTCGAAGCCGACGGCCCCGATATGCCCGCTCTGCTCCGCGCCCAAGAGGTTGCCGGCACCCCTTATCTCCAGGTCGCGGAGGGCGATCTGGAAGCCCGCCCCCAACTCCGTCGCCTCGAAGACGGTCTGGAGGCGCTTCTGGGCCGGCTCGCTGAGCGAGCGGTCGCGGTCGTAGAGGAGGTAGGCATAGGCGCGGCTGACACCGCGACCGACGCGCCCGCGAAGCTGGTAGAGCTGCGCCAGCCCCAGCCGGTTCGCCTGGTTGATGATGATCGTGTTGACGTTGGCGATGTCGAGCCCCGACTCGATGATCGTGGTGCAGACCAGGAGATCGACGGCACCCTTCACGAAGTCGAGCATCACACCCGCCAGTTGCTCCTCCGGCATCCGGCCGTGGGCGACCGCGATCTTCGCCTCCGGCACGAGATCGCGGAGCCGGCGCGCCACCACCTCGATGTTGTGGACGCGGTTGTGGACGAAGTAGACCTGGCCGTCGCGCTCCAGCTCCCGCAGGACCGCCTCGCGGATGAGGCGGCTGTCGTGCTCGAGGACGTAGGTCTTGATCGGCAGGCGCTCCTCCGGCGGCGTCTCCATCGTCGACATGTCGCGGATGCCGGCGAGCGACATGTGCAGCGTGCGGGGGATGGGCGTCGCCGAGAGGGTCAGCACGTCCACCTCCTGCCGCATCCGCTTCAGACGCTCCTTGTGGGAGACGCCGAAGCGCTGCTCCTCGTCGATGATGACGAGCCCCAGGTTCTTGAACGAGACGTCGCGCTGGAGCAGCCGGTGGGTGCCGATGACGATGTCGACCGCACCGGACGCGAGGTCGCCGACCACCTCCCGCTGCTCCGGGGGCGAGCGGAAGCGCGAGAGCATCTCGACGCGGACGGGGAAGCCGGCCAGCCGCTCGCGGAAGGTCTGATAGTGCTGCTGGGCGAGGACGGTGGTCGGCACGAGCATGGCGACCTGCATGCCGTCCATGACCGCCTTGAAGGAAGCGCGGATCGCCACCTCCGTCTTGCCATAGCCGACGTCGCCGCAGACGAGGCGGTCCATCGGCCGCGGCGACTCCATGTCGTCCTTCACCTCCCACATCACCGCCATCTGGTCCGGCGTCTCAACGTAGGGGAAGGATGCCTCAAGCTCCTGCTGCCAGGGGGTATCGGGCGGGAAGGGATGGCCCTCCAGCACCCGGCGGGAGGCGTACATCTCCAGCAGCTCGCGCGCCAGCTCGGCGACCGCCCGGCGCACCCGCGCCTTCGCCCGCGGCCACTGCTGGCTGCCCAAGCGGGTGAGGGCGGGTGCCCTGTCGGTGGGGCCGATGTAGCGGCTCACGCGGTCGAGCTGGTCGGTGGGAACGAAGAGGCGGTCGCCCTCGGCGTAGCGCAGCTCCACGTACTCGCGCTCGTGGCCGTCGGAGGTGAGGCGGGTGAGGCCGGCGAAGCGGCCGATGCCGTGCTCGACGTGGACCACCAGGTCGCCGACGGCGAGCTCCGACAGAAATGCCTCACGGCGGACGGCGGGCGCGCGAGTGGGCCGCCGCTGCTTGACGAAGCCGAATATCTCGGCGTCCGTGAGGAGGGTGAGGACGCCGTCGCGGCGGCGCAGGCGCCAGCCCTGGGGCAGCGACCCCTGCACGAGGGCGAGCGCCCCCGGCGGCAGCGGCCCCTCCACTCCGGTCGACGGCGTCACGAAGACGTCCTGCTCGCCCAGCACCTCGGCGAGACGGGCCGCCTGCTGCGATACCACCACCGCCGTCTCGCCGCGACGGGAGGCCGCGGCCAGGTCGCGGGCGAGGTCGGGGAGGCGGCCGCCGTAGGACTCGGCGGGGTCGAAGGGCAGCCGGAGGGAGGCGTCGTCATCCTCGCCGCCGGCCCAGCGGGAGAGCTCCAGCCGGGGCGAGCGGCCGGTCAGCGCGTCGCGCATCTGGGGCCAGGGCAGGTGGGGGAGAGGCATCCCCGGCGGCAGCTCGCCCTGGGCGGTCGTCTCATCGCGGACCTCTGTCACCTGGCGGTCGTGCTCCTCCTGGGCGGCGGCGATGTCGGCGGGCTCGTCGAGGATCAGCAGGGCGTCATCAGGCAAGAAATCGAGCAGGGTCGAGCGGGTGAGGAAGGGCAGGTAGAAGGCGTCGTCGGGGGAGGCTTCGCCGGCGGCGAGCAGCGACAGCTCGTCCTGGAAGCGCCGCCCGACCTCCATCGCACAGGCGGCGAGGTCGAGCCGGGCCAGCAGCTCTTGCGCGCCGGGCGGGGGCAGGAGCATCTCCCGCGCCGGGCCAACGGCCGCCGACTCGACGAGGCGGAGGGTGCGCTGCGTTTCGGGGTCGAAGAGGCGGATGCTCTCCACGCGGTCGCCCATGAGCTCGATGCGCAGGGGGAGCGCGGCGTCGGGCGGGAAGAGGTCGATGATGCCGCCGCGACGGCTCGCCTGGCCGGGCACGTCGACGAGGGGCTCGAAGCGGTAGCCGCGCTGGGAGAGCCGTCGCAGGAAGGGCTCGGGCGCGAGAGCGCCGCCGGTGGTGATTGTCTCGCGGGCGGAGCGCATCTCCGGGGGCGCGATGGTCGCCTGGCTGAGCGCTTGAATGCAAGCGACAACGATCGGCGCCGGGGAGCGGCGTCCGGCTGCAAGCGACGGGTCGCCGGGCGCGGGCTCCGCGAGCAGCGAGAGGATGCGCAGGCGGTCGCGGACGGCCGCCCAATCGGGGGCCAGGCGCTCGTAGGGGAGGGTGTCGCGCGGCGGGAAGAGGCGGACGTGGTAGTCGCCGCCCAGCCAGGCGGCCAGCTCCTCGCTGAGGGCGAGGGCGCGATGGGGCCGCGCCGTGACTATCAGGAGAGGAACGGCGAGACGGCGGGAGAGGGCGGCGAGGAAGCAGGGCTTGGCGCCGTCGCTGACGCCGATGACGGAGGGCGCGGCGTCGGAGGGGAAGGGCTCCCACAGCCGCCCGCCGTCGAGGGCGTCTTCGATAAGGGGGAGGATGCCTGCCAGGTTCATGCGACCACCCCGGGTACAACGCCGAAAAGGGCTGGCCATCGGGACCAGCCCCTTGAGCTATTGTAGCAGGCACCGAGTGCGGCAGACAACGGCTATCAGAGAGAAGGACGCGGGCATCCCTGGAGGAGGGTCAGGACTCCTAGGCCCGATGGAGAAGCGCGAGCGAGATCACCGCCTCTACGGCTCGGGTGCGCCAGAATGCTCTTCTGCCAGCAGCGAGTCCCCTGAGATGACATCACCGGCGGCCTCGACACCCTCGCCGACACCCCCATACCATTGACGAAGCAGACCGACGAATTGGTCTGCCTTCTCGATGGAACGAATTCGAAGAACCATCTGATGCGCACCCTCGTAATGCTTCACAAGTTGGAACTCTGAACGAAGTGCATTGACAAGCTCGTCGTCTGATAGCCCCCTAATCTGGGCCCAACTCCCGTACGAGACCCAGACATCAATCGTGCCTTGGGCCGCACCCCAGTAGGGAACCACGTTTACGCCGCACAGCATTCGCCCTTGATCCCAGTATCGGAAAGAACCTCCGTATGTGCGTGCAGCCTCCTCTCCAAGGAATTCACCGAGCTTCCGTAGCGTCCGAAGCAAGTCGGTTACGCCTCGCTCACCTGCTTGCGCGATAAGGGTCTCCGGTGGCACACTGTACGATTCGCTTACAGGGACTTTTTCTGAAACCACGGATGTCCTGATCAGGATTTGCTCATCGCTGGGAAGACGAACGTAACGGAAGACCAACCCGTTGATGTCCAAACCGTACGTCTTCGAAAGATACTCGATCATCCTTTCGGTCGCGGCGTCCAATCGGGACGCAGCAACGATAACGCCTGGAGTCGTTAACTGAAGCTCTGTTAGCTGCTGATTGAATCTCTCTTGGAACGCTTGCTCCAAAGACTTCTTCAGGTAACTGGCGGCGATTTCGCTAACGGTCTCAGGAGTCTGTGCCGCTATCCAAGATGCGTAGTCGAGGGCTTGCGCAACGGTCTCACGAGGAGCTCTATCCCGCTTAAGTTCCACTACGATAGGCTTGCCATCAGCAGTCAATCCAAGAAGATCAAGAGGGCCTGATCCTGTCTGGATCTGCCGACCGATTATCAGCAGGCTGTCTTGGATGGCATTTGGCTCAGACTCGAGCCAGTCCTCAAGCTTCTGTTCAACGAGTCCCTGCTCTGCCGCATCTAGCTCAGGAAGTTCTTGCAGCTTGTCATTCTCAACGCGCCACGCTCTGATAACAGTAGCCATATTGACTGCCTCCCACGAGAATTATGGATAGGCTACCAATTGTATAGACTGAAGCGCAATTGGGCCGGGGAGCAATCTAGGAACACCCGGCCAGCTATCACCAAGAGGTCCCCTACTTCTACGTGCCCGTCCGTGCTAGGCGTCCGCCACGGCGAGTTCGCTGAGGTCGGGGACTTCGACGCCGGCGCCGTTCGCCAGCAACGCGCCCGCCTCCTCCGAGCGGTTGACACCGATGACGAGCCGGAAGCCCCCGGCGCGTCCCGCCTCCACGCCCGCTATCGCGTCCTCGACGACGGCGGTGCGCTCGGGCGCCGCGCCGAGACGGCGGGCGGTCTCGATGAGGGTCGCCGGGTCGGGCTTGCCGGGGAGGCCGAGCTCGGAGGCGACTATGCCGTCCACCCTGGCGTCGAAGAGGTCGGCGGCGTTGGCGGCCTCAAGGACGGCGATAACGTTCCTGCTCGCGGAGAAGACGCCGGTCTTCACGCCCGAGGCCCGCAAGGCGCGGATGAAAGCGATGCTAGAATCGAAAGCCTCCACGCCGTGCTCGCGGATGTGGCGCAGGAAGTACTCGTCCTTGCGGTTGCCGAGGCCGCAGACGGTCTCCTTGTCGGGCGGGTCGCTGGGGTCGCCGTAGGGGAGGGCGATGCCGCGGGAGTCCAGGAAGCAGACGACGCCGTCGTAGCGGGGCATGCCATCGACGCAGCGGCGGTAGTCGTCATCGGTGAAGGGCTGGAAGGGCTCGCCGGTGCGGGCCGCCCGCTCCAGCAGGTAGGCGTCGAAGAGCCGCTTCCACGCCGCCTCGTGGATGACGGCGGTCTTGGTGATGACGCCGTCGGTGTCGAAGATGACGGCGTCGAAGTCGCGCCTGGAGATGGTCACGCGAGGGCTCATGACAACATCCCCTCTTCTCACGCGGTCGACGGCGGAGGCGTGGCTGCGAACTCGCCCGCGCCCATTATAGCAGGCGCGGCAAGGGGCGAGAGGAACCTACACGACTCGGCTTCATCTTATAATCAACAGCGTGGGGCAGGTGGAATAGGGAGCAGCTGCGGTAGTTTAGCCGTTTCCTCCGTCATCTTTGTCCGATTTGTCCGAGTCGTCGCCGTTGTTTCCGTGGCCATTGTCACCGTGATGGCCGTGGCTGAAGCTCGGAGGGCCGGGGTCGAGGGCGTGGCAGGGGACGTTCACCTGGTTTTCGCTGGGCGTAATCTTGATGTCGGTCTCGCCCTTATCGCAGACATCGTCTCCGTCGGCCGGCTGGTGGTTCGGGTTGTCCTCCGGGATGCCGACGATGGCGCGCTGACCGGTATCGTCGTCGGCGTCCTCTTCCACGGCCTCCCCTTCATTGGTCTCACCGTCATCATCGTCGGCGTCGGGTTCGACGGCGTGGCAGGGGACATTCACCTGCTTGCCGCTCGGCGTGGTCTTGACGGCGGTCTCGCCCTTCTCGCAGGCCTCCGGCGTGGCGGCTGGCTGGTGGACCGGATTGTCTTCAGGGATGCCGACGATGGCACGCTGGCCCGTGTCGTTGTCAGCAGCGTCGTCGTCGACCACCTGGACGGAGGGGCTGTCCTGCGACTGGCCGGGCAGCATGTCCTGCGATGCGAAAGTTCCCACGGCGGTACCTACGGCGAGAACCGCTACCACGAGGGCAATCGCCGCCCTGCGACTGAGAGTAAATACAGATAGTAGCTTCATCAGTTCACCTCCTCCCGTTTGCTGCAACACCTTCTCCTACTCTATCAATCGGCACAGCGGATTGCAAGCTGTCGAAGGGGCCGGGAAGTAGTGGACCGCAACCGCCGGCCGAGGCCTCTGAGGAATCCGCCCCCGCTGGTCAGGGGAGCCGCCACGGTCGCCGCACATGCTATACTCAGGACACCCGGAGGGATCATGGCAGAGAACCATCATTGAGCACGCGGGCTGTCTTCGTTCTGGCGATACTGGGCTGTATCTGGGGTGCGTCTTTCCTCTTCATCAAGGTCATCGTCGAAGAGACGTCGCCGTTCACCCTCGTGGCCGGACGTCTCACTCTGGGGGCGCTGCCCTTGCTCTTCATCGTAGCGTTGCGCCGGCCAGCGGTCGTGGCGAGACGCAGCATCATCCCGAAGACCGCAGTCCTGGCCGTGTTCGCCTCCGCCCTGCCCTTCTTGATGATCTCCTGGGGGGAGCAGCACATCGATAGCGGCATTGCCGCCGTTCTCAACTCCACGTCGCCCTTGTGGACAGCGCTGCTGGGCGCGGTATTCCTGCCCCACGAACCTCTGGGGGGCAGGGCGCTGGCAGGGATAGCGATCGGTTTCGGCGGTGTCCTCATCCTCACGGGCCCTGACATCACCCACATAGCGGACAGCAGCATGATGGGCCAGTTGGCCGTCGTGGGAGCGGCGCTCTGCTATGCGGCCGCGCTCGTGTTCGCGCGGGCAAAGCTTGCCGAAGAGGACCCGGTGATGGTGACAGCCCTTCAGCTCTTGATCGGCATGCTGATCATGTGGCCCATCGCTTTCGCCGCAGCCCGGGGCACGCCCGACATCAACGTGAGCGTCAAGGCATGGCTGGCATGGCTGACGCTCGGCGTGTTGGGGACGGGGCTGGCCTCCATTGGCTACTACTGGCTCATAGCCAACGTCGGCGTCCTGACCTCATCGGTGACCTACATACCGCCGATCATCGGGCTTGCGCTGGGTGCGCTGGTGCTGCAGGAACCCATAGGCGTCAACGTCGTCGCCGGCGCGGCGATCATCATTCTCGGTGTGGCGGTACTGACGGGACGGCTCGAGTTCGTCACGCGAACGATGAGGGGGCAGCAGCGTCAGGGGGAGCGGTAGCGGTACAAGCCGCTGTCCAGGCTCTCGCTGAGACGGCCGTCGGGGAGGGCGCGCTCCGGGTGAGCCAGAGTCTCGTCAGGAACCCGATTCCAGCTTCAGGTCAGACTCGACCATCATCTCCACCAGCCCCTTGAAGTCGACGGTGGGCTGCCAGCCGAGCTTCCGGTGGGCCTTCGTGGCGTCGGCGCAGAGGTGCTCGACCTCGGCGGGGCGTATGAACTTGGGGTCGCTGCGGACGTAGTCCCGCCAGTCGAGGCCGAGATGGCGGAAGGCGAGCTCGGCGAACTCGCTGATCCTGTGGCACTCGCCGCTGCCGATGACGTAGTCGTCCGCCTCGGGGTGCTGGAGCATCATGTGCATGGCGCGGGTGTAGTCGCCGGCGAAGCCCCAGTCGCGCTCGGAGTCGAGGCTGCCGAGGAGGAGCTCTTTCTGTTTGCCCAGCTTGATGCGGACGGCGCCCTGGGTGATCTTGCGGGTTACGAACTCGGGGCCGCGACGGGGCGACTCGTGGTTGAAGAGGATGCCGCTGCAGGCGAAGATGCCGTAGCTCTCGCGGTAGTTGACGGTGATGTAGTGGCCGTAGACCTTGGCGACGCCGTAGGGGCTGCGGGGACGGAAGCCCGTGTTCTCGTTCTGGGGGGTCTCCGTCACCATGCCGAACATCTCGCTGCTCGACGCCTGGTAGAACTTGATGCCGCCGCCGCCGGCCGTGCGGGAGGGGGAGGCGGCGG
>Ga0315276_10003401_pt1 | contig 14575 bp, 13 predicted proteins | sample YL17G05_0_MG_FD_204542 | JGI IMG/M metagenome (GOLD analysis project Ga0315276, IMG submission 204542) | Sediment microbial communities from Yellowstone Lake, YNP, Wyoming, USA - YL17G05_0 | ecosystem: Environmental > Aquatic > Freshwater > Lake > Sediment | place: USA: Wyoming | collected...
GACGAATTCAGCAAACGCCTCGAGGAGGAGCTCACTGCCGCAGATGTTGACCTTGTCGTCCAGGGCGGCTGGCTTTGCCTGTGGAAAATACCGGCCCGATATGAAAACCGCGTGATGAACATACACCCGGCGTTACTGCCAAGTTTTGGCGGAGCAGGCATGTGGGGACATCACGTCCACGAGGCAGTCCTCGCAAAGGGGTGCAAAATAAGCGGCTGCACCGTGCACTTCTGCACAAATGAATATGATAAAGGACCAATAATCATCCAGCGCAGCTGCCCGGTCAAAAATGACGACAGCCCCGAAACGCTTGCCGTGAGAGTCTTTGAGCAGGAATGTATTGCATATCCGCAGGCCATAGAGCTGTTCGCAGAAAATAAAGTACTCGTCCAAAACGGCACGGTAAAAATAAAATCGTGAGGCGTTAATCGTCAACCGCATTTCAACCGAGATATGAGATACAAACAACGAGATACCAGATATGAACAGACGACAAAAAACCATATTAAAAAATACCGCAACTGTAATATTTGTTACATCTATTGCCGTCGTGGCAATGATTAACCTCAAAAACTGGGTCAACCGTTCAGAATCAATGCGGGCAATGGAAGATCTCGGCAGAATAGTCTCGCAGTATCGGGGGAAATACGGTCGTGTTCCTCCTGAATCCTATGTCGATGAAATCAAAGAAAAATTGGAAGGGCACGCTCGGCTCGGCGACGTGATTTACAGGGCTCAATGGATTGATTTTGAATCAAAGTCCGATGAAATTTTAGCTTATACCGAACAGCCCCGCAGTTCATGGCTATTCGGCAAAAAACACATTGTTCTTCGTTTTGATGGCCGCGTAGAGTGGATGGATAAGCGAGAGTTCGAGACCCTGTTAGCCCAGCAGCAAAGCTCTCAAGAACTTGAAATACTGCACAAAGAATTGAAACAAACATCACCCCCGTTTTCTAATCCTGTTTTCAGTCCATAGATGTCTTTTTTGTTGCAAAACCCAGTTCAAAAAGCCAACCTCAGTCCCTTCTATTGTGATTGCGCGACCGGCTGTTTGCTTTCCTCAGCATCCCTTACCTCCAGTCCCTCAAACTTCAAGTGCTCTTCGTCCTGCACGTCAATCTTTACCAGCTTCTGCCCCTTGAATCGTCCTTGCAGCAAGCTCTCCGAGAGCGGGTCCTCTATGTAGTGCTCAATCGCTCGACGCAGAGGCCTTGCACCAAATTCCGGATTGTAACCTTTGTCGATAAGAAATTCCTTTGCCTGCTCGGTGAGTTCCAGTTTCAAGCCGTGCTCAATTAGCCGCTTGAACACCTTTACAAGCTCATATTCAACGATAGTCTGCAGGTTCTCCCTGGTCAGCGGCTTTAACACTATCACATCATCGAGTCGGTTCAGAAACTCAGGTCTAAAATGCCGTTCAACCTCTTTATGCAGCATCTCTTTCATCTTCTCGTAGTTAGCCTCCGGAGTTTTCTTTCCGAAGCCGAACCCAGAGCTGTTTTTAATCAAGTCAGCCCCGATGTTACTGGTCATAATTAGGACGATGTTCTTAAAGTCAACGTGCCTACCGAAGCTGTCTGTCAACCTTCCCTCATCCATAATCTGTAGGAGTATATTGTAAACATCAGAATGAGCCTTTTCGATTTCATCCAGCAGCAGGACAGCGTAAGGCCTTCTTCGAATTCTTTCGGTCAATTGTCCCCCTTCTTCGTAACCGACATAACCCGGCGGTGCCCCGACCAATCTGCTTACATTATGCTTTTCCATAAATTCGCTCATATCAATCTGAATGAGCGAATTCTCGTCGCCGAACATAAACTCAGCCAGCGATTTGGCAAGCAGAGTTTTGCCGACCCCGCTTGGTCCGAGGAATATAAAGCTTCCCATCGGTCGATTCGGGTCTTTTATTCCGCTTCTGGCTCTTCTTACAGCTTTAGCAATAGCGTTAATGGCCTCGTCCTGCGAAACGACCCGCTTATGCAGCTCGACCTCGAGTTCCAAAAGTCGCTGGGCTTCTTTCTTTTCCAGTCTCGTCAGCGGAACACCTGTCATCTTGCTGACGACCTCTGCAATAATCTCGATATCCACTACACCGGTTGTTTCTTTATTCTCTTCGTACCATTTTTTATGCAGTTGTGTCTTCTCACTCAAAAGCTGCTGGGCCTCATCCCTCAATGCTGCCGCCCGTTCATAGTCAGCGCTTCTAACTGCTTCATCCTTTTCCTTTTGGAGCTTGACAATCTTTTCTTCTATCTCCGTCAAATCCGGCGGAACAGCCATATTTTTCAGTCTCACACGAGCACCGGCCTCATCGACCACATCTATCGCCTTGTCAGGCAGACACCTGCCACTTATATATCTGCTCGACAGCTCGACCGCCTGATACAGTGCCTCATCGCTAAATTTCACTTTATGATGAGCCTCATATCTATCTTGCAGCCCCCGCAGTATCTCTAACGTCTCATCTTTTGACGGCGGCTCGACAATTATCGTTTGGAACCGTCTCTCAAGTGCCCCGTCTTTTTCGATATGCTTTCTATACTCGTCCAGAGTAGTGGCCCCGATACATTGCACCTCACCGCGAGATAAGGCCGGCTTCAGGACATTAGCCGCATCAATAGCCCCCTCAGCACCGCCTGCCCCGACAAGCGTATGAAGCTCATCGATAAACAACACGACATTTTTAGCCCTGACGACCTCGTTAATGACGGCCTTTATTCGCTCCTCGAATTGCCCGCGGTATTTCGTCCCAGCGACCATCATAGCCAAATCAAGGACGACGACCCTTTTGTCTTTGAGTATTTCCGGAACTTGTTTATTAACAATCTGCTGGCTGAGTCCCTCGACTATGGCGGTCTTTCCGACGCCCGCTTCACCAAGCAGGACGGGATTATTTTTTGTCCTTCTGCAGAGTATCTGTATTAGTCGCTCAATCTCATTTTTTCTACCGATAACTGGGTCGAGCTCATCATTAGTTGCTAACTCAGTCAAGTCTCTGCCGAAGCTATCGAGCGCTGGGGTTTTGCTCTTTGGCTTACGGCCCATAACCGGCCCGAGCTTCATATCGAGCGCAGCGGGAGCGCCATCTGAGCCGGCGCCGAGCAAATTTAATATTTCCTGTCGGACATCCTCAAGTTTCAAACCGAGACTGATAAGAACCTGAGCAGCAATTCCTTCGCTTTCTCTCAGCAGCCCCAACAAGATATGTTCCGTGCCGACATAATTATGGTTGAGCGCTCTGGCCTCTTCAATGGCATACTCAATAACCTTCTTGGCCCGCGGACTCTGGGGAAGTTTGCCCATCGTAACCATATCCGGGCCGCTTTTGACGTGTTTTTCCACCTCCAGCCGCAGCTTTTTTATATCCACATCAAAGTTCTTTAGGACGGTAGCGCCAACTCCGCTGCCTTCCTTAACCAGCCCCAGCAGGATATGTTCCGTCCCTATAACATCGTGGTTAAACCGCTGTGCTTCCTGATTCGCCAGCGCCATAACCTTTCGTGCACGGTCTGTAAAACGCTCAAACATCTTTAGTTACCTTAAAAGCCACAAGTTATCTCGCGAGAGTATCTATTATACTGCACCATAACCAGCCTGTCAAACCATCAGAACAAAACCGCCCCCCTTAAGGCCGCCGGTTTCTATCTTTTATATGTCTCAAACTAAATTAATGTTCGATTACCGGACTATCGTTTTTCTTCAACATTCGTTTTATCGACAAAAACAGCGACCGACTTTCCAGTTGTTTGCCAAGATAGAAATTTTTTCTTGCATGGAAATTAGGGCGGCTTGGTTTCATCGGTAAAGCATCTATTGTTTCCCGCCGATAAGCTTTACAGCGATAGAACCTCAATGGAAATAAGCCGTTACAGATAACGTGTGATAATTGTATCGAGTGGAGGATTAATGAAGATAGGTGTAAAATTAGCTCTCGGATTCTCATTTGTTGTTATTGCGATGCTGGCGACCGTTCTTTTTTGCTTAAACACCAATAAAGACATCCGCAAACAGTTTGAGGCTTTAGGAGATGACATCGTGCCCGGTGCGATTGCAATGACCGCGATGGAAGGAAAATGTCAGCAAACTGCACACGAGCTCATGAGATATATTACAACGGCAGGCGAAGAGGAAGAAAAAGAAAAGGCAGTACAAGCTGATTTGGAATCTCTCGAAAAAGCCGCAATGGAACATTTAGAGTGCGGAATCAGCATCGAAGAACATGAAGCTGCCAGGCAATTGATGACAGAAGCAGAAAAGTTCGCCTCGATATGCACAGAGATAATTGATCTGAAAAAACAAGGGTTAAGCACAAATGAATTATTAGAAAAAAAGAAGAACAGTTTCAATCCCGTATTGGATTCATTACTGGCTCAGTTAAGAAAACGCACGGCAGCGCATATGCGCGAACTGGCCAAAGCCGAAGGGGCTGTCAGCCAGGCCCATATTCGTGGTGAGCAAGTTGCATTAGCGGTAAGTTTCAGCGTTATATTCATCTCTGCGGTGATTGCTCTTTTTACAACAAGGTCGATAGTAAGGCCGCTTCACGCTTTGCACAAAGGGACCGAAATAATAGGCAAAGGTAATCTGGATTATAAAGTGGCGACCAGCGTTAAGGACGAAATAGGCCAGCTCTCACGAGCATTCGATGAGATGACACAGAATTTGAGAACCACCACCACTTCAATTGATAGGCTCGACGCCATCAATGAACAGCTCAATGACAGCAAGGAGCAGCTATTAGCCATGAACCAGCAATTGGAATCCGAAGTTGCCGAACGCAAAAAAACACAGGAAGCCCTGGAATTCTCGAACCGTGAACTTACAGACTTTGTTTATGTGGCCTCGCACGACCTTCGCGAACCGCTGCGCAAGATTTCGTCCTTTGGCCAGCTGCTGCAGAAGTCTATGCAAGGCAAGCTCTCCGATGACGACCAGGAAAACCTTGCTTTTATGATAGACGGGTCTGACAGGATGACCATGATGATTGACGGCTTGTTAACGTACTCGCGGGTGAATACAAAAGACATTCAGTTTGAAACAGTCGATTTGAATAATGTCATCGAGCAGCTTAAAGGGTTTGAGCTTGCGATGCTCCTGGAAGAAATCGGCTGTGTAATCGAAGTCCCGCAGCCTCTGCCAAAAGTATACGCCGACCCTGTTCAGATAGAGCAGCTGCTGCAAAATCTTATCGCCAACGGAATTAAGTATCGCGGCAAGGGTGTCACGCCGAAAATTATAATTAAGGCCAAAGAGGTTCCGGACAACAAAGTCAGAATAGAGGTACAGGATAACGGCATTGGCATCGCACCAGAATACTGCGATGAAATTTTCAAGATGTTCAAACGCCTGCACTCACGCAATGAATATGACGGATGCGGAATCGGCCTTTCCGTATGCAAAAAGATTGTGAGCAGGCACGCCGGCCGGATTGGTGTCGAATCGGAACCGGGCAAAGGCTCGACGTTCTGGTTTACCATCTCCCTGGCAAAAGATGCAGTGCCGGCCGAAGAAGCGGTAACAGTATCGTAAAGATTGAAGAACAAAAAATACAAAAACAAAAAGGAAAACAAAAATGGAAAATTTTAGACCTGTAAACATACTGTTGGTGGAAGATGACCCGGGAGACCAGAAGTTAATCAAGAATTCAATGCTTGAGCAAAGGATGACCAATAAGCTGTACATTGTATCAACCGGGGAGGAAGCTTTGGAATATCTAAAGAAAAGCAAAGAGGGCAACAGTGAGACTCCATGGCCGGAACTGATTTTACTCGATTTGAATATGCCCGGCATGGGTGGGATGGAATTCTTAAGACGAATCAAAAGCGGCGGGGATTTCAATATGATTCCGGTAGTGATACTAACAACGTCGGATTCCGAAAAAGATATTCTCGAAAGCTACAAGCTGCAGGCTGCGGGCTATGTAAGGAAGCCGGTCCTGCTGGATGAGTTTTGCAATATCGCCAAAGATATAAGTGAATACTGGTTTACTTTATGTATGAGAATCTCTCATAGGCCCTTATCATGCACAAAGAGTTGATAAAACTTCTGCTGGTGGACGACGATGCCGGTGACCGCAAGATGGTAAAGCTGGCTTTAGACCGGTCTTCTAACGCCGCGGACTTTAACATAGAAACAGCGGAAACTCTTTCCGAGGCGACCGAGTATCTCAAAAACAAAGATTATGATGTGGTCCTGCTTGATCTTGGGCTTCCGGACAGCGGAGGAATCAGCACCGTCCAAAAGGCCCACGAAGCAAATCCCAATGTTCCCATTGTTGTATTGACTGGTCTGGCTAATGAAGAAGTGGGTCTCGAGGCCATAGAGAAAGGTGCAGAAGACTATCTTGTTAAGGGAACGCCCTTGGAGCGTATTCTGGTTCGAATTATTCGATATGCTATCGAGCGAAAAAAAATCGGGAGAAAACTCAAAGAAGCAATCGAGGCAAAATCACAATTTATGTCGATGGTTTCGCATGAACTAAGGGTGCCTTTGGCATCTATAAAAGAGAGTATCGCCATTGTCTCGGACGGATTAGCTGGAAAAATTACAAAGGAACAAAAAGATTGCCTGGATATCGCAAAAAGAAATATGGACCGGCTTAACAGATTAATCGGCGACCTTCTGGATTTCAATAAACTCGAGGCCGGCAAGATGAAGTTCGATATGCAGGACAACAATACTAATGAAGTCGCCAAAGAAGTTTACGATGCGATGCTGCCCGTGGCAAAAGAGAAAGGAATAAATTTAGTCCTCGAGCTTGACAGCAGCTTGCCGAAGGTGAGCCTTGACAAGGATAAAATCACCCAGGTCCTATCCAACCTGGTTAATAACGCCCTAAAATTTACCAAAGAAGGAAGCATCACAATTACGACAAGCAAGAGAGAGGATAAGATTCAGGTTTCAGTGTCCGATACCGGCTGCGGAATCAAAAAAGAAGACCTGCCAAGACTGTTTCATGAATTTGAGCAATTAGAAACAGTTGGAATCGAAAAAACTCGCGGAACAGGCCTTGGTCTGGCCATTTCCAAGGAAATCATCACAAGACATAATGGAGAAATCTGGGCTGAATCTGAACTCGGCAAAGGCACTACGTTCTTTTTTAAATTGCCAACGCAAGAATTGAATATTAAAAAAGACATGGAACTCGAAGCTCATGTCGCCTCTCAGCAATAGCCACGGCCATCAAACATTTGGTATGTCGACTATACTCAGGATCTACGCAAATCCCATGTGTATGAAGTGTGCGCCTGATGCCTTTTGAATTCTACGTCGGCCCCTGGCCGTTATTGTCCCCAAGTATTTTTCTCAGGTACTCATTTTCCCGGCGAGTGGCTTCCAGGTCGAAAAGCTGATATTTAATGCATACCCGCAAATAGTCCAGCGATTCCTGCAGACTGCCGACGCTCTTTTCAAGATTCTTCTGGTTTTCGCTGGCTTGCTGGGCCAGCATAGCCAGCTTTTTATATTGTAAGTCGGCCGCTCCCCCGAATTCTTTGACCAGCTCTTTAAGCTTGTCTTCCAACTGTGCCTCGTCCATCACATTGCTCCCCACATAAAAACCTCTCCCTTCCCTATTATCTTCTTACAAAACCTCCCTGTCTTTTGTTCATATAATAAATAGTGCAAAATTCATACCAGGATGCGCATAATTATGGTTCCCGTAAAGTTCAACTGTTCGACCCTATAAAGTCTGCCTAAGGGCAGATTCATCGCAGTTTGAGGTAACACCTTTAAGCGTTATCCCGATGCATTTGGACACAACTTCTATGCGGGTTAAAGCAGTGTGTGGCCAAAAAGCAACGTCGCGTAATGGGCTGCTTTTTCTAATCATCCATAACGATTTTAACCATAGCTACTTACATCAATGTTGTTTATTGTGAACGCTGCTGTCTGCTTACAATGCCCTGACGTTTATAAACAGCTTTTTTAGTTGTAGTTTCTCTATTAAAATGGCTATAATATATGAAGACTTGTCTCCCCCTTGTCTTCTGTCGAAGACAGAAAAGGGGGGATTGGTTGTGTAAAATTCTTTTTGAAAAGGGCCGATTATGGGCTTGGGAAAAGATAGACCCTTATGGCGGTTTAAGTGGCACTTTGTCATTATCTCCATCGCATTGATAGCTGTGGTCCTGCTCGCAAAGTTTACCGACGTCTTCCAGACTGGTGAGGTACTGCAGCTCGTATGGCTCCTCGCTGCTTTGGCGCTTTTGGCCGCAGTTATATTGATACTCTCAAAAACATTTAAAATTCTTACCTCACTTTCGGAAAATGGTGCAAAGCTCGAAAAAATAACTGAGACGCTGGAGAAGAACCGCTCTGTTTTGGCGCAAATCAACCAAAACACCCGCCTCAGCGAAGCAGCAAAAGCAATTGCATTCCGCGATGCTGATATGCAATCCCTCAAGGAGACAGTTTTTGATAAGCTCCAGCAGCAGGATTTCGATGCCACCTATGAAATAATTGATGAAATTGCTCGCCGAGTAGAATATAGGGGTTTAGCAGAGCTGTTACGGACCCAGGCAAATAATTACCGCGATGCAACCGACGCCGAAAGGGTAAATCAGGTCATAGCGCATATCGAAAAGCTCTTCGAAGGCTCTCAGTGGGCCAAAGCAAGTGCCCAGATTGAAAGATTAATCAGGGACTTTCCCAAATACGAAAATGCAAAAGCAATGCGACAGAAACTGCTCGATAGAAAAGAAGAGCGAAAAAAGATATTGCTCAACGCCTGGGATGATGCCATAAAACGCCAGGCCACCGACCGAAGCCTGGAGATTCTAAGGGAGCTGGACCTCTACCTCACTCCAAATGAAGGGTTGGCTTTGCAGGAAGCTGCAAAGGACGTTTTCAGGAACAAGCTGCACAACCTCGGCGTTCAATTCTCTCTGGCTGTATCTGGAAAACAATGGGGAAAAGCAATTGAGGCCGGCGAGCAGATTATTCGCGACTTCCCAAACAGCAGAATGGCCGAGGAAATTTACGAAAAGTGGGATATTCTGAAGCAGAAAGTCGAGCAGCCGGACAGTTAAAAAACATCACTCGTCTGCTGGTAGCTTGCTCGTTTTTTTACTTAAAGTCGAACAGGGATTGCGTCTTAATCATCGTTACCTGGTCCGGATAGGCCGCGAACGTGTGGACGTGCAATTCGGTTTGCCTGGCCTCAAAGTCAATATAGCAGAACGGCTGCAGACCTCCAATTTCCAACCCCGGAAATTTGACAAACACGCCACGATTTCGAGCAAACCCTTCGAGGTCTATATGGCTCTGCCGGTACAAATTGGGGCTCATCTTCTCAATCTGAAAATCGGTCATATAGCTGACCCCTCGGCTCAAAGTGCATTTATGAGAGCGCGGGCCCTGAAACTGAAAACGCTCAATCAACCCTCGACGGGGAAGCATCTGACCCGGCGAGCTTATAACCTCGCTCAGGTACACATCCCCTGCACACACGCTAATAACGTGTGTGCAGCCTGTAACCCAGATGTCCGCCTCGTATTTGCCGGCTCTTAGCTGCCGTTTGGCGTAAATTTGGAAAAGCTCAGGATGTAAGGGCCTTTGAAAAAGGCTGAAGGTCAACTCTTCAACTGCTATATTGATTTGCGGCAATTCCATGGTACAAAGATCCCAATCACTAAACGCAATCTGCTAATTCTGCCCTTATTATACAAAAATTACCTCATCTTTTCAAGCGCAATATCAGTATTGATAAGGCTTGTTCTCACGCTTATAGGACGATGATTCTGCAAGTTCCGCAAACCAAAAGAGTAATGACGGCAAGGTTTTTTGAAAAAAATTAAGAAACGACAAACCCCCTGCTGATTTTTCAAGGCTGGGAGAAAAAGGCATTCATAAAAACTGCAATAATATCATAAAAGGCATGGGCCCCCGCCGTAATTCCGAAACCGCGAATTGCAAAAAGAACGGCAAAATAAATACCAGCGATTGTCCGAAAACCAAACTCCGCCCAGTTAAATGGACTGCTTTGGATAAATTGACCTTCCAGGTATACTATATGATGATATGCGCCGAACAACGCCGCTGAAATGAAAACTGAAAGTATAATTGAAGCCTTATGACCTAACTGAAAAATATCCTGAAACAACATCATTAATGCAATAATCAAAATCAGCCGAAAAACAAGCTCTTCATAAATCCCTGCTCCTATACCGGTAACAACATTAGCTAACAGCCCCTGCCACTTCCCGTCATTACCATCATTCTCGGCCGTTGCAGGCAAACCCCCGTTCCTGTCTTCGACAGAAGACACGGGGGTAACAGAATAGCACCTTAAAGCCACATCAGTTTGTATTCTTACCGCGCTGTTTGCGAATTGGTCGGTATCGCTCTGTCGCTGGCCCGAACCGCTTAAAAACATGCTCAAAACAATCAACGGCACCGCAAGCAGAATGCACTCAACTGCCATCGGCAAAATATCACCAAACCAAAAACGCCATTGTTTGCGAGATGCCAGCTGCAGTGCTGCCAAAATCACCACAACAGCCAGAGGGGTTGCTACCCACCCAAACTTGCTGCCCAGCCCTAAGTATGCAAGAAAATCCTGCAGCCATGAAAATGCCACCACCCTGCCCAGCCAGTAGCGTTTCAGTAAATCCGTATTGATAAGAATCGTACCGAGCTCGTAGAAAACGATGAATGGCAGCAGAAAAACTATAGCGTAAATTGGTCGAGATGTCCGTTCAAAATAAGAACCTTGCACAAAGTTAAATAATTGACTTACGCTGTATCTCTTCTCTTTCATTTTACCGTCGAATATCAAAAATCAGTTGACTGTACGGCTCAAATTTTGCAGAGTCTACTTTAAGTAAACCGAAATTACAATAGTCAAAAATGGCCTTGTTACCTGAGAAAAACTGCCGCAATGATAACTGAGCAACTGACTGAAATTTATCAACTGCTCTTCGACCGCTTCGGCCCCCAGAGCTGGTGGCCGGGCGAAACGGCCTTTGAGATAATCACAGGCGCCATACTGACCCAGAACACAAACTGGGCCAATGTCGAAAAAGCTATAGCGAACCTGAAATCCGCCAACCTGCTTACCCCCGAAAAACTCTACCATCTCGACGTCTCGGAGCTGGCCGAGCTTATCCGCCCGGCCGGCTATTACAATATAAAAGCAAAACGGCTCAAAAGTTTCTTAAATTGGCTCTTCAACAGCTGCGATGGCCGACTGGAAAATCTTGAAAACCTTGACACAGACCGTTTAAGGGCCGAGCTTTTGGCCGTGAACGGTATCGGTCCAGAAACCGCCGATTCGATTCTGCTGTATGCTTTCGGCAGACCTATCTTCGTTGTAGATGCCTACACCGCGCGAGCGGCTGTTCGCCATGGATTAATTGAACCGGACGCCGACTACGAACAGCTGCGGGAATTATTCCAATCAAATCTGCCGCAGGATGTTCAGCTTTTCAATGAGTACCATGCGCTCTTGGTGAGACTCGGCAAAGAATTCTGCAGACCCAAAGCAAAATGCCCCGGCTGCCCGCTCGAAAAACTGCCGCACATTCTCGACATACAATATCTCTAATTACCCGAATCTTGCTTCTGGTTTCTGGCTTCGGAGGGATTTGCTATGAAGGGGCTTACTGGAAAACCCCTGACTTTAAATAGAGAACAATTCTTGACAAATAGGAGTAATTACTATTAAATGTCAGATTGACAAAGGCAAAAGAATTATTGACTTTTATCATAAGTCTTTTGACAATACAGGAATAACTGATTAAGCGGGAACGGATTTTAAATTTTACCTGTTAGTGTTTTAAGAAAGAGAGGGTTTCAATGGAGCTAAAAGGAAGTCAGACAGAAAAGAATTTAATGGCTGCATTTGCGGGTGAATCTCAAGCGAGGAACCGTTATACGTATTTCGCAGGCCAGGCCCGCAAAGAGGGTTACGAGCAAATTGCCGCGATTTTTGAAGAAACCGCCAACCAGGAAAAAGAGCATGCAAAGCGCGAGTTCAAATTTCTAAAGGGCGGCGAGGTTGAAGTTACAGCAGCGTTTCCAGCGGGTGTCATCGGCAGCACAGTTGAGAATTTGAAAGAAGCAGCTGGAGGCGAGCATTACGAGCATACCGAGATGTATCCGGGCTTTGCTAAAATTGCGGACAAAGAAGGCTTCAGCGAAATTGCAGGGGTCTTCAGGAATATTGCTATAGCTGAGAAACGTCATGAAGGCAGGTATGTTGCACTTGCAAAGAACATAACTGAAGGATGTGTCTTCAAACGAGAAAAGCCGACAAGGTGGGTTTGCAGGAACTGCGGATATGTTCACCAGGGGACGGAACCTCCGGAGACCTGTCCTGCTTGTGCACATCCGCAGGCGTATTTTGAACTGGAAGCGGTCAACTACTAAGCCGCATCAGTTTTTGGGGAAAGGGAATAGATGCCAACTCGAATGGATGCTGGATTCCCGGTTACTACACGCTGTTTATATGCTATTGTAGTCGCAATATTACTTTCCGGTTGTAAGGAGAATGCTATGAAAGAGCAAAAACGAACTGTGACAATGAAGGGTAATCCGCTGACTTTAGCAGGTAACGAAGTAAAAGTGGGCGAGCCAGCACCGGATTTTGAGGTTGTTGCAAATGATATGTCGGCAGTAAAGCTTTCTTCGTATCGCGGCAAGGTGTGCATAGTAACTTCGGTGCCGTCGCTCGATACATCTGTTTGTGACATTGAAACCCGAAGGTTCAACGAAGAGGCGGGCAAGCTCGGCAGCGACGTTGTGGTGCTGACGATTAGTATGGACCTGCCATTTGCCCAGAAACGCTGGTGTGGCTCCGCGGGCGTAAAGAATGTTCAAACGCTCTCGGACTATCGCGACGCATCGTTCGGCAGGGCGTATGGAGTATTGATAAAAGAGTTGCGACTGCTGGCAAGGGCGGTGTTCGTTTTGGACAGAGATGGCATCATCAGGTATATGCAGATAGTCAACGAGCTGGCCGCTGAGCCGGATTATGAGGCGGCACTGAAGGCGGCAAAAGGATTAGAAAAATGATGCAGCTGAGACCAAATATTTATGCAGTCGGAGCTATCGACTGGGACAGACGGCTGTTCGACGAATTGGTTCCTCTGCCGGACGGGACAAGCTATAACGCATATTTGATAAAGGGCAGCGAAAAAATCGCACTTCTGGATACGGTTGACCCGACGAAGACCGATGTACTGATAGACAATCTCGTCAGAGCCGGGACCGACAGAATAGATTATATCGTTGCCCACCACGCGGAGCAGGACCACTCCGGCAGCATACCCGATATATTGATGCTTTATCCCGATGCAAAGGTGGTAACGAATCCCAAGTGCAAGGGTATGCTTATTGATTTACTACAAATCGGCGAGGATAGATTTATCACTGTCGATGACGGCCAAACTCTTTCTCTGGGCGACAAGACACTGCAGTTTATTTATATTCCCTGGGTGCACTGGCCGGAGACAATGGGTACTTACCTAAAGGAAGACAAGATATTATTCCCGTGTGATTTTTTCGGCTCACATCTGGCGACCAGTAGTTTGTTTGTTGAAGACGAGGCACTTGTTTACGAGTCCGCCAAACGTTACTACGCCGAGATAATGATGCCTTTCAGGACAGCCATAAAGAACAATCTCGAAAAAATAAAGGACTTGCAAATAGATATAATCGCTTCAAGTCATGGCCCGGTATATGACAATCCGAAGTTTATCATCGATGCTTATAAAGATTGGGTCAGTGACAATGTCAAAAACGAAGTGGTGCTGCCGTATATATCAATGCATGACAGCACAAAGAAAATGGTCGAGCATTTCGTGGACGCCCTGATTGAAAGAGGCATTACAGTTAAGCAATTTAATCTCTCCGTAACCGATATCGGCAAGCTGGCAATATCTCTCGTTGATGCTGCTACAATTGTGATTGGCTCTCCGACGGTGCTGACAGCGGCACACCCGAAGGTCGCATACGCCGCAATTTTAGCAAATGCTCTTAAACCAAAGACAAAGTTTGTTTCAATTATCGGCTCTTTCGGCTGGGGCGGCAAAATGGTCGAGCAAATAGCAGGGCTAATCGGCAACTTGAAAGTAGAAATTTTTGAGCCGGTGATAGCAAAGGGTTATCCTAAGGATAATGATTTTATGGCACTTGAAAAACTTGCTGATACAATATTAACAAAACACAAAGAACTCGGAATTGCCTAACATCAATTTATATGAAGGGGAAATATTATGGCAGAGAAACTTGAAATTTACAAATGTATGGTTTGCGGCAATATCGTCGAAGTGCTTCACGGCGGTGACGGCGAACTGGTTTGCTGCGGCCAGCCGATGGAGAATCTTGCTGAAAAAACCGCCGACCAGGGCAAGGAAAAACATGTGCCGGTAATCGATAAAATCAGCGGCGGCTACAAGGTAAAGGTCGGCAGCATTCCTCATCCTATGGAGGAAAAACATTATATCGAGTGGATTGAGCTGCTTGCGGACGGCAAAGCATACAGGCAATTTCTGGAGCCCGGGACGGCGCCTGAGGCCGTGTTTAATATTAATGCCGATTCTGTAAGCGCAAGAGAGCATTGCAATGTTCA
>Ga0315276_10003403_pt1 | contig 14574 bp, 12 predicted proteins | sample YL17G05_0_MG_FD_204542 | JGI IMG/M metagenome (GOLD analysis project Ga0315276, IMG submission 204542) | Sediment microbial communities from Yellowstone Lake, YNP, Wyoming, USA - YL17G05_0 | ecosystem: Environmental > Aquatic > Freshwater > Lake > Sediment | place: USA: Wyoming | collected...
CTTCGCCGCGGGCAACGTGGACGAGCCGCTCGCCACCCGGCTCCGGCAGGTCATCGTCGACGTGGAGCTGCGGAAGTTCGAGTCGCTCGAGGACGCCTTCTTGGACCTCGCTCGGACCTACGACCCCGGCAACGAGGAGTTCCAGCAGGCGCTGCACGCGCTGCGCGTCGCGGAGCTGCAGGGCACGCCCGACGGCGTGGACCGCGCGCTCGACCTCGCCACGGCCACGCTCTACGAGGGCGTGAGGCAGCGCGTCCGCGAGTTCGCGGACGGCCTCCAGCGCCCCGTGTTCGTGCTCTTCTCCCTCGGCGTCGTGCTCCCGCTCATGGTGGGCTCGATGCTCCCGCTCCTCTCGGTGGGCGGCCTCGGCACTGGGCCCTGGGTCGCCATCCTGCTGATGGACGTCACCTTCCCGCTGCTGTTCGTCCTCGCGGCCCGGCGCGTCCTCGCCAGGAGGCCCGTCGTGCGCCGCCCGCTCGTGGTGCCGTTCGAGGACGCCGGATGCGCGAGGCGGGCCGTCGCCGCCGCCCTCATCGCGGTGGCCTTCATCGCCCTCGGCCTCGCCTGCGGCCACATGGCGTCGGACGCCGCGAGCGCAAAGGCCGCGCTCGACTCCGCCCTCGCGGACGGCACGCTGGCCGACATCGCCCCCTCGCGGAGGGCGGCGCTCGAGGCGCGCGCGGACGCGCCCCAGACCTCCCTCGTCGTCGGGGTCGCGTGCGCGCTGGGCCACCTGCCCGTGCTGTGGGGCGTGGCCGCGGCGGTCGCGGTCTACTGGCTGCCCGCCCTGCGGGCGCCGCGGGCCCGCCGCGACGAGCTCCGGGCGGTCGAGGACCGGCTCCCCGACGCGCTGTTCCAGATCGGCAGCCGCATCGCCGACGGCGCGGCCCTCGAGGGCGCCCTGCGGCGGGCGGCCGACGCGCTCGAGGGCGAGCCCGTCTCGCGAGTCCTGCGGCGCGCGCTCGTCCATCTCATGCTCAAGAGGACCTCCCCATCGGAGGCCCTCTTCGGGAGGGAGGGGGCCCTGGCGGGCTGCCCTTCTGAATGCGTGTCCGCCTCGCTCAGGACCGTCGCAGAGATGGTCCGGAAGGACGTATCGGGCGCAGGGCGGGCGATCGTGGGGGTCTCGAACCACCTGCGCGACCTCAGGAGGGTCGACCGCGAATCTGCCTCACGGCTCCGCTCCGTGACGGACATGATGCAGTCGACCGCCACCCTATTCGCACCGGTGATCCTGGGCGTCACGTCCGCCCTCTACCTGGTCATCGCCAGGCTGACCCCCTCCCTCCCGTTATCCGGCGTCGCCGCCGTCGCGCCTATGTCCGCGTCCACGTTCGCGCTGGTCCTGGGCGTGTTCGTCCTCGCGCTCGCGGCGGCGACCACTCGATTTTGCGCCCAGCTCGCCCACGGCGATGACCCCATCGAGGTCCGATACAGGGCCGCGAGGGCGATGCCGGTGGCGGCGGCGGTCTTCACGGTCGCCAGCGTCGTCGGCCAGGCTGTGGTCGCGTGACCGGGACGATGTCGTGGCAGCAGAGACGAGAACTATTTATGCCCAGGAGGCCCAGTAGGGCGCCGAGGGAATCGGATGGACCGGGTCTACAAGTACATCAGGATCGTGGGCACCTCGGAGAAGAGCTACACCGCCGCCATCGAGAACGCCATCAAGAGGGCGGACAAGACCCTCGAGGGCCTCTCGTGGTTCGAGGTGGTGGAGCACCGCGGCGCGATCAAGAAGGGTGGCAAGCTCGAGCATCAGGTCACCGTCCGGGTGGCCTTCGAGGTCATGGACGTGCACCCCTGAGCCCGGTGCAAGGCCCGTGAGGGGCTTCGGGGCCCGGGGCCCCCCAACCCCACCGTAGCTGTGCGTCCACGCAGGTCGCCGCGGCGACCTGGTCCCGGTGGTGCCAGTCATCCCGGATGCCCGTGATTAATCCATCCCCCCCGGTGATGGTTCTCAAGCTCGCCTCATATAGCCCGCGCGCCGTGCAATGCCCAGGTGTGCGATATGCGCGGACACGCAATACATGGCGGATTTCGGGCGAGCCTGAGGAACGACGAGAGCGCCTCCGTGGAGGGCATGCCCCTCTACATGCTCATCATGGTCGTGGTGGTGGTCATCTCCATCGGGATCCTGACGAGCATCATGGGGGGCTTCAAGGGCCAGAGCATCGGGACCGTGACTGCGGACCCCGGCACCGTCGACGTGCCCTCGGGCGAGGGCCATGTGGCGTTCACCGTCACCGTCAAGGACACCGACGGCAGGGCCATCGAGGGCGCGACCGTGCTCGTGCAGGGCGCGGGCGTGACGACGGCGGCGAAGACGGACCGTGCGGGCCACGCCGCGTTCGCGGTCGCGGTGGACCTGGGCGCCTCCGTGGTCGGCGAGCTCTCGGTCAGGGTCACCCACCACGGGACCTTCGGCGAGCAGACCAGGGACACCTCGGTGCTCCTGGTGGCCAAGTGAGGGGGCCGCGCCGTGCGGCACCCCCGCCTGCTTCGCGACCGCGCGGCGGTCGTGGACATGCCGTTCCGGCTCCTCCTCTCGGTGGTGCTGATGGCGCTGGCCGCGGCCGTGCTGCTGCCAGCACTCTCTGCCTACCAGCAGACCGAGTTCGAGGCCCGCGTCAAGCTCACCGTCGCGGAGATCTCGTCGGCCGCGAGGGCGGTCTACGCAAGCCCCGGCAGCTCCAGGACGGTCGCCGTCGACCTCCCGCCCTCGTTCGGCATCTCCCTCGTGCGGCTCTCGATCGGGGCGGGCCTCGAGGCCGGTCCCGTGGGCATGTCCATCATCCACTGGAAGCTCTCCCGGGGCGGCGAGGGCAGGGCGGTCGTCCACACGACGGGCGGCCCCGTGCCCATGTCCGCCCCCGACGGCCAGCCCCTCGTCCTGCAGAGGGGCCGCGCGCTGCTCGTCCTCGAGGCCAGGCAGGCGCCCGCGGGCTCCCCGGTCGAGCTCTACGTCCTGGTCAAGGAGGCCTAGGCCATGATCGAGTGGATCATCTCCAGGGTCGCGACCTCCGCGGTCGTGCTCGTCATCGCGCTCTCCATCCTGGGCCTCTTCGGGATGGAGGCCGCCTCCGTGCGGCAGATGGAGCTCGAGGAGCTGGCCGATTCGGTGTCGGACCTGGTCGTGGACGTCGACATGCTCCCGTGCGCGGTCTCGGTCGAGGTCAACTTGACCGTCACGGCGGAGTCGTTCGGGCTGCCGCGGGCGTTCCACGGCGACTCCTACACCATCGAGCTCACCGCCGAGAGGCCGTACGTGGTCTGGCACGGGGACCGGGTGGCTGGCCACCCGTTCTCGTCGATGGTGCGCCTGGTCGACCGGTCGGGGGCGCCCGTGGACGTCCTCACCGTGCGCTCGGTGGAGGGGTTCGTGGTCTCCTCGCAGCCCGAGTGGGCCGACTGGGGGCTGGACCTCCCGATCACCATCTCGCCCCTGGGCTGAGCCGGGCCCCAAGGCGCGCTCCCAATGCGGATACACAGGCAGAACCATTTTTAAACGCGCCCTGCCATGGCACCCGCATGGCACAGGACGGGCGAGGCGTCCCAGGCACCCGACCACAGCCCCAGCGGGCCCCGCCCCCACAATGGGTCCCCGGACCACAGGCCCCTCCCGGCCAGCCAGGCCCCCAAGCCTATCCACAGGGCGTGCCCGCACCATATTATGGCCCCCCCCCGTACCCGCAGCCATACCCACAGCCCCCATCGAAGCCGGAGCCTTGGGGGACCGAGGACCCTGTCCTCTGGAGCGCACGGCGCGCGCGGTCCCAGGCGCTCTGGGGCAGCACGGCCGTGGCCGCGCTTCTCATCGCCTTCGGCGCTGGCCTCTACCTCGTGTTCACCTTCTTCCTCTACGAGGGGACGCCGGCGGCGGGGGAGCGGGGGCCGGTCGGTGGCTTCCTGCTCCTGGTCCTCTCGCCCCTCGCCCTCTCCATCGTGGGCGCCGTGGCGGCGTGGAAGCTCCTTGGCACAGGCAGGAGGATCAAGGGCCGTGAGGGGGTGCCGGAGGGCCTGGGGATGGCCAACGTCGCCCTCGCGCTCTCGACGCTCCTCTGGGTGCTGCTCTTCCCCATGTTCTTCGTGCTGCTGAGCATCAAGACCGGTGCGAACGGCGACTTCCCCATCGGGCTCGTCAGCTACCTCCCGGCATACCTGGGGCTCTGCGTCGCCACCTACATCTCTGGCGCGGCCCTCATGGCCTGGTCCAGGCTGACGCGAGTGGAGGCCGGCATCGTCCTCGCCATAGGCTGGGGCGCCCTCGCGGTGTTCCTGCTCTTCCCCGCCATCATCAACCCCGCACGCGTCACCGCGGGGGACTACGAGCTCGTGGTCTTCTGGTTCAGGTTCGGGGCCCTGATGGCCGCGCTCCTGCCGTGCCTGGCGGTCCTGGGGCTCCTCTACGCCCACGGGCGATGGCTGGCCATGATCGGCCCAACGAGGGAACCGTCCCCGGGTGCGTCCACTGGCGCACCATCCGCCCGCCCCCTCGTCCCGGGGAGCCCCTGCCCATCATGCACCGGCACCCTGGTCACGCACCCCCGAACGGGGGCGACCTTCTGCCCCGCGTGCGGGCACGGGCTTCCACAGGAACAAGAGGTCCTTTGGCCGCCGCCTTGAGAAAAACGCCTCCTCATCGCATATCTGGCTTGTCATTCTCACGATTTGCGAAGAATGGCCCGGGACGCCCGTTTACCCACATGTTCCATCGGAAACCAAGGGGTTGCGAAGCTGTAGCACGGTGATGTCTAGGGTTATAATAAAATAAAAAAAAGGGGAAAAAAAGGGGGGCGAGAGGATCTACGGCATCTGGCCGGCGATCTTCCCGTCCTTCTCCCAGGGCTTGAGGTCCGAGTCCGCCCAGGGCCTTTGCATGGCCGCGACGCCAGGCATCCCGTCGACCTGCTGGCCGACGCCGATTTCCTGGGGCGCGGGGGCCTCCACCTGCGAGAGGCTCTCCATCGGGGGCAGTGCCTCGCCGCCGGAGGCGGCCATCGCCTCGACGCCCTCGTCCTTCCAGGTGACCTCGCCGACCTCGTAGGCCGTGACCTTCTCAGGGTTGCCGTCGGAGTCGGCGTCCGTGTACTCGAGCGCCTGCACGACGTGCACGCCGGAGGTCGTCTGGACCTCCCTGTAGGCCTTGATGCTCTCGGGGTTGCCGTCCGAGTTAGCGTCGATCCACTCGGCCACCTCGACGGCCTTGCCCTCCGTGGTCACCGCCCAGGCCGCGACGGTCACCTTCTCCGGATGCCCGTCGGAGCCCGCGTCGGTGTACTCCACGCCGCGCTCGCCCACGGCCACGCCGTCGAGCTTAATGGCCTCGTAGGCCTTGATGCTCTCGGGGTTGCCGTCGGAGTCAGCGTCCCGGACCTCCAGGGCCTTGACCGCGATGGAGCCGTCGTCCGTGGCCGCGAGCGCGCCGTAGGTGACGGACTCGGGATTGCCATCCGAGTTGGCGTCGACGATCTTCAGGTGCTCGGCCGCGACCGCGACCTGGCCGACCACCACGATCCGGAAGGCCTCGACCTTCTCGGGGTGGCCGTCGGAGTTGCGGTCCACCATGCCGGCGATGGCCACGTAGCTCGCAGCACCGATGTGCGCGTCCTCGTAGACTCCCACGCCCTCGGGGTGGCCGTCGGAGTCCGCGTCCACGTACCGGACGTACCTGCGGGCCCAGTCCCCACCGGTCGTCGAGACGGCCTGGTAGGCCTCGAAGCCCTCGGGGTTGCCATCGGAGGTCGCGTCGACGAGCCTGGCGGTCGCCACCCAGCTCAGGGCGTCCCACTGGCCCTGCGCGTGGACCGTGACGACCTCGGGGTGGCCGTCCGAGTCCATGTCGACGTAGCTCACGTACCGCACGGCCCAGCGGGCGTCGCTCTCCCTGTAGGCCTGGTAGGCCTCGAAGGTCTCCGGGTTGCCGTCGGAGTTCGCGTCCACGTACTTCAGTGCACCCGTGTAGGCCTTGTCGCCCGACTTTGCGATCTCGTAGCCCACGACGTGGTCGACGACGCCGTCGGAGTCCACGTCGCGCACCTCGAGGACGCGCATCCAGCTCGCGCCGCCACTGGTCGCCGCGACCTCGGCGGATGCGACCCTCTCCGGGTTGCCGTCGGAGTTCGCGTCCACGATCTCGAGGCCCCGCTGCCACTTCAGGGCCGAGGCCGAGACCTCGTCCGCGAGCGCCTGGTCCTCGCCAGGCTTGGTCCCGTCCAACATCCCGCCCACCTCGCCCTCCACGTCCCCGGCCGAGGCCATCGCCGCGAAGGACGTCACGGCCATCAGGGCCACGCAGAGGAGCGCCATCGCCTTCCTCGTCATCTGTGTCATGTCGTTCACCTCGGGGGCCTGTCCCGCCCCGCTTGGCATCCTCTCTGCGGGCATCGTATATAACCCGGATTAGACGGGGGTCGAAAATTTGGACGGGCCTCGAACGGATAGCTAGGGCGCTGGCCGGGGCGCTGGCCCTGTCCTGGCCTCGGCCCCTACCTCCTGCGAGAGGTCGAGCCAGAGCTCCGTGAACGCCTCGACCTGGTCGAAAGGCGCGGGCCGGTAGAGGACCAGGAGCCGCGCGACGCCGCGCCTGTCGACGAGCCAGTAGCCCTTGCCCTCGCCCGCGGTCACCTGGGCCACGACCTGGCCCTTGACGAGCCGCTTCATGTGGTAGGTGAGCGTCGAGGGCGCGCAGCCGAGGTGGTCGCACAGCTGCTTGTGCTGCGCCCGGCCCGCCGCGAGGAGGTAGACGATTATTCGCAGCGGCATAGGCTGCCTCAGGAGCCCGAGAAGGCGCTTCTCCTGCGAGGTGAGCCTGTCCACGCCCCCGCCGGCGCCCGGCGTCTGAGTCGGGTAGAACCTCGAGTAGCCCGCGTCCTTGACCTCGACGACGAGCTCGCTCCCCATGAGGTGGCCCAGGTGGTACTCGACGAGGTTTATGTGCATCCCGAGCCGGCGCTGGATCTCGCGGAGGTGGAGACCGGGGGCGGCGAGCACGAGCTCGTATATCGCCCGCCTCGTGTCAAGCTCCAGCAGCTCGGGCGCGTCCAACGGGTGCACCCCCCTAGCGCTTGAGGGTCGCGAAGTAGAGCAGCGCCAGGACCACAAGGTTCAGCAGCCCGATGGCCGCGAGGGCCCCCGCGGGGTCGGCGTCCGGCGTGAACTCGTAAGCGAACAGCGCGACGCCCACCAGGAAGAACGCGACGAAGGCCCCCACCGTGAACAGGAGCTTCGCGTTGCCGGTCCTCCGGTACGAGCTGATGGAGATGGGCAGCAGCGCCAGCGAAAGGACAATGACGCCAGCTGCCACGAAGTCCAGGAACGCCATCCTCCCCACCTCGGCCGTCTATGGTTGGCGCGGTCTATAATCCTGCCGGGGCCGGGGCTGCTGGCCCTGCCCCTGTGACTGACCCGCCCAGGTGCCCGGGGCGGGGGCCCCGGGCTGGGACGCCTGCGGTCCCTGTGGGGGGTACGGGTACTGGGCAGGCTGCTGCTGAGGGTACGGGTACTGGTACTGCGGGGGCTGTTGCGGCTGCTGCGACTGCTGCGGCTGCTGCGGCGGGTAAGGGGCCGGTTGCTGCTGCGGATGGTATGCCTGGGGGGACTGCTGCGGCGGGTACTGCGGGGGCTGTGGCTGCTGGGGTCCCGCGGGCGGGGAGCCCCCGCGGGGGCCCTGCACGGCCTTGGGCGTGGACGATCGGCCCTTCGCCCATCGGACGCCCGCGATCAGCGCCACGAACAGCACGATGCTGACGAAGAACAGGCCGCCGCTGCCATTGACTAACCTCTCCAGTACCGGCGGGATGCCGTCCTTGAAGACGTAGCCGAGCTTGGGGTCGTGCGTGATCTTCGCGCCGCGGCCGTAGGACATCGCGATGTACTTGATGCCGACCGAGGTCGCCCTCTCGGGCGTCCACTTGAACTCGGCGAACTGCGCGAGGGTGCTCACCGTCACGGTCTGGTTCCTGCCGTCGACGTCGGCCTCCTCGGCCCAGGAGAAGTAGCCCGCGCCACCCTTGATTGGGAAGTTCATGCCGCCCTCGCTCACCTGTGACTGCCACTCCTCCTCGTAGTCCGTGGGCAGCCCGTCGTACCACTTCGCGTTGCCCACGGCGACGATGGACAGGAGCGCGAGCTCCGTGTCGTTGGCGACGTAGGGGTAGTCCTCGATGATGAAGTCGAGCTTCATCTCGTAGGGGGATAGCACGACGGTCGAGTTGATGAAGATGCTGTTGGAGGCGTGCATGACGATGGTGAACACGCCGTCCTTGGTCTGGGCCCTCAGGGTGATCTGCTCGACCTGCAGCACGCTCTGCGTGCTGTGCTCGAGGGGCTTGTAGCCGGGCCTGTCGTACCACTTCACGGTGCCGTTGGTCTCGCCCGTCTGCCTGTAGAACTCGTCATTGTTCTGGAGGTCCTTGTTCAGCGGGAGGACCGACACGATGTCGTCCCCGCGCAGGCCGAACTTGCCGTCGGTGTTGTTGTCCCTGTACTCCACGATGCCGTAGGGGGCGAGGAACGTGGCCGCGGCCCAGTCCTTCACATCCGGTGCGGTGCCGTGGCCGTAGATGACGCCGATGCCCAGGCCCTTCTGGTCGTCGCCCACGGTGTTGATGCCGAAGACGACGAAGTCCGAGCCCTCGGGCGTGTGGGACACCGAGGCCAGCCATGCGGACTCGTCCGTGTACGACTCCGCGATCTGGCGCTTGTAGTAGAAGTCCTGCTCCTGGGCGAGCACCGGCGCTGCCAGCGTGCCGAGCATCAAGAAAGCGGTCATCAACGCGAAGGGCCTTGCGATGTTACGTAGCTGCATGCCGTCCACCTGTGGCATCACCTTGGTCGGCGGCGTTTATAGCCTTTGTTGGACGGCGTTCGAACGGGCGCCCCCCCCGTTCGAGGACTGTCCAATGCGCCATGGCCCGGCCCTAGAGGCCGTCGAGCAGGGTCGCGACCTTGGCCCTGAGCTCCTCGGCCGTGCCCGCGTTGTCGATGGCGACGTCCGCCATCGCGAGGACCTCGCCCAGGCCCCAGCCGAGCTCGCGCGCGTCGCGGTCCTCGAAGGCCCTGCGCGACGCGGTGTCGTCCTCGCGGCCACGCGACGAGATGCGCGCGTACCGGACCCCGTCGGGGCAGTCGATGCGCACGAGGACGAATTCGGCCCCCAGGGCCGCCTTGAACGCCCCCAGCTCCGCGGCGCTGCGGAGGCCGTCGATGACGACGAGGCGGGCGCCGCGGTCGACCGCCTCGAGCGTTCGGCGGGCCCAGACGTCGGGGCCGTGGGAGCGGCGCATCTCGTCGGCGACCTTCCCCACGACGGCGGCCTCCATTGGCAGCCCCCGGCGGCGCACCTCGTCCCAGACCGCGTCGCCCATCCGGAGCACCTGGGCACCCCGCTCGCGCGCGACCTCCACGGCCACGCTCTTGCCCGCCCCGGGCATGCCCATGAACGCGACGACCCTCAGGGGCCCATCACCACCGGAGGGATGGCACGCGGGCGCGAAATAGGTTTCGACCCCCGAGGGGTGGACGCGATCGCCTGGACGCGCGCCACGGGGACGCCCACCCGTGCGGATCGCCCTTCCATCAGGTAATCCGAAAACCATAATAACGCCCTCTGGCTTACTGCCTTGACTCCCATGGCCTCCCCCGCCCGACCACTCCTCATCCTCGTCGCGCTCGTCTCCCTCATCTCGGGCGCTGTCGCGCCGGGCGCGCTCGCGGAGTGGCCCATGGACGGCGACAACCCCGCCCACACCAGCGTCCAGTCCACGGGCGTCAACGGCCCCGCGGGCCAGTGGGCCTACAAGGCCGGCGCGGAGGTCATCGCGCCGCCGTCGGCCGCCTACGGCAACCTGTTCTTCGGGACCGCCAACGGCACCCTCATCGCCATAAGCGAGGTCGACGCGCAGGTCGAGTGGACGCTGCGGATGGACGGTCCCATCAAGGCCACGCCCCTCGTCTCCTCGCAGACCGTGTTCGTCCCCGTGGGCAACGTGCTCTACGCCATCTGGAACACGAACCGCTCCGTCAAGTGGTCGCACGAGGCCGTCGGCGGCCTCGTCGGCTCGCCCATCCTCGAGAGCGGGACCATCTACATCGGCTCCGAGGACAAGCACGTCGTCGCCCTCGACGAGTACTCGGGGGCGCTGCAGTGGTCGCTCAAGCTCGACGGCGTGGTCGCGGCCAGCCCCACCATCTCCGGCCTCACGCTCGTCGTCGGCACCGACGCCGGCACGCTCTACGGCATCCACCGCACCGAGGGCAGGGAGCTCTGGAGCGCGAGCCTGGGCTCGGCCGTCTCATCCGCCGCCACGGTCGCGAGGGGGATCGCCATGGTCGGGACCTACGGCGGCCGCCTCCACGCGATCAGGGTCGAGGACGGGAAGGCGCTGTGGACCTACCCGGCCAAGGCCGACCCGGCCCTGGACCCCATCCTGACGACGCCTGCGACGGACTCGGGGCTGGTCTACTTCGGCTCGGACGGGCTCTACTGCGTCGAGGTGACGACGGGGGAGCTCATCTGGCACCACCAGACCCGCGACTTCGTGCGCGGCGGCCCCGCCATCACGGAGAGCTACGTCGTTTTCGGCTCCTACGACGGCTCCCTCCGGTGCCTCGACAAGGCCGCCGGGAACGTCGTGTGGCAGTTCGAGACCACGACGCAGCTGCGCTCCGCCGTCTCCATCGACTACGACAAGGCCTACGTGGGCGGACGCGACGGCACGCTCTACGCTCGGTCCATCCTCAACCGCCTCCCACCCACCATCGTCGGGCCGAGCGAGCTGACGGCCGAGGAGCACGAGTCCGTGCGGTTCGCCGTGACCGCCACCGACCCCGAGGGGAACACGCTCGGCTACTCCTGGAACTTCGGCGACGGCAACACCTCGCGCGAGCGGTCGCCGCTGCACGAGTACTCGACCGCGGGCAACTACACGGCGACGGTGACGGTCAGCGACGGAACGCTCTCCCGCGCCCACTCGATCCTGGTCATGGTCCAGCCGTTCCAGGCCCGGGTCATAGGCGGCGATTCGGCGGGGATGTCCGTCGCGCTCGTCGCGGGCATCGTCGTGGCGGTCTTGGTGGTGGTCGTCGTGGTCGCGCTCCTGCTCATGAGGAGGAGGCACGCCAAGGGGAAGGTGGACGCGGATACGGAGAAGCAGGCAGAAAGGCAGGCGGAAAGGCAGGCGGACGTGATGGAAGCGCTGGATGCCGCCGAGGCCCAGGCCATCATATCGAAGGGACCCGCGTTGCCTGACACGGGCGACGGGCTGGAGCACCGGCCCGAGGGCGTCGAAGGAAGGCAAGAGGTCGGAGGGAGAGGACGATGACGCGCGTGGACGGGCGAAGGCCGGGCGAGCTGCGGCCGGTGAGCGTGAGGACGGGCTTCATCGACCGCGCCCCGGATTCCGTGCTGTTCTCGATCGGCAGGACCAAGGTCCTGTGCACCGCCACCATCGAGGAGGGCGTGCCCAAGTGGCTCGAGAACCGCCTGCCGCCCCAGGGCTGGGTCACGGCCGAGTACAGCCTCCTGCCGCGGTCGACGAGCACCCGCACCCAGCGTGACCGCAAGGGCCCCGGCGGCCGCACGCACGAGATCGAGCGCATCATCGGCCGGTCGCTCCGGGCCGGCGTCGACATGCGCGCGCTGGGGGCGAGGTCCATCATCGTCGACTGCGACGTGCTCGAGGCCGACGGCAGCACCCGCACCGCCGCCGTCACGGGCGGCTGGATGGCCCTGAGCCGCGCCGTGGGCGCCCTGGTCGAGAGGGGCGCCATCAAGCGCAACCCCATGCTCTCCCCCGTCGCCGCGGTGTCCGTGGGCATCGTGGACGGCGAGGCCCTCCTCGACTTGTGCTACGAGGAGGACTCGGTCGCCGACGTGGACATGAACGTCGTCATGAACGCCGAGGGCATGCTCATCGAGGTCCAGGCGACTGCCGAGGGGCAGCCCTTCGCGCGGCCCGTCCTCGACGAGCTGCTGACCCTGGCGTCCAAGGGCGTCGAGCAGCTCATCGAGGTGCAGCGCCACTCGAAGTGACGCGCCGCGGGAGACGCTGCGGTGGGCGTCCTCCCCGCTGCCCGCGGGAGCGGCCTTTTTTCGATTTCTGGCTCACGCATCCGCGCCTGATAATCTCACAAAAAGCTATTAATGCAGGGGCCTCATTACAAGCCCAAGCTCAGTGGGGCTGCTGAAGGGAGGCCCTGTGGCCCACCTTCATCGGCGGTGGTGTCGTGAACCTACCCAGCGGTCGGTTACTCAGACGTGGGACGGGAGGGGCCAGGGCCATAGAGGAGCTCGTCCTCGGCGCCAAGGAGGACGCCTTCTCGGGCTTCTTCCTGCTCACGGCGGGCAAGGGCGCCTCGCGTCGGGTCGGCGCCCTCGTGTTCAAGGATGGCATCGGCGTCCTCGCCAACATGCGGAGGGGGGACGAGGAGCTCGAGGGCTCGGCCGCGCTGCCGCACCTGCTCGAGATGTCCCAGGACCACGGGTGCGCCATCGAGGCGCGCAGCTTCGCCTACCGCAGCTCCACCGTCGACGTCGACCAGCTGGTCAAGATCTTCCCCGACTCGCGCATCCGCGCCTCCGAGCTCGATCCCACGGCCCTGTACTCGATGGCGCTCGCGCCCGCCCCGGCCGCGGCGGGCGAGGACGGGGCCTTCGCCGGGACGGCCCCCGCCCAGGAGGGGTCCGACGATGGGGCCGCCCCCGCGCGGACGAAACGGGCCGTCGACCACGGCGACGAGGCCATTCTGGCACGCGGACGCGCGCTCCAGAAGCGGGCGACCGAGCTCGATGCGCTCCACGCCCAGGTGGCGCAGGAGACCAAGCGGTCCAAGGCGCTCGATCGGGCCAACGAGGAGCTCCGCAACGAGGTGAAGGCGCTCAAGGACAGCTCCATCTCCATCGTCAAGTACATGCAGTCGCGCGGCGAGGAGGGCGCCCCCCCGGCCGAGCCCGAGCAGGCCCGCGCGGCGCGGACGCTCGAGGCGCAGGAGCGCAGGTTCGAGGAGTGGAAGGAGATCCAGGCCACCGAGCAGCTCCAGACTGAGCGCAAGCATCTGGAGGACGAGCGCGACGAGCTCGAGAGGAGGCGCACCAACCTCGAGGCGCTGGAGGCGCACCTCAAGGACTCCCGCGCCGATCTCGCCGACGCCATCTCGCGGATGGAGAAGGAGAAGCAGGAGCTCGGCGAGGTCTGGAAGCGGCTGGGCCAGGAGACGCAGGCCCTGATGGAGTCCGAGAGGAAGGCCGACGCGCGCACCAAGGAGCTGTTCAAGCGCGAGCGCGACCTGGTCTCGCGAGAGACGGCCGTGAAGCAGCGCGACGGCGAGCACGACGAGGGCGCGCGCAAGCAGGCGCAGGACCGCGAGGAGCTGGAGCGCGCGCGCCAGACCCTCACCGACCGCGCCGCGGAGCTGGAGGCGAGGGAGCGCAAGCTCGCCGACCGCGAGCGCGAGCTCGGCTCCGTCGGCGTCGAGCAGAGGTCGCGCGCCGAGGGCACCGACCGCCGCCAGGCGGACCTCGACGCGCGAGAGGCCCTCCTGGGCGAGCGCGAGAGGCAGCTCGAGAAGCGCGAGGAGGGGCTGCAGAAGCGCGAGGACGAGCTCCTCGAGCTCGGCGGGCAGATCGACCTCAAGAAGGGCCGCATCGACGACCTCGACGACCGCCTGTCGCGCAAGGAGGCGCGCCTCCAGGCGCTGGAGGAGGCGCTGACGAGGAAGGAATCCGACGTCAAGGAGCTGTCGCGCCGGCTGGAGGAGCGCTCCTCCGAGGCCTCGTCCGTCACGGCCGACCTCGAGGCGAGGAGGCGCGGGCTCGACCACGACGCCGAGGAGCTCGCTGCCGAGGACCGGCGGCTCAAGGCCCAGGACGCCGCCCTGCGTTCCAAGGATGCGGAACTGGAGGAGGCCCGCGCCGAGCTCAAGAAGGTCCAGGAGAGGCTCTCGACCGACGAGGGGCGCATCAAGTCGATCGAGTCGGAGATCGTCGCGCGGGGCGAGGAGCTCGAGCGGCTCGAGCGCAAGTTCGTGCGCGACGCCGCCAGCCTCGAGCGCAAGGACGCGGGCATCGATGACATAAAGAAGTCGCTCTCGAAGAAGAAGGTGGACCTGGAGGTCTGGTCCGAGGACCTCCGCAAGCTCCAGGACGACCTCCGCAAGAAGGAGGACCACCTGGCGAAGGAGCGCTCCGACGTCGACGGCGAGCGCGCCATCCTCGAGGAGAAGCGCGCGCTCCTCGACCGCGTCAAGGCGGAGATGGAATCCCGCGAGCGCGCCTCGGCCGACGCCGAGCGCAAGGCGCAGACCCGCTCCGAGGGCCTGGACCGCATCCGAAACGAGGCTGAGGCCGAGGAGGCGAGGCTCGAGGGGCTGCGCCGCGAGCTCAAGGCGCGGCAGGGCCAGGTCGAGAAGAGGGAGGCGGAGGTGGCCAAGCGCGAGACCGCGGCGGCCGCGGACGCACAGCGCTCCCAGGCCCTGCTCGAGGAGGCCGACCGCAGGCTCGTCGAGGCCACCGCGAGGGAGCGCGCGCTCGACTCGCGGGGGAAGCAGCTCGAGGAGGGGGAGGGGAAGCTCGCCAAG
>Ga0315276_10003406_pt1 | contig 14567 bp, 14 predicted proteins | sample YL17G05_0_MG_FD_204542 | JGI IMG/M metagenome (GOLD analysis project Ga0315276, IMG submission 204542) | Sediment microbial communities from Yellowstone Lake, YNP, Wyoming, USA - YL17G05_0 | ecosystem: Environmental > Aquatic > Freshwater > Lake > Sediment | place: USA: Wyoming | collected...
TGCCACCAAAGGTTCTAGCCCGGACTATTCATGAAGCGCCAGCCGAGAGTGCGAGATGGAGCGCGGCGACAAGGCGCGCGACCGGGCTGCACCGCAAGCGTGTCATATGACACGCTGAGGAGCACCCCGGTCGTGCAACGCAGTCGCCGTGCTCCAGATCGTGCTCGCAGGCGGCGCTTCGTGAATAGTCCGGGCTAGCCCGCTGGGCGGGCCGCGAACGGGCCCGCCGCGGTCCTGCGGATCCCTGACGAAGGTTACGCCAGAGGAAGGAGAGGCGGTTGCACATCCCGGATGGCTTTCTCGACGCGAAGACCGCCGTGGCGACCAGCGTGCTGGCGACCGCGGGGCTGGGCCTGGCGCTGGCGGGTGTGCGGCGCACCGTCCCGCCCCGCCGGATCCCGCTGATCGGGCTGGCGGCGGCGTTCGTGTTCGCCGCACAGATGCTCAACTTCCCGGTCGCCGGCGGGACCTCGGGCCACCTCATCGGGGCCGTGCTCGCCGCCGTGCTGCTCGGCCCCAGCGCCGCGGTTCTGGTCATGAGCGCCGTGCTCATCCTGCAGTGTCTGATGTTCGCCGATGGCGGCGTGACCGCGCTGGGCGCGAACCTCTTCAACATGGCGCTGGTCGCACCAGCGGTGGGCTACGGCGTCTACCGCCTCCTGCGACGTGTCGTGGGGGAGGGGCTTCGAGGCCGCCTGTTCGCCACGGCCTTCGCCGCCTGGTGCTCCACGGTCGCGGCTGCGATCTCCTGCGCCGGGCAACTCGCGCTGGCGGGCACCGTCCCGCTGCCGGTCGCGCTGCCGGCGATGGGTGGTATCCACCTGCTGATCGGCCTGGGCGAGGCACTCATCACAACCCTGGTGGTCGCGGCGGTGGCGCGCGCGCGGCCTGAACTCCTGCTCGAACCGACCCGGCCCCGGCTCCAGCCGCGTTACGACGAGCTGGCGGCCCGCGGCGTGCTGGTCGCGCTTGGGCTTGCGCTCTTCGTGGCGCCGTTCGCCTCCAGTTGGCCCGACGGACTCGATCAGGTGGCCGCGACCCTCGGTTTCGAACACCGCGCCGCAGCCACTCCCGTGCTTGCCGCACCGCTCCCCGACTACCAATTCCCCGGGATCGGCTCGGCCGCGCTCTCCACGGTCATCGCCGGCGTCGTGGGCACGCTCGTCGCCTTCGGTCTGGCCTGGCTGCTCGCGGCCATGCTGACGCCACCCCGCGGCTCACGCGCCCACCCGGGCGGGAAGGGTGACATCCCCCGTGCACCGCGCGCTGCTTGAGCCCTACCAGCATCAGCGCAGCGCGATCCACCGGCTCCCAGCCGGGGTGAAGGCGAGTGGGGCGCTGGCGTTCGTGCTCGCCATCGTCCTGCTGCCCCGTGCGTCCTGGACCGCCTACGGGGCGGGCGCGGCGCTGCTGCTGCTGCTCGCGGGGCTCTCTCGCATCCCTCCCCCGGCTCTGGCGCGGCGGCTGCTGCTGGTCGAGCCCTTCGCTCTCGGAGTCGCGCTGCTCTCGCTCCTGCAACCCAACGGACTCATGGTCTTCGCCGCCACGCTGACGAAGAGCACGCTCTGCCTGTTCTGCATGGTGCTGCTCTCCAGCACGACCCGCTTCTCCGCCCTCCTGCGCGTGCTGTGGCGCATCCGCGTCCCGTCCCTGCTCGTCACGACGCTGGCGCTCATGCACCGCTATCTCTTCGTGCTCGTGGACGAGACCGGCTGCATGATGAGAGCGCGCCGCAGCCGCAGCTTCTCCGGGGATCGTGCCGCCGCGTGGCGTTCCTCCGCCTCGGTCATCGCGCATCTCTTCGTGCGAAGCAGCGAGCGCGCCGAGCGGATCTATGCGGCCATGTGCGCGCGGGGCTGGAAGACATGAACGCGCTGGAGGTCCGCGACCTCGCCTACCGCTATCCCGACGGGACCGCCGCCCTGCAGGGCATCCGCTTCGAAGTGGCCGAGGGCGAGCGCGTGGCGCTCATTGGCCCCAACGGGGCGGGCAAGTCCACGCTGCTCCTCCACCTGAACGGGCTGCTGCCCGAGCATCCGGCCGCGGTCCCCGCGGTTCACGTCTTCGGGACCCCGGTGGCGGAACCCCATCTCGCAGTGATCCGCGCCTGCGTCGGGTTGCTCTTCCAGGACCCGGACGACCAGATCTTCTGCCCGACCGTGTGGGAGGACATCGCCTTCGGTCCGCTGCAACTCGGCCTGCAGGGGGACGGGCTGGCGGCCCGGGTCGAGCGGGCGCTCGATCAGGTCGGCCTGAAGGGCTTCGACGAGCGCCTGCCGCATCACCTCAGCCGGGGCGAGAAGCGGCGCGTCTGCCTGGCCGGCCTGCTCGCGTGCGAGGCCCGGCTGCTGGCGCTGGACGAGCCAACCAGCGACCTCGACCCGCGCGGCCGCAGGGAGTTGAAGGACCTCCTCGAGAACCTTCCCGTGGCCCAGGTGATCGCGACCCACGACCTTGAACTCGTGGTGGAGCTCTGCCCGCGCGTGATCGTGCTCGACCGGGGCGGCGTGGTGGCGCAGGGGCCGACGGCGGATCTGCTCGCGGATGAACGGTTGATGCTCGCGCATGGCCTGGAACGCCCGCACATCCTCAGGCACCGGCACCCGCACTGAGTCCACGGCGCGCCACGGCCGCGCTTGCAAGTTCACGGTCCACGCCGCAAAGTGCCTCCGAAATGCTCACCTGGCTCATGGTCCTCGCCGCCGATCTGCTGGTCCGCGCGCTGCCCGCCCGCGGCGCCGACGGACTCGCCATGGGAATCGCGCGGTTGACGTTCGCCCTGCGTGTGCCGGCACGCGCCCGCCTTGAGGAGAACCTGGCGCGCCTGCTCGAACGCGAGCCCGGCCCCGCGCTCGAAGCCATGGCGCGCGAGGCCTTCGACAACTTTGCGCGGAGTTTCACCGAATTCCTGCGACTCGGCCACGCTCCGCTCGAAGAACTGGTCGGAGCGGTCGAAGTGCACGGCGCGGAACATCTCGAGGCCGCGCGGGCTTCCGGGCGTGGCGTGATCCTCTTATCGGCCCACCTCGGCAACTGGGAACTGGGCGCCGCGTGGCTCGCCGCTGGCGGTGTCCCGATCCACCTGGTCGCCCGGGCGCACCCGAGCCCGTGGGTCGAGCGCTTCTACACGCGCCGCCGCCACGCCTGGGGAGTGCGCCTGATGTCCGACCGGCCGCTCTGGCGCCCGGCCGCCGCTGCCTTGCGTCGTCACGATTGGGTGGCGCTCATGGCCGACCGCAGCACGCCGGAACTGGGGACGGGCCGCCGCGCGTCGGTCTGCGCCTGGGCCGCTGTGCTCGCTCGCCGCACCGGGGCACTGGTGCTCCCGGCCGTGATCATCCGCCAGCCCAGCGGGCGTCACGCGCTGCACTTCGAGCGCCCGCTCGAGCCCGCCGCGGTGCGCGCCGACGGTTTCGTCGAGAGCCTGCGCCGCCACCTGCAGCGGCACCCGCGGCAGTGGTCGGCCTTCGAGCCCCTGCCTGAGGGCCTGGCCTGATGCAGGTCGCCGCACTCGTGCCGGCCTACCAGGCCGCCGCGAAACTCGGCGAGGTGCTGCAGCGCCTCGCGGCACTCGAGGGCCCACCCGTCGTGCTGGTAGTGGACGACGGCTCACGTGACGCCACCGCGCAGGTCGCGCGTCAGCACGGAGCTCGCGTGCTCTCCTTCGCCGCGAACCGCGGCAAGGGACACGCCCTGCTGGCAGGCTTCGCCGCGCTGCGGGACGAGTTCGACGCGGTGGTGACGCTGGATGCCGACGGCCAGCACCCGCCCGAGTCGCTGCCCGGGCTGGTGCGCGCGGCGGAAGCCGGAGCGGAGTTGGTGCTGGGGGTGCGGGTGCGCACCTCCGACATGCCGCTCGCGCGCCGCTTCGCCAATGGAGTCTCCTCGGGCTGGGCGACCTGGCTCGCCGGGCAGCATGTCTCGGACAGCCAGTGCGGCTACCGCCTGCACTCGCGCCGCCTGCTCGAACACACTCCGCTCACACCCGGCCGCTACGAGGTCGAGACCGAACTGGTGGTGCGCGCCGCGCGCCTCGGGTTCCGTATCGCCGAGGTCGAGATCCCCACGATCTACGGTGAGGAGCGGAGCGAGCTCCACGTCTTCCGCGACGTGCCACGCATCGTCGGCACACTGCTGCGCCTCACCGGCGAGGGCGTCGTGCCACCCGCCGCCATGCGCGCAGCACGCCTGGCCAGGACCAGGGACGCCCATGCCGCCTGTGCGGCCGGGGCGGCGAGCGTTTCATGAATGTCCTGCTCACGAATGACGACGGCATCCAGGCGCCCGCGCTGCGTCACCTCAAGGAGGCGCTGGCCCCGCTGGGACGCGTGATCATCGTCGCCCCGGACCGCGATCAGAGCGCCTGCTCGCACGCGCTCACGCTTCATCGTCCCTTTCGCATCCAGCAGCATGAGCCCGACGTCTACAGCGTCGATGGCACGCCGACCGACTGTGTCATCACCTCGTTCTACGGCTTGCTCGATCGGCGTCCCGATCTGGTCATCTCCGGCATCAATCTCGGTCCCAACATGGGCGAGGACGTGTTCTACTCGGGCACGGTGGCCGCGGCGATCGAGGGTTCCCTGCAGGGCACCCCGGCGATCGCCGCATCCTTCGCCACGAGAACGGTGACGGACTTCGCCGAACCCGCGCGATTCATTGCCCGGCTCGTCGGGCGCCTGCTCGCAGAAGGACTGCCACGCCGTCACCTGCTGAACGTCAATTTCCCCGGAGGGCCCTGGCCTGAGTTCCGCGGCGTGAAGATCACCCGCCTCGGCAGCCGCGTCTACCACGACACGCTGGTGAAGAAGGTGGATCCACGCGGCCGCGACTACTACTGGATCGGCGGGGAGGACCCCGAGTGGGAGTCCATCGAGGGCACCGACTTCCATGCCGTACACGCGGGCTGGATCTCGGTCACGCCGCTGCGCCTCGACTTCACCGCCGACACGGTCCTTGCGGAGCTGGAAGCATGGCGCCTGGAGAAGTAGCGCCGTCTGCGGGGCGAGCGGAGCCCGACGGCTTCGCCGCCGAGCGGACGCGCATGGTCGAAGAGCAGATCCGCGCGCGCGGGGTGCGCGACCCGCGCGTACTTGCCGCCATGCGCGAACTGCCGCGGCACCTGTTCGTGCCCCGTGAGCAGTGGAGCGAGGCCTACGGCGACTGGCCGCTGCCGACCGCCTGCGGGCAGACCATCTCGCAGCCCTACATCGTGGCGCGCATGCTCGAGTTGGCCGAGCTCGAACCTGGCCAGCGGGTGCTGGAGATCGGCACCGGGAGCGGCTACCAGACCGCGCTGCTCGCCCGGCTGGTCCGCGAGGTCTGCAGCATCGAGCGGATCCACGGACTCCTGGAGGAGGCGCGAGAGCGCCTGGCGCTCCAGGGCGCCACCGATGTCCGCCTGCTGGAGGCGGACGGCACGCTCGGCTGGCGGGAGTTCGCACCCTATGATAGGGTTCTCGTCGCTGCAGCGGCTCCCCGGGTCCCCGAGGCCCTCAAGGATCAGCTCGGAGATCGGGGTGTTCTTGTGATTCCCGTGGGCGGGGCCGCGCTTCAGCGCCTGGAGGTCTGGCGCCGAACGCCGGTCGGAGGATGGCAGTGCAGCCGACACGGGGACTGCTGTTTCGTCCCGCTGCTCGGGCGCGATGCCTGGCGGGAGGAACGGCACCCATCTCAGAATTAAAAATCGGTCGGGGCGTGGCTCAGCCCGGTAGAGCACCTGGTTCGGGACCAGGGGGTCGGAGGTTCAAATCCTCTCGCCCCGACCACTTCTTCCTTCCCGATCTTCCAACCTCCGCGGGGTCACTACCATCCTGCCCGCCCTGCGCACCCTCCACGCGCGATCCTTTGGCCTGAGCCCGGACGATTCATGCACCGTGCCGTCTTCGTGATCACAGGGTGCGTGCAGGGAGTGGGCTTCCGCTGGTACGTTCTGCAGGCGGCGAAGGCCCTCGGACTCACCGGCGAGGTCCGCAATCGGACCGACGGCGCGGTGGTGGTCGAGGTGGAGGGCGCACAGGAGGCGATCGAGAGACTCCTGGAAACCGTGCGAGAGGGACCCGCGATGGCGATGGTCAGGCAGGTGGATGTGAGCTGGAGCGAAAGCGCCGCGCAGTTCCGCGATTTCAGCATCGGCCGCACGAGCTGACGTGCCCATGGTGCCCGGCCTGGTTCGATTCCGCGATCGGCTGGTCGCCGTGCTCGCAGCGGCGCAGCAGCGGGGTGCCGTGCTCGAAGAGGAGTACGAGGCCCTCCTCATCGACCCCGACTTCGACGATACGGAGTTCGAGCGTTTCCGCGGCGACGCCTTTCAGGCCGGACTCGAGTTGCCGGAGGTTGACGTCGAACCCCCGGCGGCCGCACGCGAGCCTCACGGCCTGCCGGACGGGGCCGAGCGCGATCTGCTGGATATCTATCTGGCCGAGATCGGGCGCGTGCCGCTGCTCGCGCATCCCGAGTTGCTGGAACTGTCAGCCCGCGCCCGCGCCGGCGACGCGGACGCCCGTAAACGGGTGATCATCGCCAATCTCCGGCTCGTGGTGTACCTGGCGCGCAACTACCGCAATCGCGGCCTGCCGATGCTCGACCTCATCGAGGAGGGCAACCTCGGCCTCATCCAGGCCGCGGACCGTTTCGAGCCCGGGCGGGGCCTGCGCTTCTCGACCTACGCCGCCATCTGGATCCGCCAGGCCATCCTGCGGGGCATCGCCGAGCAGTCGCGCACGGTCCGCATCCCGGTGCAGATGTTCCAGCAGGTCAACCGCTTCGTCCGGGTCGAGCGCACGCTGCGGGCGCGTCTCGGGCGCGACCCGCACGCCGAGGAGATCGCGCTCGCGATGGAGATCTCGACCCCGCGCGCCGCGCGGCTCGGGGGCCTGCTCGCCAGCCTGCGGTCGCTCGACGAGGGCACCAGCGTGCAGGCCTACGAGCAGCTCTCGACCGAGGATCTGGCCGAGTCGCCGCCGTCGGTCGAGCGGCTCATCGAGCTACAACTCGAACATGAGCAGGTGGGTCGCCTGCTGCACTCGCTGAGCCAGCGCGAGGAGCAGATCGTGCGCATCCGCTACGGGTTCTACGATGGCATGGCGCACACGCTGGCGCAGACCGGGGGCCTGTTCGGGATCTCGCGCGAGCGGGTGCGGCAGATCGAGGTCCGCGCCCTGCAGAAGCTGCGCCGCGCGATCGAGTCGGAGGAGACGACCCGCAGCGACGGAAGCAACCTTCACTGAGGCCCTCGCGGCGTTCGACGCGCCGCTCGCCGGCCGGAGCCACGGAGAACCGCGAATGGTCGACCTGAGGAGCTACATCCGCGATGTCCCTGACTTCCCCCGCAAGGGAATCGTCTTCAAGGACATCACGCCGCTGCTGAAGGATGCGTCGGCTCTGGGCAAGGCCGTGGAATTGATGAGCCAGCACGCTCCCCGTCCGGGCGGCGTCGTGGCCATCGAGTCGCGCGGTTTCGTTTTCGGCACGGCGCTCGCGCTGCACTGGCGGGTGCCGCTGGTGCTGGCGCGCAAGTTCGGCAAACTGCCCGGCAAGACCGTGCGCCAGGTCTACTCGCTTGAATATGGCGAGGACACGCTCGAGCTCCACGCCGACGCGCTCGATCCCGGCCAGCAGGTCGTGATCGTGGATGACCTGCTGGCGACCGGCGGCACCGCTCTCGCGACCGTCCGGCTCGTCGAGCAGCTCGGGGCGAAGGTACTGGCTACGCTATTCCTCATCGAGTTGACCGGTCTGGGTGGCCGCGAGCGCCTCGACGGGTACCCGGTGGAGGCGCTGCTCCGCTACGAGGTGCACGAGTAGGGGCGCACCGCGCGCCGAAATGCGGAGGAGTTCACGTGTCAGGCCTTCGCGTATCTACCTTTCGTGGAGCATCTCGGCTACGATATGCTCTGCACTGACCGGCCGCGTGGTGCTCAGTCTCATCGGATGAGGAATCTGCAGGAGGATTCGCAATGGGCGTTCTGGTCGGCCGCAAGGCCCCCGACTTCACCGCAGCTGCCGTCCTCGGCGATGGCACCATCGTGGATGGCTACCGTTTCTCCGAGGCGACCCGCGGCAGGTACGCCGTGGTCTTCTTCTGGCCCCTCGACTTCACCTTCGTCTGCCCGTCCGAACTCATCGCCTTCGACCATCGCCTCCAGGAGTTCCAGGCGCGTAAGGTCGAAGTGGTTGGCGTGTCGGTGGACTCGCAATTCACGCACAACGCGTGGCGCAACACGCCCGTGAAGCAGGGTGGCATCGGCCCGGTGGGATACACCATGGTCGCGGACCTGTCCCACGCCATCTGCAAGGCCTACGATGTCGAGACCCCGGATGGCACCGTGGCCTTCCGCGGATCCTTCCTGATGGACCGCAGCGGCGTCGTGCAGCATCAGGTGGTCAACAACCTGCCTTTGGGCCGCAACGTGGACGAGATGCTGCGCATGGTTGACGCGCTGCAGTTCTTCGAGGAACACGGCGAGGTGTGCCCGGCCGGCTGGCAGAAGGGTGCGAAGGGCATGAAGGCCACCCCGGGCGGCGTGGCCGAGTACCTGGCGGAGAACGCCGCCAAACTCTGAGCTCGCGCGGCCGCCAAATCACGACCCGACTGCCAACCTCAGATCTGCAAGCCAGCAACGTCCCCGGAGGGAACGCGCCATGAACCGCCTGCGTCCTGCAGTCGCCGGTCTCGTGCTGGTCGCCGTCTGCGCCTACGCGGTCACCGCGTTCGCGCGCCAGCCGGTCCAGGTCTTGCCGACCTTCGTGCCGGCGACGTTCGAGGCACATCTGCGATTCCTCGCCGACGACCTGCTCGAGGGCCGCGGGATCGGCACGCGTGGCGGGCGCCTGGCCGCCGTCTACATCGAGGCGATCTTCCGCGCCGCCGGGCTGGATCCCGGTTCCCCCGACGGGTTTCTGCAGAAGGTCCCGATGGAAGCGTTCGCGCCGGATCCGGCGGCGACGATCACGATCGAGCGCGGAGACTCGCGGACCCGGCTGGTCGCGGGCGAGGATTTCGCGGTGGTCAACTGCGGGCAGGAGAGCGGCGTGCTGAACGCCGAGCCGCTGTTCGTCGGCTATGCCATCACCGCGCCCGAGGAGGACTGGGACGATTTCAAGGGCGCGGACGTGCGTGGCCGTCTGCTGATCGCCTTCGTCAACGAGCCGGGGCGCGACGACTCCACGCGATTCCGCGGACGCGAGCTGACCCTCCACGGCCGCTGGCGGACGAAGCTCGATGACGCAGCGCGGCGCGGGGCCGCCGGCATGCTGCTGATCCACACCGACACCGACGCCGGCTACTCCTGGGACGTGGCCCGAAGCACTGCGACGAAGCCCACCTTCGGTCTGGCGGATGACCCCGATCGGTTGTCACTGGGCGGCTGGATCCGCGAGGCCCCCGCACGCCAGCTCCTGCGCCTGGCGGGCTACGACCTCGATGAACTGCGCCGGCAGGCCGAGCAGCGCTCGTTCCAGCCCGTCCCTCTGCCGGTCAGCGTCGGCATCGTGTCCCGCCTGTCCTGGAGCGCACTGGCCGGGAACAACGTGGTCGGAGTGCTGCCCGGAGCGGGACTGGAGACCGTCGTGCTGACCGCGCATCTGGATCATCTCGGGATCGGCCGGACGGTGGACGGAGACTCGGTCTATAACGGCGCCGTGGACAACGGTACGGCCCTGGCGATGATCCTCGGGCTCGCCCAGGGCTATGCCCGCACGAGCGCCGCCTCCCATCCGACGCTGGTCTTTGTCGCGGCGGATGCCGAGGAGGAGGGCCTGCTCGGGTCCATTTACCAGACCCGCCATCCGGCGGTGCCCCTCGAACGCACGCTGGCTGCCATCAACTTCGAGCTCTCCAACCCATGGGGCCTCACGCGCGACGTGCTGGTCATTGGATCGCCGTACGCGGACTTCGCCCGGGCGTTTGCCCCGGTGCTCGAAGCGCGCCACCTTTCTCTGACCCGGGACCAGACCCCCGAGCAGGGTTTCATGTTCCGCTCCGATCAGCTTGCCTGGGCTCAGGCCGGCATCCCCGCCGCGTGGATCGACGGCGGTACCGACTATGTGGACCGGCCGACCGGGTGGGGTACGGCGAAGCGCGCCGAGTACCGTGCGCGGACCTACCATTACCCCACCGACGACGTGCGTGCGGACTTCGACTACTCAGGACTCGTCCAGCTCGCGGAGATCACCGCGGCACTGGTGCAGCAGATCGGCTCCGGCGGCACGAGCGCGTGGAAGAGCGACCCCGAGTTCGTGGGCATGAGGCATCCGGGAGCGGTCCGCTGATCCGCCCGCGGAGAAGCTGACGCCCGGAACCGGAGAGTGGAGGGACAGACCCGTGGGGAGGATGGAGACAACGCCCGCCTGGTATCGCGGGGCGATCGCAGCCGTCCTGCTGGTGGCCCTGGCCTACCGGGTCTTCGGTCTGACCGGGGACATGTACTTCGACCCGATCATCTATGCGCAGAATGCCTACAACCTGCTTCAGGGCACCTTCACTCTGAACACCGATTCCTGGTATGCCCATCGCCTCCCGGTGTTCTTCCCGATCGCACCGCTCTACGCCCTCTTCGGCGTGGGGGCCGTGACCAGCCGCCTGTGGCCGCTCCTGCTCTCGCTCGTCCAGGCGGCGCTGGTCATCTGGCTCGGACGCAGGCTGTTCGATCGCACCACCGCCATCCTCGCGGGAGTGCTGATCGCTCTCACCCCGCTCGATGCCGTCTTTGGCAGCGTACTCCAGCCGGACACCATCATGGCGGCCTTCCTGACCGCGGCCGCCGGCTTCTGGATCGCCAGCCTGGAGCGGGATTGCCGGCATCCGCGCGCCTATCCGTTCCTGTCCGGACTCTGCTTCGCCCTGGCCGTGGTGACGCGCGAGAACGCCGCCGTGCTGCTGGTCTTCTACCTTTCGAGCCTGCTCTGGCAGAGGCCGCGCGCACGCGTCCTGCTGGATGCCGCACTCGGAGGAGCCCTGGTGGTCGTTCCCTTGCTTGCGGTCTACGCAGTCACGACCGGCGACCCTTTCTTCCGCGTCCGCGCCGTCGCAGAGGCCTATGGTGCGCCGATCATGCAGGAAGGCACCCGGTTCGGCTTCTACCCGTCGCTGCTGCGTCACATACGCCATACCGTGACCGGCCTTGGCCCCGCCCTCTTCGCTCTCGGCATCCTCGGGAGCCTCCTGCGGCCGAATCGATCGAGGGTCTTGCTGCTCCTCTGGGCGCTCCCCATCCTGCTCTATCTCCAGTTCGGGAGCATGAGCGTCACCCACTACGTTCCGATCCTGAAGCGCGAGCGCTTCCTCACTCCCTTGACCGCGCCGCTGGCCCTGTTGACCGCCTCGGTGTTCCTGGAGTGGATCTCGGGGATCGTCCGCCGGCTACTTCCCGACTCCCACGCTGCAAGGCAGCACGTCCTCCGCGCTGCAGCGATCCTGGTCGTCGTGGCCGCCCTTGCCTGGAACTCATTCCTCATCGTGCGGGACCAACGGCGGCAGGGCGCGGCGACCTTCCAGGCATTCCAGTCGGTCGTTCGCGTCATCGCGCGGAAACCGGCCCTGCCCGTCCTCTTCGACCACTGGCGCACCGGCCATCGCTTCTCCTACTACCGCGGCTTCTGCGACGGCGCCGATTTCTACCGCGGCGGCGATGACCGCAAGCGCATGGGGCAGATCGGATCCTTTGGCGGTTCCCGCCTTGGCTATCTGAGCTGGTATCCCGATCCCGCGCGGGTCCCGCACGCGCTCATCGTCCTGGACGACGAGGCGCTGGAGCGGGTGCGCACCGCGGACCCCTTCGTGGGGACCTACATTCGAGGAGAGATTCCGGCCTATGCCTACGCTCCACCGGCCACGTGGAAATCGCTGGGGACGTTCGGCACCTTTCGCGTATTCGAGAAGTAGCCGCTGCCGCGCTGGCGTATGGCCGTCTCGCTTCTCGATGCCCCGGCCCTCGCGGTAAGGTGGTGCAGGTTTCCATTCCTCGTCCGCCACGCGCGGCGGAGTTGCTCCATCGGGTTCCGTCCAAGATACGGGAGTCCTGCCATGCGACGTCTCGCCCTCGCCGTGTCGATCCTCACCGTCCTGCTGCCTGCCTGGTCCGCGCCGCGGGCGGCTTTCGCCGCGGCGGATTCGCCTTCCAGACCCACGATCCAGCAGTTCCTCAAGATCCGCACGCCGGGAGCCCCGGTCATTCTGCCGGATGGTTCGTTGCTGCTGCGCGACTGGCCGGACGGCGTACGCCAGCTCTATCGTGTCGTGCCGAAGAACCAGGGCACCGAAGGACCTTCCTACCGCCCCGGCGATGCGACCACGCTCCGGCTCACGGATTTCCCCGATGGCCTGGCCGGCTTCACGCTCTCGCCCGACGGGAGGAAGGTCATCCTCTCGCACGCCCGCGGCGGGAACGAGAACACGCAACTGACGCTGCTCGACCCGCTGGCGGAACCGGGCAAGGGGCTCACGCCGCTCTATGCGAACCCGAAGGTCCAGGCCTCGGTGAACGCCTGGCTCAGGGACGGCTCGGGTTTCATTTACTCGGCGAACGACGAGAGCCCGAACGACTTCTACCTCTATCGCTACGACTTCGCGACCGGCCGTGCGAGCCGGCTGCTGGGCGAGGCCGGCTCGTGGTCGGCCGCGGACATCACGGACGATGGCCAGCGCGTGCTCGTGGAGAAGTACGGCTCGGCCTCCGACGTGCAGTGCTACGAACTGGATCTCGCCACCGGTAAGCTCAATGACCTGACCATCCGGCCACCGGGCGGCACGGCCGCCTGCGGGTTCGCTGGCTACATGCCCGGCGAGCGCGCGGTGCTCATGCAGTCCGACCTCAAGGACGGGATGCAGCGCCTGTATCTCAAGGACCTCAAGAGTGGCACGGTGCGCGAGCCGATCCCGGCGCTGGGCCGTTTTGAGCTGGACGGCGCGGGCCCCAATGACTCGCGCGAGTTCCTGTTCGCGGTGACGAACGAGGAAGGCTACGGGGTGCTGAGCGTCTATACCCTGCCGGACTTCAAGCCGGTGCCGATGCCGCAGACAGGTGAAGGTGTGATCTCTCCGGCCTCGTTCCGCGGCTCGACGCTGGTCTGGGCTCTCAGCAACGCCCGCACGGCCGGCCTGGCGTACGCCACCACCTTCACCCGGGTTGGCAAGGGGGCCGTGACCCAGACCACGCGTCAGCTCACCTGGACCGAGGATCAGGGCATCGATCTGAAGAGCTTCCCGCTGCCCGAGCTGGTGAAGTACTCCGCCTTCGACGGCCGGCAGATCCCCGCGTTCATCTGCCTGCCGCCTGGCTACGTGAAGGGCACGGCGATCCCGTTCATCGTCAACTACCATGGCGGCCCCGAGGGCCAGCACCGGCCGGGCTTCAGCGCCACCGATCAGTACCTGCTTTCGCGCGGCTTCGGCATCCTGCTGCCCAACGTGCGCGGCAGCACGGGCTACGGGCGTGCCTTCCAGATGCTCGACGACTACAAGGGCCGCTGGGGCAGCGTCCGCGACGGCGTGGACGCCGCGGAATGGCTGGTCAAGAACGGCTATGCCACCCTTGGCCGGATCGCGACCTACGGCGGCTCCTATGGCGGCCTCATGTCGGTGGCCTGCCTGGTCGAGGATCAGGAGCGGGTGGAGCGCGGCGAACGCCCGGAGCGACTCTTCGGCGCCTGCGTGGACATCGTGGGCATCGTCAACCTGAAGACCTTCCTCGAGAAGACCAGCGGATACCGGCGCAAGCTGCGCGAGGTGGAGTACGGCCCGCTGACCGACCCCGGGTTCCTCACCAGCATCTCGAGCATCCAGCGCGTCGAGAAGATCCACGTGCCGGTCTTCATCGCCCACGGCTTCAACGATCCCCGCGTGCCGGTCGAGGAGGCGATGCAGCTGGCGACGGCGCTGAAGGAGCGCGGCCAGGAGCCGCGCATGTTCGTCGCCCCCGACGAAGGGCACGGCTTCGCGAAGCTCGACAACCGCATCTACTTCAACGAGCGCATGGCGCAGTTCCTCGAGGAGACCATCGGCAGCGGCAGGGCGGCGGTGAAATAGCTCCCCGCACGCGCGGCAGGAAGCCGGCGGAGGCGCCGGTGGCTCGCCAGCCACCGGGGCCTCTTTGCGTTCCCGCTCTACGTCACTTGCTGCGACCCACCGAACGCGCCCCGCCCCGCAACGACGCTCCGGGAGCGCCTCCACCGAAACCCACGCGGTGGAGGATCCTCGCGGTGAACAGTCCGATGACGACCATCGCGACGAAGAACAGCAGGTACGAGATCCGCCAGTCGATGCCGGTCGTCATCATGCTGAACTCGGACATTCCGCCGATCCCCGCGAGCAGATTGAGCGGCAGGAACACCACGTTGATCATCGTGAGGTTCTTCAGCAGCTGGTTCATGTTGTTGTTGACCAGGCTGCCGCGGGCGTCCATCAGGCCCGAGAGCACCGTGGAGTAGATCTCCGCCTGCTTGAAGCACTGGTTGTTCTCGATGACGAGGTCGTCGAGCAGCGCCAGGTCGGCGGCGGAGAATCCGGCCTTCTCCGCATGAGTGCGCAGGCGCGTCAACACCACGCCGTTGGAGTTGATGGCGTTGAG
>Ga0315276_10003408_pt1 | contig 14558 bp, 11 predicted proteins | sample YL17G05_0_MG_FD_204542 | JGI IMG/M metagenome (GOLD analysis project Ga0315276, IMG submission 204542) | Sediment microbial communities from Yellowstone Lake, YNP, Wyoming, USA - YL17G05_0 | ecosystem: Environmental > Aquatic > Freshwater > Lake > Sediment | place: USA: Wyoming | collected...
TTTGAGAGACTTGGTAATTGCCTCAAACACGCAAGAGACCGCCTCCTCGGCCAGCCTTTTGCTCTCCAACACCTTCGCCACCTCGGCCACTAAATCCCCCTTGTTCATCCAACCTCACCCCCTTTCGCTTGGCAATATCTTCATAATTGCACCCTTATTTTAAAGAAAAATCTAAACTTGTCAATTCAAAATTTTAGCCCCCTCGATTTTTTTACCTTCGCCTCAGCATCCTTTTGGGGGCTTTTTTTGACCCCTTTGAGGATCTTGCAAAACTCATTTAATCCGTCATTTCGGCGAAAGCCGGAATCCAGAACTGCTTGAAAATCCTGGATTCCGGGTCGCGCTTCGCTTGCCCGGAATGACCAGTTGCCCTTGCTTTCAAGATTTTGCAAGAGCCTCCTTTTTCAGCCCCTTTTTTAACTGGTTAAGAAAATCATTGACAAAGATTTCTATTTGGCTTATTAACTGTTCTAAATTTCAAAGGGGTGTACGATTGGGCACGGAGGGCTGGCCCTCATGCAGGAAAAAGCAGCAATTTTTAGGAGGTAACTATGGCTCGATTGTTTGAATACCAAGGGAAAGAGCTTCTTAAAAAAGCCAAGGTGCCGATTCCCCGGGGGGGGGTCGCCGCGACCCCGCAGGAGGCCGCCAAGATAGCTGAAAAGATAGGAAAACCGGTTGTTGTAAAGGTCCAGATTTGGGCAGGGGGGCGCGGGAAAGCAGGAGGCATTAAATTCGCCGAAAATCCTAAGGATGCGCAGACTGTTGCCAATAATCTTCTGGGAGCCGAAATAAAGAAGCTCACTGTAGAAAAGGTTTTGGTGGAAGAAAAGCTGGATATCGATAAGGAATACTATGTCGGCGTGATCATCGATGCCTCCATGGGAGTCCGGTCGCCAGTCGTCATGTTCAGCACCGAAGGGGGCATGGAGATCGAGACGGTGCCTTCGGAGAAGATCGCCCAAATGAACGTCGATGTCCTTCGCGGGTTTCGCATGTATGATGCGCTGAACCTCGCCGTCCAATTGAAAGTGCCGACCCAATTCCTCCCGGGGATCGCTCAGGCCATCATGGGTCTGTATCAAACTTTCAAGGATTACAACTGTCGGACCGCCGAAATCAACCCGCTTGTCCTGACCAAAGACGGGAAGGTCATCGCGGGAGATTGCCGCATCGCCATTGATGATTCGTCGGTTTATCGCCATCCCGAGCTTGGGATAGAGGTGGCCCGCGAGTCTCCTACCCCTCCCACGGAATTGGACAAGATTGCCTGGTGGATCGAGGAGGGAGACCTCCGGGGGACCTGCTATATCGCCCAAATGGTCCCGGAGATCAAAGGATTGAATTTTGTCGGCTACCACGGGCTCGGGGGCGGGGGCGCCATTCTGGGGGTGGATGCCCTCAATCGCGAGGGACTCAAAATCGCCGACTACGCGGACACCAGCGGCAACCCCACGGCGGCCAAGGTTTATCGGGCCGCAAAAGTAATCTTCTCCCAACCTGGGATCGAGGCTTATTTTCTCGGCGGGTTCATCGTGGCCAATCAGGAACAATGGCACCATGCCCACGGGGTCGTGAAAGCTCTCCGCGAGGAACTGCCCAAGAGACCCGGCTTTCCCTGTGTGCTCATGCTTTGCGGCAATCGAGAGAAGGAGGCGCTGGAGATCCTCAAGGAAGGGACCAGGGATCTACCGGGACGGATCGAGATCTACGGGAGTGAAAAAGTCTATGAAACGGAATTCCTGGCAAAAAGAGTCAAAGCCTTGATTATGGAGTATCGCCAGGACCGAGGGATAAAGGAGGAATAGAGCCATGCATTTTGAAGAGAGGACGATCAAAGTCATCATTGACGAGGAAAAATGCCTTGGCTGCAAAACCCATGTCTGCGCGCAGGCGTGCAAAACCTTTGCTCGGAGCATCCTGGTGATTAAAGAGGGCAAACCTGCTCTCGCCGGGGATGCCGAATTCGCCAAACGGGTCGGCACGGAGTGTCTGGCCTGTGAGTATGAATGCTGGTTCCGCGGCAACAAGGCGATTACCATTGAGGCGCCGACCCCGGGTCTCGATGCCTACAGGAAAAAATACGGAATACCCTAAAAAGGGATCCTCCGCAAAGGCAGGTGAAAAAATGGCAATTCTACTTAAGAAAGATACAACCATCCTCGTGCAAGGGATTACCGGGAGAGAAGGCTCCGCCCGGGCCGCTTTTATGAAAGGGTACGGCACGAAGGTTTTGGCCGGGGTGACGCCCGGGAGGGGCGGGGAGGAGGTCTTCGGGATCCCGGTCTTCAACACGGTGGCGGAGGCGGTCCGGAATGTGGGTCCGATCGATGCCAGCGTCACCTTCGTCCCCGGAACAGGCCTTAAGGAGGCCGTCTTGGAGGCAATCGATTCCGGGATCAAATTTATCGTAAGCCCGGCCGAACGGGTCCCCCTTTACGACATTCTGGAGATGGTGGCCTATGCAAAGCAGAAAGGGGTGCGTTTGCTGGGCCCGGGTTGCATCGGAGTCCTCAGCCCGGGAATCGCGGCGGCCGGCTGGCTCGGGGGCAACCCGGAGTATGCCCGAAGGGTGTTTTTGCCCGGACCCGTGGGGGTCATGTCCCGAAGCGGCGGGCAGTCGGGCACGGTCCCCTGGGCCGTCAAAGAGGTCGGGCTCGGGGTCAGCACCGTGGTCCACATCGGCACCGAGCCGGTGTTGGGCACCTCCTTCGGTGACATCCTGCCCCTCTTCGAGAAAGATCCGGACACGAAAGGGGTGGCTGTTTTCGGCGAGATTGGCGGCCCCTACGAGGAGGAGGCGGCCGAGTGTGTGCGGAAGAAGGAATTTACCAAGCCCCTTGTCATCTTCGTCGCCGGGGCGTGGGCCCCGGAAGGCATGCGCTTTTCCCACGCCAGCAGCATCATCGAACGGGGGAAAGGTTCGGCGAAGAGCAAGATTCAAACCCTGAAGGAAGCCGGTGTGCACGTAGTGGATCGGCCCGATGAACTCGCTCCGACCATCAAGCGCTTAATTCAATCCCCACAGGAGGTAAGAAAATGACCGTAATGCGTTCTGTGTTTTATGTACCGGGGAACAATGAGACCTTCGTATCTAAGGCTCCGAGCAACCCTGCCGACATTATCACCCTGGACCTGGAAGACTCCGTCCCCCCCGCCGAGAAGGCCAAGGCCCGGGAGATCGTCCGGGCCAACCTGAAGCACGCCGGCTCCGGCGGTTCCACAATCTATGTCCGGATCAACAACTGGGAGACCCTCATGACCAACGATGACCTCGAAGCCATTGTCTACGAAGGGCTTTCGGGCGTATGCCTGGCCAAATGCGGCGGCCCGGACAACGTGCAGCGCCTCGAATGGAAGCTGGACGAATTGGAGAGGAGGCGGGGCCTGCGGGTAGGAACCATCGCCATCCAGCTCCTCATTGAGACGGCCAAAGGCGTCATCAATGCCTATCCTTCGGCCATTGCCAGCAAACGGGTGAATTCCCTTATTTTTGGGGCGGTGGACTACACAAAGGACATGCGGGTGAAGCTTACCAGTGAAGGCGAGGAGCAGCGGTATGCCCGCCGGCACACGGCGGTGGCCGCCCGGGCGGCGGGATGCATTGCCATCGATTGTCCCTTTGTCGCCTTCAAGGATATGGAGGCATTCGAGAGGAGCACCCGCGAAGGCCGGCAGATGGGGTACGAGGGGCGGATGCTGATCCATCCGAGCCAGATCGAACCCTCCCACAAGATCTACACGCCAGCTCCCGAGGATGCGGAATGGGCGAAAGGGATCGTGAAGGTCTTTGAGGAAGAGGGGATTGCCAAGGGGATGGCGGCAGTTACCTATCTAGGCAAGATGGTGGATACTCCGGTGTATGATAATGCCCGTACGATCTTGGCGACCATAGCCGAGATCGAGGCGTTTGACAAGAAGCGCAAGCAGGCCTGAGGATCCCGGGAGGATCATCCCCCAGGTTTAGGCTTGCGTTTCCGATCCGTTTCTGGACCAATCCTTCTCGAGGAGAGGGATTGGTCCAGGCAGCGGGGACAATCCATTTCTTCCTCTCTTTCAGGTCGGCATTGAATTCACGGGGCCCATCCCGCGGCCGATTTATCGTTGCTTCCCTTTTCCCTTCCGAATTGCCTCCCCCTCTCCTTCAAAATACCTTGATTACGCCTTCCGGTTATGATAACTTTTTTTAATCGAAGCATTTTCACCATAAAACCATTTTTGAAAGGATTCAATATGATTGGAGAATTTCACCCCCCTGCCCGTATCCTTATGGGACCCGGGCCTTGCAATGTGGAGTCGCGCGTTCTTTTAGCCATGGCCAAACCGCTCTTGGGCCACCTGGACCCCGAATTTATTAAAATCATGCATAAGATTCAAGAATTGCTTCGTCCCATCTTCGGAACGAAAAACGAATGGACCATCCCTGTTTCCGGCACGGGAAGCGCCGGAATGGAGGCGGCTTTCGTCAACCTCGTGGAGCCGGGAGACAAGGTGCTGGTTTGTGTCAACGGGTATTTCGGAGATCGCATGGCCCAGGTGGCGGAACGCGTAACCACAAACCTTCGGGTTCTCCCCGGCACCTGGGGAACACCCTTCGATCCGGCCGTGATCGAAAAAGAATTAAAATCGTTTCAGCCGCGAGTCCTGGCTTTAGTCCACGCGGAAACTTCCACCGGCGTTCTGCAACCCATGGAGGAGCTTGTCAAAATCCTGAAAAAATATCCCGACACCTATCTCCTGGTGGATGCCGTCACTTCCCTGGGCGGGCATCCGGTGAGAGTGGACGACTGGGGGGTCGATGCCTGCTACAGCGGGTCGCAAAAATGTCTGGGCAGCCCTCCGGGCCTGGCGCCGATCACCTTCTCCCCGCGAGCCGTGGAAAAGATCAACAAACGATCCCAAAAAGTTCAGAGCTTCTATCTCGATATGAGCGTGCTGGGGAAATACTGGGGTAAGGAACAGACGTATCATCACACCGCCCCCATCAGCATGAATTACGCGCTCCTGGAGTCTTTGCGGATCATCCACGAAGAGGGTCTGGACAACCGCTTCGAACGCCACCGCCGCAACCATTTGGGGCTGGTCCGGGGCATCGAAGCCATGGGTTTAAAAATGCTCGTGGCTGAGCCCTTCCGCCTCTGGTCATTAAATACGGTCATGATCCCCGAAGGAATCGACGATCTGAAGGTTCGGAAAAAACTCCTGCAGGAGTACAATCTCGAAATCGGCGGCGGTCTGGGAGACCTGAAAGGAAAGATCTGGAGGGTAGGCTTGATGGGCTATTCGTCCAGCGAAACCAACGCCATCTTCTTCCTGACGGCCTTAGAGCAGGCGCTGCGCGAACAGGGATTCGAGGTTCCCCGCGGCGCCGGCGCCACGGCCGCAAAGGATTTCTATTCGAAGGCCAAATAAGCCTCTCTCCCGCCGGAATAAAAATTCCGGCGGGGCTCCCTCCTGATGAAACTCCATCCTTGAGGATTTTTTTATGGGGCAGCCCTGGGCATTTATTACCTCTAAGATCCTGCAACCCTGCCGCGTTTTCACCGTAAGGAACGAACGCTATCGGTCCCCGCGAACGGGGCAGGAACACGATTTTTTCCTGATCGACTCCCCCGACTGGGTGAATGTGATCCCTCTGACCGGAGACGGGAAAGTCGTTTTAGTCAAGCAGTTTCGCTTCGGGACAAAAGATTTTTCCCTCGAGATCCCGGGCGGGATGCTGGATGACGGGGATACGCCGGCCGGGGCCGCAGCGCGGGAGCTTCTCGAAGAGACGGGGTTCGCGGGCGACGAACCCGACTTTTTGGGGTCTGTCCATCCCAATCCCGCCCTGCATACGAACCGATGCTATACCTATTTAGTTAGGAATGCGGCGTTTCAAAAATCGCCCGAGCAGGATTCCACCGAAGACGTGGAAGTTGAAATCGTCCCCCTCAAAGATATTCCCAAACTGATCCAGGAGGGAGTCATTACCCACGCCCTGGTCATTGCGGCGTTTTACTGGTACTTTTCAAAAACAGGGTTCGAGCGACTATGACGAATACGCCTGGAGCATAGCAAAAATCGCCCGGCGCAAATAGCAAGGAGCAAAGGCAATCCGCTATGCTCTCTGCGCTATGCGAATTTCTGAGCCCCTTGGCCCCTTGAATCCTTGAATCTTGATGATCCGCAAAAAATCACCAGAACGAGGGTTTTGTAAAAAGCTCCAGATGCAAGGCGCGCGAAAACTGAGGAGTGAAGCGTACACACAGGTACGCTGCAACGACGAAGATGAAGCGCAACGCCGCAGATGGACTTTTTACGAAACCCTCAACCCTGCCTTTAAAAGGTTGACGTTATCACCACCCTCTGAATTTCGTTTGTCCCCTCGTAGATCTGCGTGATCTTGGCGTCGCGCATGTAGCGCTCCACGGGATACTCCTTGACATACCCGTAGCCGCCGAGGACCTGGACCGCTTCCACCGTTACTTTCATGGCCACGTCGGCGCAGAAACATTTGGACATGGAAGACAGGCGGATGGTTTCCGGACTCAGCCTGGACATGTCTTTCGGTAATTCTTGGAGAACCGCCGCCGTCTTGTAGAGAAGTTGGCGAGCCGCCTCGACATTCATGGCCATATCCGCGAGTTTGAAGGAGATTCCCTGGTGGGCAATGATAGGCTTGCCGAAAGCCACCCTTTCCCGAGCATAATTCAAGGCGTACTCAAAAGCGCCCGCGCCGATTCCCAGAGCCTGAGCCCCAACGGCCGGGCGGCTGAAATCCAAGGTCTTCATCATGATGGCAAACCCCATCCCCTCTCCGGTCAGGATGTTTGCGGCCGGGACCGGGCAGTCCTCGAAGATCAGCTCCACGGTGTCCGAGGAGCGGATGCCCATTTTGTCTTCGTGTTTGCCGACGGAGAAGCCTTTGGTTCCCTTCTCCACCACAAACACGCTCGAACCCTTGTGCCCGCCTTTGGCCGGGTCCGTCAGGGCGTACACCGTGACGATATCCGCCACGCCGCCGTTGGTAATGAAGGTCTTGCTCCCATTCAGGATGTAGTAATCCCCCTGGCGAATTGCTTTACAGCGGAAGGCGGCCACATCCGAACCGCCGCTGGCTTCGGTCAGGGCGAAAGCCGACAGTTTATCCCCGGATGCCAGGGCCGGGAGAAACTTTTTCTTCTGCGCCGGATTGGCGGCAAGGAGGATCGGGAGGGTTCCCAACTCCTGGGCCACGGGAAGCATCCCCGTGGAGGCGTCGATTTTCGAAAGCTCCTCGCAGGCGATGATCAAAGAAAGAAGACCGGCCCCGCTCCCGCCGTACTCCTCGGGGAAATCCACCCCGAACAGGCCGTTTTCCCGGATCAGCTTCACCATCTCCCAGCTGAACTCCCCCTTCTGGTCCCGCGCCCCGGCCCCGGGTTCGACTTTTTCCCTGGCCAGCTTCCGGACCATGTCCCGTAGCAGCAGCTGTTCTTCGGTCAAATCGTATTGCATGACCTGATCTCCTTCCCCATTGCGTTATTTTTCGTTCACCCTTTTCGTAACAGTTTAGCCTTTTGAAGAATCAGCTAAACATCATTGCAAATTGCAAATATCAAATTGAAAAATGAAAAATGAATGAGCTTTTCTCCGAAAATTTGCATTTTGCATTTTGCAATTTTCACTTTGCAATGAAATTTAGCGTTCCTTTTCAAAACGCAAAATTGCTACCCCTTTTCTTGTTCTTGAGGGCATTCTAAAAAAAATCGTCGAATTTTGTCAACTAAAAGGATTGATAACCTCGTAAAAAATCGTCCCTCCGGTGGAAACCGGAGTCCAGATCATTTGTAACTATTTGAAAAAACTGGATTCCGGCGCACGCCCCGGACCCGATCCTGGGTCTACCAGAATGACGGAAAGGCGAAATTTCAGGCTTTTTGTAAAATCAGCAGGATCGGTTTGAAAAAGAATTTTAAGAGGAAGGCAACGGGAGGAAAACCCGGGGAGGGTTCTCCTCCCCGGGACGTTGGGGTGTTGGGCGATCGAGTCCCACGCGGTCTATAGTTTAAAAAGACTGAGTTCCCGCTTTCGCAGAAACGACGGATCGAGAGGTAAAACGAATTATTCCAAAGCCTTAAAATCTTTTCCCGTTTTTAACTTTTCAATTTGAATTTTGCAATTTGCAATGAAGTTCAGCCGCCCCCCTACCCCCTTTTTCTTAAAGTCCTTCCTTTTTCAATTCCTCAATCAGTTTTCTCTGTTTTTCGCTGAGGGTCTTGGGGGTTTTCACGATAAGGCGGACGAATTCATCCCCCTTTCCTCCCCCCTGGAGGCGGGGCAGTCCGAATCCTTTCAGGCGGATCCGGCTGTGGCTCTGGGTCCCGGCAGGAATCTTGATGTGTTTCGGACCCTCCAAGGTGGCGACCTCGGCGGTCGTTCCCAAGAGGGCTTCCGACAACTTGATCTCTTTTTCGACCGTGATATCGCTCCCGTCTCTTTTGAACGTGGGGTGCTCGGCCACATTCACCTTGAGATAAAGATCGCCCGGCGGCATTCCCCGCATCCCCTCCCCTCCCTTTCCGGAAAGGCGCAGCTTCTTGCCGCTTTCGATGCCGGCGGGGATTTTCACCGTCACTTCTTCGATGCGGGTCCCGCGGTTGAAGCGGATTTTTTTCTCCCCCCCCGCGGCGGCTTCCTGAAAGGTGAGGGGCAATTCCATCTCCACATTCTGCCCCTTCCCCATCATCGGCTCCTGACCGGCCCCCTCTCCGGGGTAGGCATTGCCAAAATCATAACCCTGGCTTCCCCGCTGTCCGAAAGGATCGCCGAATCCTCCGGAGTGGGATTTCGTTCTTCTCCCGCCCCCGCCGCCGCCCCCGAAGATGCGGGAAAAAACATCGTTCTGAGAGAACCCGAGGTCCTTAAAAAGATCGCTGACGTCGAAGCCGCGGAAAATATCTTCCTGGGAATAACGCTGGCTGAACCCGGACGGCCCGAACTGATCGTATTGCGCCCGCTTCTTTTTGTCGCTGAGGACGGCGTACGCCTCGTTGATATCCTTGAAGCGCTCTTCCGCCTGCTTGTTCCCCGAATTGCGGTCGGGGTGGTGTTTCATCGCCAACTTGCGATACGCTTTTTTGATCTCGTCTTCGGTGGAAGTCTTCTTGACCCCCAGAACCTCGTAATAATCCTTTTTGGCCATCTTTTCACTCTTCCTTGTAGATTTCCCGGATCATCTGATTCAAATATCCATCCGGGTTCTCGATCCCCTCCGGAGGAACCAGGAACTCCCGCACCCCGGTCTTTTCCCGGATCAGTTTCAACCCATGGTCGTAATTGTGATAGGACTGCTTCAGCATCTCCCCGGCATCCACGCCTTCTCTCCAAACTTTCTCCGCGAAAAGATCGATCGCCTCTTCGGCAAAGCCAAACTGGACCTCGTTTCGGGCGGAAAAAGCCTGGGCAAAATCCAAAGCGGCCTGGCGTACCGCCACGAGGTCTTCCACGACCGAGTCTAAATCCATCCTCCCTTGAATCGTCCGCCGGGTTACGAGTTTGCGGCGATGGTCGGAAAAATAAATCCCATACCCCTCCAGGAGTTCGTTCTCCTTCAGGCGAACGGATTCCTCCAGTTCCCTTTCCTCTTCGGCAACCAGGGTCTGGAACCGGGTTTTCTGTTCCGGGTCATTCGGGTTCCGCAAAATCTTTTCCAGCTCTCCGGCAGGGTCCGCCACCATGGCGGCGGTTACGGCAAGACGGTGGATGTCCGTCGAAGGAAGGGCATGTTCAAACTTGATCAGCACCTTCTCCACCGCGCTCACCAGCCCGCGGGCGCCGGTTCTCTCTAAGAAGGCATTCTCGGCGATGCGGCGCAGGGCCTCGTCCTCAAACTGCAGGTCGATCCCATAGGCCTTGAAATCCCGTTTCTTGCCGATGGTGATGGGACTCTTGGGGTTGCGCAGGATTTTGTAAAGGTCCGCCACTTCCAGGTGCTCGAACACCGTTACGACCGGCAGGCGGCCGATGAATTCCGATTCGAAGCCGTATTGAATCAAATCTTCGGATTTCACCTGCTGCAGGTACTCCATCCTTTCATCCTTGGATTTGATCTCCGCCCGGAACCCCATCTCCTGCCGGTTCAGCCGCTTCTTGACGATCTCCTCCAGACCATTGAAGGCGCCGCTCATGATGAAGAGGATGTGCCTGGTGTTGATCTTCTTCTTTTCCTTTTTTCCCGTCTTCTGAAACTCCATCAGGGCTTCCATCTGGGAAACGGGGTCATGGGGAACCTTCAGGTCTACTTCCGTCTCTTCCATGGGTTTGAGAAGCGCCCTCTGGACTCCGGACCGGGAAACATCGGGGCCGACTAAGTTGGAAGAAGCGGCGATCTTGTCCACTTCATCCAGGTAGATGATCCCATATTGAGCTAATTCGATGCTGCCGTTTGCCTCGTACACGAGATCCCGCACTAAGTCCTCCACGTCTCCGCCCACATAGCCTGTCTCGCTGAACTTCGTGGCATCCCCTTTCACAAACGGGACCCTGATTTTTTTGGCAATGAGTTTAACCAGGAAAGTTTTGCCGACGCCCGTGGGTCCGATCATCATGATGTTGTTCTTGATCTCGCCCACGCCTTCATAGCGCCTCCCTTTGCTTCGCAGCTCAAACATTTTGATCCGGTTAAAATGGGTGCAGACCTTGGTGGCCAGGACCTCTTTGGCCTCATCCTGTCGGACTAAATACTCATCGAGGTAGGACTTAAGCTCCTCCGGCTTCATCTCAAAGTTAATGGAAAGGGGTTCGGACGTTTTCTCCTTTTCCCCTTCGTCCATTTTCTCGCCCGCCGGTTCCGGGATCGGGGCCAAACCTCCGAACTGGATCCTGCGGCCGTATTTTTTGGCTAAATAGTCGCTGATATCCTTCTGGATCTCCTTGATATCTATATTCTTTGTCTCAAAATCGCTCTTCATAATTCCCGACACCTCCCCTGATTGGCACTCATAATGATAATATAAGTCTTTCCCCTTCATGATGCCAATTCGGAGGAATTTAAAAAGCCATCAGCGGTCACATCGATGGTTTCGTAAAAAGTCCGAAATCGCGTCATTGCGAGGAGCGCAGCGACGAAGCAATCTCATGAGATCAAGAGGTTATAGATTATTAGATTGCTTCGCCCAGCTCGCAATGACTCATTTTTGTACTTTTTACGTGATGATCAAACAATATAGACTTCGGTTTGCACCGGAGTAACGACGATTACGAGCCCCCCAGCATCAGGCCTTTAGAGCCGGAGCGCTCCCTTTTCCCAGCATCTTTCTCAACTCTTCCCCCTGCACGATTTCTTTCTCCAGGAGGAGCCGCGCTAAGTCTTCAAGGATCGGGCGGCGTTCCGACAGCATCTTTTGAACCCTCTGGTGGGATTCTTCCATAACCCGGAAAATTTCGCTGTCGATCTCGGCGGCCTTTTCTTCGCTGTAGGTTTTCCCGGCCCCGGGCATGAGGCTCTCCGGCATGAACATGGGGCGCCGGTCGCGTTCATAGGCGACCAGGCCGAGGCGGTCGCTCATCCCGTACTCCGTGACCATGGAACGGGCAATATCCGTGGCCCGCTGCAGATCGTTCTGGGCTCCGGTGGAGACCTCCCCGAAGACGATCTCCTCCGCCACTCGGCCCCCTAACAGAATCGCCAGGCGATCCAAGAGTTCGGTGCGGGTCATCAGATAGCGGTCTTCCGTGGGCTGCTGCTGCGTGTATCCCAGGGCGGCGATGCCCCGCGGGATGATCGTGATCTTATGAACCGGGTCGGCATGTTCCACCGATTCGGCGACGATCGCATGGCCCGACTCGTGGAAGGCGACGATCTCTTTTTCTTTCGGGCTCATGACCCGCTTCCGTTTTTCCAGCCCGGCGATCACCCGGTCGATGGCCTCGTCGAATTCCCCCGGCCCCACCTTTTCCTTGTTTTTGCGGGCCGCCAATAGCGCCGCCTCGTTCACTATGTTGGCTAAATCCGCCCCCACAAAACCGGGCGTGCGGGCCGCGACCTTATGCAGATCCACATCTTCCCCCAGAAGCACATTGCGGGAATGGATCTTCAGAATCGCTTCGCGGCCGTTGAGGTCCGGGCGGTCCACAAGGACCTGGCGGTCGAAACGTCCGGGGCGGAGCAGCGCCGGATCCAAAATCTCCGGACGGTTAGTTGCGGCCATGATGATGACCCCTTTGTTAGACTCAAATCCGTCCATCTCCACTAAGAGCTGGTTGAGGGTCTGTTCCCGCTCATCGTGGCCGCCCATGACATTGATCCCCCGGGCCTTGCCCAGCGCATCCAGTTCATCGATGAAAATGATGCAGGGCGCGTGGCTGGTCGCCTGGGAGAACAGGTCGCGCACCCGCGCGGCCCCGACGCCGACGAACATCTCCACAAACTCGGAGCCGCTGATGCTGAAGAAAGGGACCCGCGCCTCTCCGGCCACGGCCTTGGCCAGAAGGGTCTTGCCCGTCCCCGGAGGGCCGACCAGGAGGACCCCTTTGGGAAGCCGGCCCCCGAGTTTTTGGAATTTGGCCGGGTTCTTGAGAAACTCCACCACTTCCTGGAGCTCCTCTTTCGCTTCGTCGATCCCGGCCACATCCGCAAACGTAATTTTGGTTTCATCCTCGGCAAAGAGCTTGGCCTTGCTCTTGCTGAAGGACATGACGCCCATTCCCGGCCCCATCTTCTTCATGGCCACTCGCCAGATCAGGAAAAAGATGAGGATCGGAATCACCCAGGAAAGAAGGTTGTTCAGAAAGGCGCTCTGGTAAACGCCGGAATAATCGATTTTATTGTCTTCCAGGTCTTTTACGAGAGCGGGATCCTCCACGCGAACGGTCACGAATTCCCGTTCTTTTTGCTCTTCCTTCCCCTTGATGATTCCCGTGATGGTTTGCGGGCCGATGGCGATTTTTCCCAGCTGTTTCTCGGCCACATATTGCTTGAAGACGCTGTACGTAAGGGTTTCCACCTTTGGGGCCAGGAAGTAGTTCTGGACCAGGGTGATGAGCAAAAAAACGATGACGAAATACCAGATGCTGAAGTGGGCCTTCGGGGGAAGAGAGCTCCGTTTCTTCTGCTGCGGGTCCTGCGATCCAAACAGATTGCTCAATTTTTCTTTGAAGAGGTCAGAGGGTTTTTTCTCTTCATCCGCCGCCATCCTTTTCTTTCCTCCCTTCAGGACAAAATCCGAAATCTCAAATCACCTATCAGGTTAGCGGTTTGAAATAATAGATAACCGCCTGGGTTGGCCCCTTGGCTTTTATTGCCCCGAGCAACAATATGTTTACCTTTTTTGTCGGCTGCGTTTTGGCCCCCTCACCCTTATTTTAGAGGTTATTCTGAAAACATTCAATGCTTTCGGCCCTCTTCCTTTTCTCCTGAAAAACCCGCCTTCGCCAATACCTGTCAACCCTTCATGGTTTTCAAGATCTCTTCGGCAACGACTCGATCTCCAGGAAGCCCTCGCTTCATGAGCCAGGAGGCAATCTTTCCCCGGGCTTCTTCCGATTTGTTCTGAGCGAATTTGAATTTTCCGGTCATTTCTTCGACAATCAAGGCAAATACCCCCGTAGCCGCGAGAACCTTGAGATACATCGGATCATCGGGAGTTACCTTCCGATACCTTCCCTCGGGTTGATATCTATCCATGAGAGTATTCAGGATGGCGCATTTCTCCTGAGGGTCGTTGATAACCTGGCATTTCCCCCGCACGATGACCGATTTGAATGCCGCCGTAGCGTTGGTGGCGTTCTCTTCCGAAAGCAAAAAGGACGGCACATAGGACTGCGCGGAGACCGCGCAAAAAGTCGCCCGGGGATCCCGCTGGAGGCACTCGAAACGCTCTCCGGCAATCGCCCCATGCCAGAGGATCCGACCATCATAGACATAATTCAGCGGGGTTATTCGGGGAAAGCCCTCCGGCCCAGTGAAGGCAAGGTTTCCGATCTCGGCTGTTTTCAAAACCTCTTCCAGGCTCTTTTTGTCGTTACCTTCAAACTCTTTGCGGCGCATGCCACCTCCTTAAGGAAAAGGCCAAGGGAACCTGCCTGGCGCAGGGAGCATGGAGCGAAGAGATTTCTTCCGCTTGCCACTCGCCCCTTACACCTTGCGGCTTCTCCCTCGAACCCTGGATCCCCGTAACAGTTTAGCCGTTTGAAGAGTCGGCTAAACATCATTATATTGCAAATTGCAAATATCGTATCAATTTAGCTTTTTGAAAAGGCATTCCCAGAAATCCCTCCCGTCCTCCCTTTTTCAAAGGGAGGAGAGCTTTTCTGTATGCCTTCAAATAAAAGATTCCTCCTTTTCCCCCTTTGAAAAAGGGGGACGAAGGGGGATTTGACGGCTTTTCAAAAAGCTAAAGTGTTACAAAATTGAAAAATAAATGAGGTTTTCTCCAAAATTTGCATTCTGCAATTTTCATTTTTCAATGAAATTCAGCGTTGCTTTGTAACCCTTAAGTGAAGAGGGGCGGGGTGCAAGCTTTGTTGTGGCCTGGGGGTTCGGGCGGTACGCGCCGGAAGCATCGGCCGGGAGGCCCATAGCCCCGGGGAACGGA